>TBL_comb47_HYPODRAFT_10004514_pt1 | contig 15975 bp, 9 predicted proteins | sample TroBogypolimnion_40_FD_10682 | JGI IMG/M metagenome (IMG submission 10682)
CCCGTCTCGCGACGACGCAGTTGCCTTCGGCTGCTCTCCCGTAGCTCGTCTCGGGATGACTCGGACTTTCACCTGTTGATCTCATGTATGTGCGTTCGCACTGGTCCGGGCATCCTGCCCGGATGCACACGGGCTCATCCAGTTTCCTCGAATCCCACCATTTCCCGGCACGGATCAGGATGTCTGACCGTGCACTCCGAGCTGCCGCACCGCTTGCGTTTGGATGCCCGATGGTGCGGTCCGGTTGCGCCCACGGCTCAATTTCCCAACGCAAATCCCTGCCGATAGAAGCGGACCGGATCGGCTCCGAGCAGTTTGAAAACGACCTGCTGCCTGGAGGCGGAAAGCGTGCGGGTGGAGCCTGGCAGATAGTCAACACCCTCGATCATGGGGACCCATGACGACGGATCAAGGCTGGTGGAGGTCACCCACAACGGCACGATATCTATCGCGTTGCTGCGCAGCGTGGACGTGAGAAAAAGTGAGCCTTCGCTGGTGGAAACGGCGGGCAGCGCGGATGGGTCATCCGGGCCGCTCGGGTCGATACCGAGGGCGTATTCAATGAAATTGACCACCCCGTTTCCATTCTCGTCGCCCGCGGGATCCAGAGCAGGGTAGAGATGGGAGAATGACACATAACCGCCTTCATAAGCCCCAAGATCGATGGTGCCTTCTTGAATCCGGGCATTTCCCGCCAGATCCAGGGAACTGCCGCCAAAGGCATTGTCGCCGACATTCAGGCAGGGAGAACCCGTGAAAACCCGCAGGTTGGCCGTTGAGCTCGGGGCATTGGCCGCGGTCACGGCCCCGACAAATTCCGGGTCATTCGCAGCCAGGGTGCCGTCGAGATTTGCGCTGCCCCATACCACCAGATTGCCATCGCTGAAACTGGCCGGGTCGGAGGCTCCCTCGATGGCACAACTGTCCACATCAGGTCTGCAGCCATCGGCATTCACGAGTTGTTGGGCAGCGGTGGTGCCGCCGTTCGCCGAGTTGCCCCAGACAATGCAGTTGCGCAGGACCGGAATCGAGGACGAATAACTCTGCACGCCGCCGCCCGTATTGCCCTGAATGCTACAGTTCGAGATCGAGGGACTGGCCAACAATTGGCAGATACCCCCGCCAACCTGGGATTGATTGCCGGAGACCTGCGAATTGGCGATGGCCAATGGGTTGCAGTTGATCAGGAAGATGCCACCGCCGAAGCTGTCGGATTGGTTGCCGGCGATTTTGCAACGCTGGATGCTGCCCGTGATGTCATCGCCAAAGAGTCCGCCACCGTTATAGACGGAGTAACAGCCCTGGATCGAGCAGACCTCCAGCACCAAATGGCTATCGTGTGCGTAAACACCGCCGCCATTGTCGGCACCTTCGCGTCCGTTGCGAAGCTGTAGGTTCCTGAGCGTAACGTCGGAATTTTCCGCGATGGTGAGTATGCGGGAACTGTTGTTACCGCTCAGGGTGATGCCGGAGGGAAGGGCGGACGCGTCGAGGGTGAGCGCTAGGCCGGTGATACGCAGCGACCCCGAGGTAAGGGTGATCGTCGTGCCGTTCAGGGCTGGGGCGAAGTCGATCACCTCGTGGGAGATGGCGGAGTTCAGGGCATCCCGCAGGGATCCGGCTCCGCTGTCGGCGTTGGCGGTCACGGTGCCGGCCTGGCTGCCTGAAATCATTGTCGCCACCAGGGATGATAATACAAAAAGCTGAATTTTCATGGGTTGGAAGGATTTGAGGAGTTTGTCAATTTACTCGAATCAGTCGCCAAGACAACAGCTATCATACAAAAGAACTCCTCTTTTCAGATCACGATTTCACAATGAGGACAGGGCAGGAAGGGTTGTCGAGCAAGGCTGCCGCGCTGCGTCCGAAGTGCAAGTGCTCGCCCGAGCGGGCTTTCGTCCCCAGAACGATGAGTTGATGGCCGCCAAGGATTGCTTGGCGGAGGATGGCACTTTCAATGGCGTGACCCACCACGAATTTGGTGCTTACGCGGACGCCTTCCCGCTGGCCTAGGGCGACAATGTCAGCAAGGATCGAGCGGCCGGTGCGCAGCAATTCGTGGGGACGTCGCAGCAGTTCGTGGTCTGTCGGCGGGGCGGAAACATGCAGCGCTGTGACCATGGCGCCACAGCCTTTCGCGATGGCCACGGCCACCTCCGCGCCAAAGCGTGAGTAATCCGCACCGGTCGTCGGCACGAGAATCTTCTCCAACGGCACGTCGGGCGGACTCTTGCGCTTCGTGCTGTGGAACAGGATGGCCATCGGGCCGGCGAACCCGCGCACCAGGGTGACGACGGACTGCGGGAGGCTGCTAGATGTGAGCCTTGATGGACCGCCGAGGCCGAGGAACAGGAAATCATAGCCTTTTGTGGTTTCCGCCAGGATTGCGGCGGCCGCACCGTTGCTGAGTGTGGCAGCCTGCTCCGAGGACGGGCGAATCGACATGAGTTCCTTAATCGGGATTCTTTCCGCCTTGGCTTCTTCCGCTGCCACTGCCATCGGATCGCGAGTCTTGCCGGCCATGTCCGAGACGCGCGCTTGGTCCGCGGCAACCCCAACCCGAGTCGCGGTTTCCGCCGCTTCGACCACCTTTCCCGATGTGGCCGAAGCGGCACTGCCCTTCTTGGTGGTGACACCCACATCAATGACGGTGGACGCAAGCTGGCGTGCCCCTAGCAACCAGCCAGCGAGCCTGGAGGCCAGGCGACCATTGTCACTGTCGTCCAGGCCGACGAGGACGCGCTCGAATTTCGGGATCAAGTCCTTAACCTCCGCCGCTTCCGTTTCCATCCGGATGCGTTCTTCCTCACCCAGCGGTACGCGTGCCAGGGCCCAACGCAGCAGGGGCGGCATAGCCAGCGTGGTGACCACCGCCATCAGGACAATGAGCGTGAACAATTGTTGATTCAACACGCCCATCGTCAGGCCGATGCTTGCAAGGATCACCTCGGTCGAGCCGCGGGCGTTCATGGCAATGCCGATGGCCAAGGCTTCCTGGTGATTGCGCCGGGCCAGACGGCTGCCAAGATAACAGCCGCCCAGTTTGCCAATGCTCGCCACGACAATCAGGAGCAGGGCCAGCGCGAGCATACGCGGATCGCCAAGCACCTTGAGATGGATCGACAGACCCGCCACGCCGAAGAATACCGGCATGAACAACGCCACGATGAGCCCGCGCAATTCCTCCTCGATGTGCTTGGTTAGAATGGGCGACTGCCCGACCATGATCCCCGCCATGAACGCGCCGAGCACCGTGTGCACGCCGATGAAATCCGTCACCAGCGCCAGCACGATCATGATCACCAGGATGACGCTGATCACCGGCATCTCGATGACGAAATGATCGTTGGTCCAGCGGATGATTCGAGCCACCCAGCGGCGTCCGACGGTGAAACAGAACACCAGGAACACCGCCGTGCCCACCACACTGAAGAGCACCGGCCCAAGCATGATTCTGCCCTGTGCGGACATCCCGCCGATGAACGCCAGGATCGTCCAGCCGACGGTGTCGTCGATGATCGCAGCGGCGAGGATGACCTGGCCGAGATTGCGCCTGAGAAAATCCACTTCGCGCAACACTGCGGCGACGATCTTGACCGAGGAGATGGACAGCGCGGTTGCCAGGAACAGTGCCGTGAACACCCGCCGCGCGGGGTCAGGCAAAATGCTTTCCGGCAGCAACTCTCCGAGCAGATACCCGCAGGCAAACGGAATCATGATGCCCGCGACGGACGTGATGGTTGCAGTGCGGCGCACCCGTTTGACCAGTCCCAGATCCATTTCCATCCCGGTGAGTAGCAGCAGCATGAGCACGCCCAGCTCGGAGACGGCATTGAGCATTTGCCGTTCCGACGCCTGCGACGGAAAGATCATTGCCTGGGCCGCCGGCCAGATCGCGCCAAACACACTCGGACCCAGAATGATCCCGGCCAGAAGTTGCCCAATCACCGCGGGCTGGCCGATACGTTGCATCCATTCGCCAAGCAGCCGGCCAACCACGATGAGCAGACCGATCTGCGCCAGAAACACGATCGTCCGCTGCTCCGGATGATCGGCAGCGGCAGCAAGAAGACATGGAATCGAACAGGACATCGACAGCGAGGGCCCTATAATCGCTCGAACGTCGGCCGAGTGCAATCCTTCGTCGTCACCCTCCTTCGGCAGCGAGGCGCTCGGTGCTGCGCTTGAAACCGGGGGAAATCCGAATATCCCGGGAAACGCAACCGGAGGAATCCACTTGATTGTTTCCGGGCGTTGGAGGAGGGTGTCCACTCGCACCAATCCTAAAGTCATGAACCCAACCACCGCAACCACTCGCACTCTCCGGGGTCCCGGCATCGCCACCCGACTGGCGGCGCTCACCGCCGCCGGGTTCCTGATCACCGCCGGCTTTAGCCACGCGATGCATGCGATTGATGTGACGAGTGATGGCGGCTTTGGTTACAATAACACCTTCAGCGTCGGCTGGGATTTCACGGTCAGCCAGACCATCACGGTCACATCTCTGGGGCAATTCGATCCAACTGCGAACCCGCCGCAAGACAACACGGTCGCCATCTATCAAAGAGGCGGGGCCAAGCTCGTCGAAGCGACGGTCCTCGCCACCAGCCCTGCGGAGCCAAGCGGCAACTACTCCGCGCGCTACGCCGCCATTACCAGCCTGGTATTGCCCCCCGGCAACTATGTGGTTTTCAGTACGCAACACACTGTGGACTTCGTGTCTCCCTATGGGAACCCGACCGCGACCTTGGGAACAGGGATCACATGGAACAAGGGCGTGGCTCTCGGCTCTGGGTCCCAGGCAGGACCTTTGCCGGCCACCGCTCCAGCAAGCTGGCCGATCGAGAATACCACCCCGTTCCGTTACTTCGGCCCGACCTTCAAGTACACCACGGCCACTCCGGTTCCGCCGACGCAACTGGCGGTCGCCTCGGTGAATGGCGGGGCCAATCCAACCGTTGGCACGGCTTTCAGCGTGGTGGTGCAAGCGCGGGACGCGGGTGGAACGCAGCAAAATGTGACTGCCGCCACGGCAGTGAGCCTCAGCCTCAAGACCGGCACCGGATCCTTGGGCGGAACCGTCACCGGGACCATTGCCGCGGGGACGAGTTCCGTGACGATCAGCGGAGTCACCTACAGCAAGGCGGAAACCGGGGTCGTGCTATCCGCCACGAGGACCAGCGGCGACAACCTCACGGCGGCGGACAGCACGGCGGTCACCGTCGCCGCGCAGCCGCCACTAAGCGCCTTGGGCGCGATCATGCCGATGGGCGACTCGATTACGGACGGCGTCCCGGTTGCCGGCGGTTATCGCGACCCGCTTTACACCCTTCTGAACAACCGGGGAGACACCTTCACGTTCGTGGGTTCGTTGACCGACAACGCGACCTCGACGCTCAGCACCGCCAGCCAGACACATCACGAGGGCCACAGCGGCTACGTCATCGCTGCCGGCGGCGGGCGGAGCGGCTTGGACGAGAATCTCGCGGGGTGGATCGGGCCGGGCGCCGCTTCGCCGGACAAGATCCTGCTGATGATCGGCAGCAACGACATCAACCTCGGCTATGACATGCCCAACGCGCCCACCCGCCTGAGCACCCTCATCACCCACATCTATGGTTACCGGCCCAACGTGAAACTCTTCGTGGCGTCGATCATTCCCATGGTTGGACACGAACCCGACGTGCAAGCCTTCAATGCCACCATCCCGGGCATCGTGGCCAGCCACCAAGCCCTTGGGCGGAATGTGGTTTATGTTCCCATGTATGAAGGGATGAATATCAACACGGACCTGTCCGACGGCTTGCATCCGAACGCGCTCGGCTACCAGCACATGGCGCAGGCATGGGATACGGCGCTCCAGCGGTCGAACTACTCCAACTGGGCCCTGGCCAACGGCCTGAGCGACAAGCCGAACGAGGATTCCAACAATGACGGGGTGCGAAACGGCATTGCTTACTTCATGAAGAATGCCGGCCATATCACCAATCCGGGCCTGGGCGCGAACAACAAGGTGACATGGATCAATGGCGGCAACATCTCCAAAGATCAATACGGCACCATGTTCTGGGTCGAGACCTCGACGGGCCTCGATCACTGGAATAAAGTCCCCGTTGCTGATGGGAATCTCAGCAACACCGATGGCTCGGTTTCCTATATCCTGCCGTTCACCGGGGCCAAGTTGTTCTGCCGCTTGGTGGTCATGCCGTAGGCACCCACCTGCAAGATGGTTAAATGGCGTGAAAAAACACCGGCGACCAAGGCGCGCAAGGGCATCAATCCCTTCACCAAGGAGGAGGTCATGTTCAAGGCCAAGCCCGCCTCCACGGTCATCAAGGTGCGGCCGCTGAAGCGGCTCAAGGAAATGGCGGGCTGAGCGGGAATTTTGGGGCGGGATTTTTCCGCGCGGCGCTCCGACCGTCGGCTTTCCCACCGGCTTTCACCCGGGAATGTAATTTCTTAGCAGTCCACATCGTATTCGCGACATCATTGAATCATGTGGATTGTCCGTCTAGCTCTGCGCCGGCCCTATACGTTCGTGGTGGCCGCATTGTTGTTGCTGCTGCTCACGCCGTTTGTCCTGCTGCGTACGCCGACGGATATTTTCCCGAGCATCAACATTCCCGTCATCAGCGTCATCTGGCAGTACGCCGGGCTGGACGGGCAGGAGGTTGAACAGCGCCTGGTTTATGCGACGGAGCGGTCGCTGGGCATCACGGTCAATGACATCGAGCATATCGAATCGACATCGTACAACGGCATCGGCGTGATCAAGGTTTTCTTGCAGCAGGGGGCGTCGGTGCCGGCGGCGATCGCGCAGATCACGGCAATTTCGCAGACGGCGTTGCGGCAGATGCCGCCGGGAACGACGCCGCCGCTGATCATCCAGTACAATGCTTCGACGGTGCCGGTTTTGCAGTACTGCTTCAGCAGCCCGAAAATGTCCGAGCAAGAGCTCTTCGATGTGACGGCCAACCAGGTGCGCATCGGAATTTCGACGCTGCGCGGCGCGGTGGTGCCATGGCCGTATGGCGGAAAAATGCGCGTGATCTCGGTGGACATCAACCTGACGGCGCTCAAGGCGAAGAATCTCATGCCGCAGGACATCCTCAACGCCGTCAACGCCCAGAACCTGGTTCTGCCCGGCGGCACGGCGAAGATCGGTGCCACGGAATATGACATCGGCATGAATGCGACGGTGGGGCCGATTGATGATCTCAACGATTTGCCGGTGAAGGTCGTCAACGGCGCGACGATTCGCCTGCGCGACGTGGCGCAGGTGCACGACGGCTATAATCCGCAGCAGAACGCCGTGCGTCTGGACGGCGTTCGCGGAGCGCTGCTCACCATGATGAAAAGCGGCGCGGCGTCCACGTTGGAGGTCGTCGCGCAAGCCAAGGCGGCGATGCCCAAAATCATGGCGGGCGTCACGTCGGATTTGCAGGTAAAGGAATTCGCCGACCAGTCGCTGTTCGTGCGCGCTGCGGTCGATGGCGTCGTGCGCGAAGGCGTGACGGCGGCCGCGCTGACGGCGCTGATGATTTTGCTTTTCCTCGGCTCGTGGCGCAGCACGCTGATCATCGCGCTTTCCATTCCGCTCTCCGTGCTGTGCTCGGTTGCCATCCTCAGTGCGCTGGGCGAGACGATCAATCTGATGACGCTCGGCGGTCTGGCGCTGGCGGTGGGCATCCTCGTGGACGACGCCACCGTCGCGATTGAGAACATTCACCGCCACATGGTCGCCGGCAAGCAGCTCGAAGAGGCGATTCTGGACGGCGCGCAGGAAATCGCCCTGCCGGCGTTCGTCTCGACGCTGTGCATCTGCATTGTTTTTGTGCCGATGTTTTTCCTGACCGGTGTCGCGCATTATCTGTTCGTGCCGCTGGCCGAGGCGGTCGTGTTCGCGATGCTCGCGAGCTACGTCATTTCGCGGACGCTGGTGCCGACGCTGGTGATGTGGTTTTATCGCAACGTGAGGTTGCACGGCGAGCACGAGGACGATAGCCACGCGCCGGTGTGGCTGCGGCCGTTCATCCGCGTGCAGCGCGCTTTTGAAAGCGGCTTTGAGCGCTTCCGCGGAAGTTACCGCGCGCTCCTCGCGACGTGCCTGGAACATCGCGCTCCCTTTGCGCTGATCTTTCTCATTCTATGCGTCGGTTCATGGGCGCTCGTCACCCAACTCGGCGAGGATTTCTTTCCGAGCGTGGACGCCGGCCAGTTCATGCTGCACGTCCGGGCGCGCACCGGCACGCGCATGGAGGAAACGATCCGGCTCGCGTCGAGCATCGACGCGGCGATTCGCCGCGAAATTCCCGCGGCGGAGATTCGCGGCATCATGGACAACATCGGCATTCCGAATTCGAGCATCAATCTGAGCTACAACACCAGCGGCGTGATCGGTCCGGGCGACGCGGACATTCTGGTTTCCCTGAATAACGGCCACGCGCCGACCGAGGATTACATCCGCAAATTGCGTCTGGCGCTGAACCGCGAATTTCCCGGCAACCTGTTTTATTTCCTGCCCGCCGACATCGTCAGCCAGACGCTGAATTTCGGCCTGCCCGCGCCCTTCGACATTCAGATCGTCGGACGCGACCAGGTGAAAAACCGCGAAATTGCCGCGCACCTCGTGGAGCAAATCCGCCATGTGCCCGGCGCGGTGGACGTGCGGGTCCACCAGCCGTCGGACCTGCCGAAATTCGACATTGCCGTGGACCGCACCAAGGCCGCCGGGCTGGGCATGACCGAGCAGAACGTCGCGAATTCGGTCTTGCTGAGCTTGAGCGGCAGTGGGCAGGTCTCGCCGTCGTACTGGATGGACCGGCGCCTCGGCGTGCAATATCTCATCAACGCGCGGGTGCCGGAATACGCGATGGATTCCGTCGAGACGCTCAACTCCGCGCCGCTCAACACCAACGCCAACGGTGCCGGTGGCGCGCAGATTCTCGCGAATGTTGCGTCGGTGACGCGCACGGTTCAGCCGCCAGTCTTCACGCACTACAACGTCGCGCCGGTGATCGACATTTATGGCAATGTGGACGGTCGCGATCTGGGCGGCGTCCTGCGCGACATCCAGCCGCTGGTTGACCGGGCGAACAAGGATCTTCCGCGCGGCAGCTCCATCGCTCTGCGCGGCCAGGCCGAGACGATGCACAACAGTTTCGTCGGCCTTGGCGTCGGCCTCGTGATGGCCATCGCGCTGATCTATCTTTTGTTGGTCGTGAATTTCCAAAGCTGGCTCGATCCGTTCATCATCATCATGGCGCTGCCCGGCGCGCTCTCCGGCGTCGTTTGGGCGCTGTTCCTTACGCAAACGACGCTGAGCGTTCCGGCGCTGATGGGCGCGATCATGAGCCTCGGCGTGGCCACCGCCAATTCCGTCCTCGTCGTCAGCTTCGCGCGCGACAACTTGCGCCGCGGCATGGAGCCGGTTGCTGCCGCGCTCGACGCCGGCGTCAACCGCATCCGCCCGGTGCTGATGACGGCCGCGGCGATGCTGATCGGCATGTTGCCCATGAGCCTCGGCCTCGGCGAAGGTGGCGAGCAAAACGCGCCGCTGGGCCGCGCCGTCATCGGCGGGCTTTTCGTTGCGACGATTGCAACGCTGCTTTTGGTTCCGGTGTTTTTCAGCTTCATGCACCACCGCGTTTCCGCGCGGAGCCCGGCGGACGATGCGGCATCCGGCGTGCTGCCCGTTCCCGCCGCGACGATCTGATGAAAGCGATTTCCACAACCCGGCAGCGCGATTTTCAAGCATTGGAAATTTCCGTCATCGCATTGCCCAATGACTGAGAATTCCCGGCGAAGCGACTTCTCGCGCGTGCGGCATCGGCGCGAACGCCGCAAAACATGTTATGAACTCAACTGACCAAAAAGCCTCTACCCGCAACGAAACCGGCCCTGCGCCGAAGCCGGCACGGCCTGTCCGGTTGTTGCGCATGCTCGGCGTCGTCATCGTCATCCTTATGATCGGGCTGGCCGCCGGCTTGTGGCCGCGCTGGACCAAGCGCCGCTCCCTCGCGCAGGAAACGAAGGAACTTTCCGTGACCACCGTCGCGGTGGTTTCGCCGGCGCCCGGAAAGAGCGGCCTTGGCGTGCCGTTGCCGGCGGAAGTGCAGGCGATTGTCGAGGCCCCGATTTACGCGCGCGCCAGCGGCTATTTGAAACGCTGGCTCGCTGACATCGGCGCGACCGTCAAGGCCGGCGAATTGCTGGCGGAAATTGACACGCCGGAGGTGGACCAGCAGCTCGCACAGGCCAAGGCAGAGGTCGCTCAAAGTCAGGCCGCGCTCGACCTGGCGAGAATCACGTCCGCGCGCTGGAGCGATTTGCTCAAGACCTCAAGCGTGAGCAAACAGGAAGCCGCCGAAAAGCAATCCGACCTGGAATTGAAAAAAGCGAATCTCGACGGCGCGCTCGCCAATCTGCACCGGCTCGAAGAAATGAAGGTTTTCGCCAGAGTCACCGCGCCGTTCGACGGAACGATCACCGTGCGCCAGACCGATGTGGGCCAGCTCATCACCGCCGGCAGCGGCCGCGAACTTTTCCGGCTCGCGCAGCTCAATCCGCTGCGCGTTTATGTCCGCGTGCCGCAAACGCTGTCGCTCGCCATCGCGCCGGAACAAAAAGCCGAGCTGATTTTGGACCAGTTTCCCGGAAAGAAAATCGAGGCCAAAGTTGTTCGTACCGCAGGGGCGATTGATCCTGCCTCGCGCACGCTGTTGACCGAATTGCAGGTGGACAATTCGCGCGGTGAAATTCTCGCCGGCAGCTATGCGCAAGTCCGTTTCACCGACGGCGTGTTCGCGCCCACGCTGACGCTGCCGGCCAATACGCTGCTTTTCCGCGCAGAGGGAATTCGCGTCGGCGTCGTGAACGCCGACAGCAAAGTCGAATTGCGCGCCGTGAAACTCGGTCGCGATTTCGGACAGACGCTTGAAATTCTCGCAGGCGTTGCGGCTGGCGACCGCGTCATTATGAATCCGCCGGACTCGCTAGCGGGCGGACTGGTGGTGCGCGTGGCGGAACCAGCGAAAAGCGTGGCCGAAAAATGACCTTCTGTCCCGCCCTCCGCTCCGGCAACGGCTCTTGCAACGGCTTTCACCCGCAAAGCAAAGCCCTAGCAATGGTGTGACGCCTGCCCCGTCGCGCCAAACTGTCAACCTGCACCGCCATGAACTACCTCGATTCGTTCCGCGACACCTCTCGACCGCCCCGGTTTGTGGTTCCTCCCAGCTTCGTGTTGGAATTACGCGCGCCCTGCCCTAGAGTGCGCGCGCCACTGCATGCCTGCCCCCACCGCGCTGCCCATCTGGAAGATCCACGCCGACATCCTGCGCACGCTGCACGCCGGCAATCGCCTGGTGCTCGTCGCGCCCACCGGTTCGGGCAAGACCACGCAGGTGCCGCAGATGCTGCTGGATGCGGGAATCGCGGGCGAAAAAATGATCGTGGTGTTGCAACCCCGGCGCGTCGCCGCCCGCAGCGTGGCCGCCCGCGTCGCCTGGGAGCGCGGGGGAAAACCCGGCGCTGAGGTCGGCTATCAAATCCGTTTTGACGATCACACCAGCGTCGGCACCCGCATCTGTTTTGTCACCGAAGGCATCCTGCTGCGCTGGCTCCAGGATGATCGCACGCTGTCCAACATCGGTGCCGTGGTGTTCGATGAGTTCCACGAGCGCAGCCTGCTCAGCGATGTGGCCCTCGCCCTGGTCAAACACCTGCAGCAGACCCAGCGCCCCGACTTGGTCATGCTGGTGATGTCCGCCACGCTCGATGCCGAGCCCGTCGCCGCGTATTTGCAGCCGTGCCCGATCCTCGTCTCCGAAGGGCAAAGCCATCCCGTGACAGTCGGCTATCTTGCTCAACCCGATCTGCGTGCGATCACCGCGCAAGCGGCCAAGGTGGTCGAGCGCATCATCAACAGCGATGCCCCCGGCGACATCCTCGTCTTCATGCCCGGGCGCGGCGAAATCAACGGCACCCTCGACGCACTGCGCGGCCTGCGAACGCAGGAGCGGGTGGCCTGCATCCCCTTGCACGGCGAACTCGAACCGCTGGAGCAAGACCGCGCCTTCGCCCCCAACGCCCTGCGCAAAATCATCGTCGCCACCAACGTCGCCGAGACCAGCATCACCATCGACGGCATCCGCCACGTCGTGGACAGCGGCGTCGCCCGCGTGGCCCGCTACGACGCCGAACGCGGCATCGGCACCCTTTTGCTAGAGCCGATCAGCCGGGCCAGTGCCGACCAGCGCAAAGGCCGCGCCGGTCGCACCGCGCCGGGCACCTGTCATCGCTTGTGGACCGCGATCGGCCACAAAAGCCGCGAGGAACGCAACACGCCCGAAATCCAGCGCAGTGACCTCGCCGAGGTCGTGCTGCTGCTGCACTCGCTCGGCATCCGGCAAGCCGCCACCTTCGACTGGCTGGACAAACCCGATCCACAGGGAGTCGAACGCGCCGAGTGCCTGCTCACCATGCTCGGTGCCTTGCACCAGGCGGACCTCACGCCCATCGGCCGCCAAATGCTGCGCCTGCCCATGCACCCGCGCTACTCACGCATGTTGATCGAGGCCAGCCAGCGCGGCTGCGTGCCCGATGCCGCCTTGTGTGTCGCGCTGGTCAGTGGCCGCGACTTGCTCGCCCGCCTGGATCGCGATGACGCCCGGACGAAAGCCGCGCGCGAGCTGTTCGAGGTCAGCGGGGACTCCGACTTCGTCACGCTGATGTGCGCCTACGATTTCGCCAAAGCCAGCGGCTTCAGCTTTGAGCGCTGCCGCAGCTACGGCATCAACGCCCAGGTCGCCCGCCAGGTGGAGCAGACGTGCCAGCAAATCCTGCAGGTCGCCCACCAGCGGCACCTCTATGACCGTGAGGCCGCCCCCGCCAGCGCCGCGAAAAACGCCGAAGCCCTGCGGCGTTGCGTCATGGCCGGCTTCGTCGATCAGCTCGCCAAACGCCGCGAACCCGGCAAGCCCGAATGCGACCTAACCGGGCACCGGCAGGGCCAGCTCGTGCGCGAAAGCGTGGTGCAGGACGCCACGTTTTTCGTCGCCGCCAACCTGCGGGAAGCGCCCTCGCGCGGTTCCGCCCCGCTGCTCTTGCTGAGCCTCGCCACCAGCGTGCAGCCCGCGTGGATCGCCGAGATGTTTCCCCAGCATCTGAGCAGCACAGTGGAGCATCTCTTCGATGCCTCTAACAAGCGTGTCGCCGCCATGAAACTCTTGCGCTATCATGATCTCGTCATCGAGCGGAAATCGCAGCAACGCGACCTCGATCCCCTCGCCAGCGGACGCTGCCTCGCCGCCGCCCACCGCGCCGGGGCCTTTGAGTTGCCACTGATGGATCACCGCCTGAAACAATTCATCGCGCGGGTGGCTCTCATCCACGCCACCTTGCCCGAACTCGAGTTTGCCCCCTTTGACGAGGCCGCCATCACCGCCTGCCTCGCCCGTGCCTTCACCGGCCTGTCGCTGGTGAAAGAGGCCCAGGCCGCGCCCCTCATCGCCGCNTTCCATCAGAANTTGGAAAAAGGCCAAACCGCTTGGCTCGATGAGTTGCTGCCACTCGCCATCCCCTGGCCCGACAGCCGCACGCTCAAAGTCTCCTATCTGGACGGGTCGCCGCAAGCGCAGGTGAAACTGCAGGACTGCTTCGGCCTTAAAGCGCATCCCAGCCTCTGTGAAGGCCGCCTCCCTCTGCTCCTCTGCCTCTGCACCCCAGACGGCAAACGCCTCGCCACCACCACCGACTGGCCCACCTTCCTCGCCCGCGAATGGCCGAAGCTCCGCCAAACCGTGGCAAAAAAATTCCCCGGCCATGTGTGGCGTTAGGCCTCTTGCTCCACGCTGGTGACCCGGTCGACAATCTACGGCGGCAAGTGACGGCGCCACCTGCCGCTATGGCTTGTCAGCAGGGTACCCCACCGCTTGGGCGAGTATGATCCGTTGCTCGGGCCGGAGTTTCAGCGCACCGACCAAAGGCTGGCGCTCGCCCAGTTCATGAACTACCGTCGCCAGGCCGGCGGAGGCGCAGTAGAGATAGACGTTTTGGCTGATCGATCCGGTGTCGGCCCACGCGTAGGGTTCCTTGGCCTCCGGCTTGGCCTTCACCATGCGGGCGAAGTCGGCGACAAACACCAGCGCCACGGGCGCGACCTTGATGAAATCCTGGCCGCCGGTCTTGACCCGCATGTCCCCCTCGGCGACAGGATCGAGGCGGTTGGCTTTGGCGTTGTAGAGGAACACCCCGTCGGCTAGCGCCACGTAGATGTCGATCTCCTGCGAGTTCATGGCGGACGGCGCGGTGCGGTGATCGATTGCCGGCCGGTTGATGCCAAACGCCGCCCACAGCAAGTCGGAGAGTTGTTGCGGATCCAGGGCCTTGGAACTGAATTCGCGCTGCGACTGCCGCTCCGCCAGCGCCTGCATCAACGGTTTCCCGCCGTCGGTGTGGGCTGGGGGCAGTATCAACGGCTGCAAATCGGCAGCGGCCTGGGATACCAGCACAGCCAGCAATGCAGCCGGCAGGATAGCCGCAAGGGGGTGGCGACGACGGATTCACAGGAGACCCTTCTGCCCCGGGTTGACCATCGAGGCGCTCCCGGGTGGCTCTGGCTTGAAGGTTGCCAACTGTGCGAATCCCGCGCATCTCTTCGCGCAGTGCAGTCACTATTGCGAACTCGTCTCGCAACCCGAGCAGATGCCTCACATCCTTGAGATCGCCGTGCAAACCGCCATCGCGAAACGCGGCGTCGCGGTGGTGATTTTGCCGGGCGACGTGGCTCTGCGCGAGGCGCCGATCCAGGTGCCGCGCCTGCGTTTTCCGCCGCCGAATCCGACCGTCAGTCTCTCCGACGATGAACTCGACACGCTCGCGGGCGTTCTCAACGAGTCGAAAAAACTCACGATTCTCGGCGGCGCGGGTTGTGCCGGCGCGCACTCTGAGTTGATCGAACTCGCGAACCGGCGAAAGGCGCCGGTCGTGCATACCATGCGCGGCAAGGAATTCATCGAATACGACAATCCGTTCGATGTCGGCATAACCGGCTTGAGGGCATGCATCGAAGCGGATTCCGACATTCAAACCGTCCCAACTTTCCGCGTGCTTGCTGCTTGTTATGGCGCTTGGTTCGGCTGCACGGGTCCCGCTCGTCGCTGGCAAAATCCACTGCGCCGGATCGGCGACATTGAATTCCACCCTACATGTCCAACATGAGTGACAGGTGCTTGGCGGTGAGTTCACCCATGGACTGGCAATGGGCAAAGGTGGTGGTATGATGGATGCGGTCGAGTTCCTTGGCGAGGCTGACGACGTGTTCGTGGGGTGCGAGTTCCTCGCGGCTCATGATGCCGAGCAGGGCGCGCAGGCGGGAGCTTTCCACCTTGGCGCGGCGCGACATCTGGGCGTATTCCTCGGCGACGTATTGGTCGATGGTCTTGCGATTGAGCACGTCGAAGGCGAGACGGGTGATGGCACGGTTGGAGCTGAAGCGCAGGGCCATATAGGTGTTGCCCCTGCCCTCGTAGGATTGCTCGTCGAAGTCGATCGGGCGCACGCGGTATTGGACCTCCTCGAAGTCCGGGGTGATTTCCACGATGTAGTTGGCGCTGCGCATGTCACCTAACAGCCGGATGAAGCAGCGCTCGTTGAACTTGGTGAACTCCTTGGCGATGCGCACCTTGTTGATGCCGGGCAGCGAGAGGTGGTCGCGCAGAAACACATCACCGGGGACGCCGGCGATGTGTTCCTCGATGAGGGTGGTGCCGTTGACGATATAGTTGATGCGGTTGGGCGAGAGGATATGCTCGAGTTCCAGGCCATAGATGCGCGAGGCGTCGGCTTGTTTCACATAGAAATAGTCCGAGTTGTCGTTGAACACGTTGGTGATGCGCACGCGGAACGGCTTGGAGTTGCCGAAATCGCCGAAATCAATGCGGTCCACCAGCAGGTGCTCGTGCTGGGTGACGTCGC
>TBL_comb47_HYPODRAFT_10004517_pt1 | contig 15972 bp, 11 predicted proteins | sample TroBogypolimnion_40_FD_10682 | JGI IMG/M metagenome (IMG submission 10682)
TAAGATAGTAGTAGCATTGATTGTGCCGGTTGCGATGGAAGATGGGGTAAGATTTGCGATAAGAGAAGGCGGCCGAACAGTTGGCGCTGGAGTTGTAACTAAGATTATTGAATAGATTATTAAAGGTCAGTAGCTCAATTGGCAGAGCGGCGGTCTCCAAAACCGTAGGTTGGGGGTTCGATTCCCTCCTGGCCTGCCAATATAGTGTGATTAATTTGTAAAAATAGAGACATACAAAGATGGAAGTAACAAATAATACACCGCGTTCTAAATTAGACACATTATTGTGGACGCTGATATTAGTGTTAATTGCAGCAGGCGCTTTTGCTAATTATTATTTTAGCGAGCTAGTCTGGGCCTTGCGTTTTACTGGTTGGATTATTTTAATTTGTGTTTTGGTTGGGTTGGCAGCTGCAACGCTACAGGGTAAAAAAACCTGGGATTTTGCTAAAAACGCTCGGATAGAATTATTCAAGGTTGTATGGCCAACGCGTGAAGAGACTGCGAAAATCACAATGGTAGTTGCAGCACTGGTGCTTGTTACATCAATAATTCTTTGGGGTATTGATTCTGTTTTGCTTCGGGCTGTTGCTTGGCTAACAGGAGCATTGACTTAAATAATTTTTTTAATTTCTTTAATGATACTATTTTTTTATGAATACTGAATCTCAAAAATTAGATGAAACAAAACCAAACATCAGATGGTATATCGTCCATGCTTATTCTGGTAAAGAATTGGCGGTAGTGCGTAATATTGGTGAAAGAATCAAATTGCACAACTTGGGAGATAAATTTGGTGAAATTGTTGTGCCGACTGAAGAAGTTGTGGAAATGCGTGGCGGGCAAAAATGCAAAAGTACGCGTAAATTTTTTCCTGGTTATGTTTTGGTTCAAATGGAAATGAACGATCAAACTTGGCATTTAGTTAGAAACACACCGTGGGTTATGGGATTTATTGGTGGGACAAGTGATAAGCCTGTGCCAGTTGATAATAAAGAAATTAATGATATTTTACATCGGGTACAAGAAGGGGCTGAAAAGCCGCGGCCAAAAATTTTATTTGCACCTGGTGAAGTTGTGCGTATTATTAACGGTCCATTTTCAGACTTTGATGGTGTGGTTGAAGAAGTTAACTATGAAAAGAGTAGGCTCGTTGTCTCAGTGTTAATTTTTGGACGCTCGACGCCAGTAGAACTGGAGTTTGGGCAGGTGCAAAAGGCTTAACGAACGAAAACTAGCATTAATAAGTAAGTTTTTAACAATTATGCTCCGAAGGAGATAAATGCTTCACCAGCCCAGGCTAAGAATCGCGCTTTTTGCGATTCGCAGGCCTGGGTTGTTGGGTATAGAACATATTATTTTTTATTAATTTTTTTGGGGAGCTCGATGAGCGTTAAAACCCAGGAGGCAATATGGCAGTAAAAAAAGCAGCAAAGCTAATTAAGTTACAGGTAAAAGCCGGTGAGGCAAATCCAGCTCCACCAGTTGGCCCAGCTCTGGGGCAACATGGCATAAATATAATGGAATTTTGTAAAGCGTTTAATGCACAAACACAGAAACTAGAAAAAGGGTTGCCGATTCCTGTTATTATTAGCGTTTATGCTGATCGTAGTTTTTCTTTCATTCTAAAAACCCCGCCAGCTTCGATATTGTTATTGAAGGCTGCTAATTTAAGCAAAGGCAGCGCTACGCCGCATAGTTCAAAGGTTGGTAAAGTTACTTTAGCTCAGGTAGAAGAAATTGCTAAAATTAAAACATCAGATCTCACAGCTGCAGACCTAAAAGCAGCAATGCGTACTATTATTGGTAGTGCCAGAAGCATGGGAATTATTGTGGAGGGTTCTGAGAATGTCTAAAATTACTAAACGTCGTAAAGTTATCAATGAGAAAGTTGTTTTAGGGAAACAATACCTGGTAGTTGAGGCATTAGACTTGCTTAAATCTTTGCCACCACTAAAGTTTGCTGAAAGTCTTGATGTTAGTGTTAATTTAGGTATTGATACCAAAAAGTCTGATCAGACTGTACGTGGAGCAATTGTATTGCCACATGGTACTGGACGCAAAGTCAGAGTTGGTGTATTTGCTCAAGGTGAATATGCTGAAATTGCAAAAGTAGCTGGAGCTGATGTTATTGGTTTCGAAGATTTAGCAGAAAAAATTAAACAAGGCATTATTGATTTTGATGTATTAATTGCAACACCAGATGCGATGCGTGTTGTTGGTCAGTTAGGTCAAATTTTAGGACCTCGTGGTCTGATGCCGAATCCAAAAATAGGTACAGTAACCGCAGATGTTGCTGGTGCTATTAAAAATGCAAAAGGTGGTCAAGTAAGTTATCGTGCTGATAAAGGCGGTGTGGTGCATTGTACTATCGGAAAGGTGAATTTTGCTGTCAATGCTTTAAGAGAGAACTTAATTACTTTACTCAATGATTTGAAGAAGACCAAACCAAGCAGTGCTAAGGGCATTTATATTAAAAAGATAGTGTTATCAAGCACTATGGGTCCTGGTTTGATTGTTGATCAGGCTAGTATTGAATAAAAGATAATAGACTCGCGCTGTTTGCGAGTCGCAGGGCTGGGTGAAAAGATTTTCGCGGCTGAGGTTGTTGTTAATTAAAAATAACATAAATCTTTACCGTTCGAGACCGTAGGCCATAGACAAAAAATAGACCCATATTTTGCTGGGGTTTTTGTTTCTGTGTTAATTGAGAGTTTTCAACCTACGTAAACGGTGCCGTAGATGCAGATTTTATGTGTAACGGCATTAAATGAAGATCGAGGATATGAAAAGGTGTCCTTTGTCTTTAAGGTGGCTTGATTTTTAAGCCTTTATTTATCCGGAGGTGTATCAGTGGTTCTGAAACTAGAAGATAAAAAAGCTATTGTAGCTGAAGTGGCGGGTGTTGCTGCGAAAGCAGTATCTGCTATCGCTGCTGATTATCGCGGTTTGACTGTGACGGAAATGACCGATTTGCGAGCGAAAGCACGTAAAAATGGTGTTTATTTGCGAGTGGTGCGTAATACTTTAGCGAAAAGAGCCCTAGAAAATACTGAATTTTCTTGTATGCGAGATTCACTCGTGGGTTCTGTGTTTTTAGCATTTTCGCAAGAAGATCCGGGAGCTGTAGCTCGTTTATTGAAAGATGCAATACGCGACTATGAAAAGCTTACGGTTTGTGCTTTGGCTTTGGGCGGAAAACTATTAAATGTAGGTGATATTGAAGCCGTAGCCAAATTACCAACTCGCGATCAGGCGTTGGCAATTTTAATGTCAGTGATGCAAGCGCCAGTTACTAAATTGGTACGTACGGTGGCGGAACCATATGCCATGTTGGTACGTACAGTTGCAGCAATACGTGATAAAAAAGCTGCTTAATATATTTCACGTGGCAAGGTCACGTGAGCAAATTTAATGTTAATAAATTTTTTTGAGGAGAAATTAAATGACCGTTACTAAAGATCAGATTTTAGAAGCAATCGCAACAATGAGCATTATGGATGTTGTTGAATTAGTTAAAGCAATGGAAGAAAAGTTTGGTGTTTCAGCTGCCGCAGCGGTTGCTGTTGCTGCTGCACCAGCAGCCGCAGCTGCTGTTGAAGAGAAAACATCTTTCAACGTTGTTATGACCGGCTTTGGTGCAAATAAAATAAACGTAATTAAAGTTATTCGCGAGATCACAGGTTTAGGTCTTAAAGAAGCCAAAGATATGGTTGAGGGTGTACCATCAAACGTTAAAGAAGGCATTTCTAAAGATGATGCGGCTGGCATCAAAAAGAAACTTGAAGAAGCTGGCGCGACTGTTGAAATTAAGTAATCGAGTAGTTTATGAGTTCTGTGCCTATTAAAAAGAGGCACAGAACAGTTTTTCGTGTTGTTTTTTAGTAGTTAGCATAGAGGGTAGTTGATGAATCATATTCAGCAAGTCAAAACTCATGGTTTTAATCGAGCAGTATTGTCCTACACTGAAAAAAAACGTATTCGCAAAAGTTTTGCTAAGCATCCGATTACAGTGGAGCCGCCTAATCTTTTGGCAGTACAGGCAGATTCTTATCGTGATTTTATCCAAACTGGAGTTCAGCCCGAAAAACTGGCTGATGTTGGGTTGCATGCGGTATTTAAATCCATTTTCCCAATTGTGAGTTATGCCGGCAATGCACAGCTTGATTATGTAAACTATAGTTTGGGGGAGGCGGTATTTGATGTTAGAGAATGTCGAACCCGTGGCTTAAACTATGCCGCAGCACTTCGAATCAAATTACGCCTTACAGTTTACGAGAAGGATTCTGCTGGTAATAAAACTGTAAAAGATATTAAAGAGCAGGAAGTTTATATATGTGATTTGCCTTTAATGACCGATACAGGAAGTTTCGTAGTTAATGGTATTGAACGTGTGGTAGTGTCACAACTGCATCGTTCGCCTGGAGTGTTTTTTGAGCACGACAAAGGTAAGACTCATTCTTCTGGTAAATTGCTTTTTTCTGCACGTGTAATTCCATATCGTGGTTCTTGGCTTGATTTCGAATTTGATCCTAAAGATTGTGTTTTTGTACGAATTGATCGTCGCCGTAAATTGCCGGTGACTGTTTTATTGCGCTCACTGGGTTTTACAACTGAGCAAATTTTAGATATGTTTTTTGAAACGAATACTTATCGTTTGATAGGCGAAAATATTATTTTAGATTTGAATCCTGAGCGTTTGCGTGGTGAGCTTGCGGTTGTAGATATTAAAGACAAATCTGGAGATATTATTGTTGAACAGGGTAGACGTATTTCACAACGTCATGTGTTGCTAATGCAAAAAGCTGGTATTAAAGCTTTGAGCGTGCCTATGGAATATCTGCTCGATAAAGTTATTGCCAAGCCAGTTATTGATAAGAAAACTGGAGAAGTTTTAGCAGCAGCGAACACAGGAATTACCGCAGAATTAATTAATCAATTTCATAAGGCTGGTATTGGATCGTTTGAGACACTTTATGTTAATGATCTAGATCGTGGTCTTTATATTTCTGATACGCTGCGTATAGACTCCACAACCACGCAATTAGAAGGATTGGTAGAGATTTATCGGATGATGCGGCCAGGTGAACCACCGACCAAGGAAGCGGCTGAAACATTGTTCCGTAATTTATTTTTTTCGAGCGAACGTTATGACCTGTCCACTGTTGGACGTATGAAATTCAATCGTCGTCTGGGTCGACCAAGCTTTGAGGGTCCAGGGGTATTGTCCAAAGATGATATTGTCGAAGTGATTAAAACATTGATTAGTATTCGTGATGGTAAAGGTGAGGTTGATGATATTGATCACTTGGGTAATCGTCGCATACGCAGTGTTGGCGAGATGGTAGAGAACCAATTTCGTATGGGTTTGGTGCGAGTAGAGCGCGCGGTAAAAGAGCGTTTAGGTTTGGCCGATACTGAGAACTTATTGCCACAAGATTTGCTTAATGCTAAGCCTATTGCCGCTGCAATTAAGGAATTTTTTGGTTCTGGTCAGTTGTCACAGTTTATGGACCAAAATAATCCATTAACTTCAATCACTCATAAACGCCGTATTTCAGCATTAGGGCCGGGTGGTTTAACCAGAGAACGAGCAGGTTTTGAAGTGCGTGACGTTCACCCGACTCATTATGGTCGTTTGTGTCCAATTGAAACGCCTGAAGGGCCAAATATTGGTTTAATTAACTCTCTAGCCATTTATGCGAAGATTAATAAATACGGCTTTATTGAAAGTCCATATCGTAAAGTGGTAGATGGTAAAATAACTGAAGAAATTGTGTATTTGTCAGCAATTGAAGAGGGAAATTTTTATATTGCTCAGGCGAATACTACAATCGACAAGCACGGTAAATTAGTGGATGAGTTAATTCCATCTCGTTATAAAGGCGAGTCTATTTTAACTACAGCAGAGCATGTAAATTATATTGATGTATCACCTAGTCAGATTGTTTCAATAGCAACTGCATTGATTCCATTTTTGGAACATAACGATACTAGTCGTGCGCTTATGGGATCAAATATGCAGCGTCAAGCGGTGCCAACCATACATGCAGAAAAACCATTAATTGGTACTGGTATGGAGTATAGGGTTGCCATTGATTCTGGTGTGACTGTAGTTGCGCGCCGTGGTGGCACAGTTGATTCAGTTGATGCTTCGCGTATTGTGGTTCGTGTAAATGAAAGCGAAGTTGTTGGTGGCGAAGAAGCTGCCGTGGATATTTACAATCTTATTAAATATGCCAGGTCCAACCAGAACACCTGTATTACGCAGCGACCGTTAGTTGAAATTGGTGATCATGTTGCTACGGGTGATGTGCTTGCTGATGGTCCAAGTACCGATCTTGGCGAGTTAGCTTTAGGTCAAAATTTATTAGTCGCATTTATGCCATGGAATGGTTATAACTTTGAAGATTCGATTATTATTTCCGAGCGCGTAGTGCAAGAAGAACGTTTTACTACAGTGCATATTCAAGAATTAACTTGCGTAGCACGTGACACCAAAATTGGGCCGGAAGAAATTACTGCCGATATTCCAAATGTTGGTGAAAGCGCATTAGCTAAGCTTGATGCATGCGGTATAGTGCATATTGGCGCGGAAGTCGTGGCTGGTGATATTCTTGTAGGAAAGGTTACTCCTAAAGGAGAGACCCAATTAACACCAGAAGAAAAATTATTGCGTGCCATTTTTGGTGAAAAAGCGTCTGATGTTAAAGATACTTCGCTGCGAGTGCCTTCTGGAACCAATGGTACGGTTATTGATGTTCAAGTATTTACGCGTGATGGTGTTGAAAAAGATGAGCGTGCTAAGGCTGTTGAAAAAGCGAGCTTGGTAAAAATTAAAAAAGATTTATCTGACGAGTTGCGTATTAAGGAAGATGTAGTTTACCAAAAAATCAAAAATATTTTGTTTAAGCAAAAAGCTGAAAGTGGTCCAAAACGCCTGAAGAAAGGAACAGTTATTGATAGTGAATATTTAGAAAAACTTCCGCGTGAGCAATGGCTTGAAATTAGCTTAACTGATGAATTGGCTAATCAGGGATTAGAGGCTGCGGCTAAACAGTTAAAACAGTTATTGAAAGAGCATGATAAAAAATTAGATAATGAGCGTAAAAAGCTCGCGCAAGGCGATGATTTGGCGCCAGGAGTGCTCAAAGTTGTTAAGGTTTATTTAGCGGTCAAGCGCCGGATGCAAGTTGGTGATAAAATGGCCGGCCGGCATGGTAATAAAGGTGTTATTTCGATTATTGCTCCAGTCGAGGACATGCCATTTCTTGCTGATGGTACACCGGTTGATATTGTTCTCAATCCACTTGGGGTGCCGTCGCGTATGAACATTGGCCAGGTATTAGAAACGCACTTAGGTTGGGCTGCAAAAGGCCTAGGATTAAAAATTGGTAAGATGTTAGATGAGCATTATAAAATGGCTGAACTGCGGGAATTTTTGCAAAGGATTTATGATGTGGGTCAGGGTGAAAAAATTGATTTAGAAAAACTTACGAACGACGAAATTAAAGTATTGGCTAATAATCTACGTGATGGTGTCCCAATTAATACGCCAGTATTTGATGGTGCGACTGAAAATGAAGTACGAGAAATGTTACGTTTGGCTGAATTGCCAGAATCAGGGCAGACGTGGTTATTTGACGGTTGTTCTGGTAAGAAATTTGATCGTCCAGTTACGGTTGGTTATATGTATATTCTTAAATTAAATCATTTAGTCGATGATAAAATGCATGCGCGTTCGACTGGATCATATAGTTTAGTGACACAACAACCTCTTGGGGGTAAAGCCCAATTTGGTGGCCAACGTTTTGGTGAAATGGAAGTGTGGGCGCTTGAAGCTTATGGAGCTGCTTATACGCTGCAAGAAATGTTGACTGTTAAATCAGATGATGTTGTTGGTCGTACCCAGGTTTATAAGAATATTGTTGATGGCGATCATAGTATGACTGCTGGAATGCCAGAGTCATTTAATGTTCTGGTTAAAGAAATAAGATCGTTAGGTATAGACATTGAGCTTGAAGGTGAGTGACGGTAATTTTGTTTCGCTCTACCCGGGCCTGCGCTTCGCAAACAGCGCGAAGCTTAGCCTGGGCTGGGTGTAATGTAGAGATTTAATTAAGCTCGAAGCGAAATTCTAGTAGTTAATTTTATTGAGGTGGTAACTTGAGAGATCTACTTAATTTAGTAAAAAAAGGTCAGTTCGAAGAATTTGATGCTATTCGTATTGGTCTTGCATCGCCTGACACAATTCGCTCTTGGTCTTATGGCGAAGTAAAAAAACCAGAAACCATTAATTATCGCACTTTCAAACCAGAGCGTGACGGTTTGTTTTGTGCCAAAATCTTTGGACCAACTAAAGATTATGAATGTTTGTGCGGTAAATATAAGCGTTTAAAGCATCGTGGTGTTGTTTGCGAAAAGTGTGGTGTTGAAGTAACGGTTTCACGTGTGCGCCGTGAACGTATGGGCCATATTGAACTTGCTTGTCCTGTAGCGCATATTTGGTATTTAAAATCTTTGCCATCACGTATTGGCATGTTGCTTGATATGAGCCTGCGTGATATTGAGCGTATTCTTTATTTTGAATCATATGTTGTTGTCAATCCTGGAATGACACCACTTACGCACGGTCAATTGCTTTCTGATGAAACTTATCAAGAAGCATTAGAGCAATATGGTAATGATTTTGAAGCAATGATGGGCGCTGAAGCAATTCAGCGTATTTTGCAAGAAGTGGATCTTGCTGCGCAAATTGAAGAGTTGCGTGGTGATTTAGCCAAAACAAATTCTAGTACTAAATTCAAAAAAATTAGCAAGCGTTTACGTGTGCTTGAAGCATTCCAAGAATCGAGTAATAAGCCAGAGTGGATGATTTTAACGGTATTGCCGGTATTACCTCCAGATTTGCGCCCATTAGTGCCGCTTGATGGCGGTAGATTTGCGACTTCAGATCTTAATGATTTATACCGTCGCGTCATCAATCGTAATAATCGCCTTAAGCGTCTTTTAGATTTAAATGCGCCAGATATTATCGTGCGCAATGAAAAGCGAATGTTGCAAGAGTCGGTCGATGCCTTATTGGATAATGGCCGTCGTGGTCGTGCCATCACTGGTGCCAATAAACGTCCACTAAAATCGCTCGCTGATATGATTAAAGGTAAACAAGGTCGTTTTCGTCAAAACCTTTTAGGTAAACGTGTTGATTATTCTGGACGTTCAGTAATTGTTGTTGGTCCAGCGTTGAAATTACACCAATGCGGCTTGCCAAAGAAAATGGCGCTCGAGTTATTCAAGCCGTTTATTTATAGCAAACTACAATTTAGGGGACTTTCCACTACAATTAAAGCTGCAAAGAAGATGGTAGAAAGCGAAGTGCCAGAAGTTTGGGATATATTGGAAGAAGTAATTCGTGAACATCCTGTTCTTTTGAATCGTGCGCCAACTTTACATCGTTTGGGTATACAAGCGTTCGAACCACTGTTAATTGAGGGTAAAGCGATTCAGTTGCATCCGCTGGTTTGTACGGCTTATAACGCTGACTTTGATGGAGATCAGATGGCGGTGCATGTGCCTCTAACAGTGGAAGCGCAAATTGAAGCACGAACGCTGATGATGTCAACTAATAATATTCTTTCGCCAGCAAATGGTGAGCCGGTTATTGTTCCCAATCAAGATGTGGTTTTGGGTTTGTATTACATGACCCGTGAAAAAATTAATGTGCTGCGCGAAGGTAGCGGCTTATTTGCTGATCCGACCGAAGTATTGCGTGCTTATGAGACCGATAATATATCATTACATGCCAGAATAAAAGTAAGGCTCAAAGAAGTTATTTTTGATGAAAAAGGTGAGCGTTATGAAAGCACTAAACTGGTTGACACAACAGTTGGCAGGACATTGCTTTGGAGTATTGTTCCAGAGGGATTACCATTTAAATTAATTGACCGACCTCTTACTAAAAAAGCACTGTCAAGTCTGCTTAACAGTTGTTATCGTGTTTTGGGAACTAAAGCTACAGTAATTTTTGCTGACCAACTCATGTATACCGGTTATAAATATGCAACTGGTTCTGCGATTTCAATTTGTCTTGATGATTTAGTTGTGCCTACAGAAAAACGCAGCATTATAGCTAAAGCTGAAGCAGAAGTTTTAGAAATTGAAAAGCAATACGCTTCAGGTTTGGTTACCCAAGGAGAACGTTATAATAAAGCAGTTGATATTTGGTCTCGCGCTAGTGATCAAGTTGCTAAGGCAATGATGGTAAATTTATCTACCGAAGTTGTTGTCGATAATGAAGGTAAAAACACCAAGCAAGACTCATTTAATTCAATTTTTATGATGGCTGATTCTGGAGCAAGAGGTTCTGCTGCTCAGATTAGACAGTTGGCGGGTATGCGCGGCTTGATGACTAAACCAGATGGTACCATTATCGAAACGCCAATTACGGCAAATTTTCGTGAAGGATTAAGTGTATTACAGTATTTTAATTCAACCCATGGCGCGCGTAAAGGGTTAGCCGATACAGCTTTAAAAACTGCTAATTCTGGATATTTAACCAGACGTCTAGTTGATGTATCGCAAGATATGGTGATTAGAGAATTTGATTGCGGTACCGATAAATGTATTGTTATGAAGCCACTAATTGAAGGTGGTGATGTGGTTGAATCATTACATGAGCGCGTACTTGGTCGTGTTACTGCAGAGGAAGTGATTGATCCGGCAAGCGGTAATGTGCTAATACCAGTAGATACATTGCTCGATGAAGCTAAAGTTGAAATTATTGAAAAATATAGTATTGATCAAATTAGAGTGCGTTCACCAATTACTTGTGAAACTTTGCATGGCGTTTGTGCAATGTGTTATGGCCGAGATTTGGCTCGTGGCCATTTGGTGAATATTGGTGAAGCAGTTGGAATCATGGCAGCACAATCGATTGGTGAGCCAGGAACACAGCTAACCATGCGTACCTTCCATATTGGTGGAGCAGCTTCGCGTGCTACAGCAATTAACAGTGTTCAAGTTAAGTCTAGCGGAAATGTAAAACTGCATAACATGAAAACGGTTAGGCATGCTAATGGTAATTTAATTGCGGTTTCGCGTTCCGGTGAAGTGGCTGTTGTTGACGGTACTGGTCGTGAGCGTGAACGTTACAAAGTTCCATATGGCGCAGCGTTAACAATTAGCGATGGTGATGTTTGTAGTGCTGGTCAAACAATTGCACGGTGGGATCCACATACTCATCCAATTGTTACTGAAGTTGCAGGTACGGCGCGGTTTGTTGATTTAGTGGAAGGTGTAAGTATGCGCAGGCAAACTGACGAACTTACCGGATTGAGTACCATCGTTATTATTGGATCCACACAACGTAGTAATGTGAGCAAAGAATTGCGTCCTATGGTGAGATTGGTAGATAAAAAAGGCAAGGAACTTTGCCTAAGCGGTACTAATATGCCGGCGCATTATTTTTTACCTAGCGGCGCGATTTTACATATTGAAGATGGCTCATTGATTGAGGTTGGTGATGTCGTTGCACGTATTCCACAAGAAATTTCCAAAACACGTGATATTACCGGCGGTTTGCCACGTGTTGCTGATTTATTTGAAGCGCGTAAACCCAAAGAGCCATCAATGCTCGCTGAAATTTCAGGGGTTATTAGTTTTGGTAAAGAAACTAAAGGTAAGCGGCGTTTAGTGATTACTGCTGCAGATGGTGCGGTTCATGAAGAACTGATTAACAAATGGCGTCATGTTAGCGTATTTGAAGGAGAGCATGTAGAAAAAGGTGAAACTATTTCTGATGGTCCGTCTGATCCGCAAGATATTTTGCGTCTACTTGGTGTAAATGCTTTAGCTATTTATATTGTTAATGAAGTGCAAGAGGTTTATCGTTTGCAAGGTGTGAAAATTAACGATAAGCACATCGAAATTATTCTGCGTCAGATGCTGCGCAAAGTTATAATTATTGAACCAGGTGATACTAAGTTTTTAAAAGGTGAGCAAGTAGATAAAACTGCAGTCCTAGAGGAAAATCAGCGTATACTCGAACAAAAAGGTATGCCGGCACAATTCGAGTTGTTGTTGCTTGGTATTACCAAAGCTTCACTTGCTACAGAGTCGTTCTTTTCCGCTGCTTCGTTCCAAGAAACTACTAGAGTGCTTACAGAGGCTTCAGTTACTGGGAAACGTGATTATCTGCGTGGACTAAAAGAAAATGTTCTTGTGGGACGTTTGATTTCGGCTGGTACAGGTTATGCTTATCATGCTGAGCGACATAAACAGCGTCAGGTAGAGATAAAAACTGAGGCAATGATTGAGGCTGAAGCTGAGATGGTAGCTAAAAAAGCAGAGCAAGCATTAAGCGATGCCTTAAAGTCTTCTGAGATAGAAAATCAAGCTTAAAAATTAAGATCTGGTAGGCGCAGGCTTTAGCCTACGTGTTCTGGATCGATGGATGTTACGGCACGCAGGCTAAACTTGCGCTTACCGATCTGTCCTGAAAATCAGTTTATTATAGGCGTGGTTGATTAGTGTTAAATATTTATTGTTTTTTTGTATGTTTTCTCTTGACAGGTTGAGTTTGGCTAATTAGAATCGCGCCTCCATCCTGAATGACCAGTAGGAAGTTGAGTTTTAGTAAAATGATTTGTTGGTAATTTTTTTATACTAGAAACTAAGGCTACAGCTAGGATCTGAAGGTTATAATTAATGTGTTAATGTCAAGTGGGAGTGGTCTTTTTTTAATATATTATTTTTTTGTTTTACTTTTTAATTAATTACAAAATCATGGCAACTGCAAATCAATTAATAAAGAAACCAAGACGACTAAGAACTTGGAAAAATTCTGTGCCAGCATTAGCTGCATGTCCACAAAAACGTGGAGTTTGTATGCGTGTTTATACAACAACTCCTAAAAAACCAAACTCAGCGCTGCGAAAAGTTGCGCGTGTGCGTTTGACTAATGGTATGGAAGTAACAACCTATATCGGTGGCGAAGGACATAATCTGCAAGAACACTCAGTAGTGTTAATTCGAGGTGGTCGCGTTAAGGATTTGCCAGGTGTGCGTTATCATATTGTTCGTGGAAGTTTGGATACCACAGGTGTTGAGGGTCGTAAACAAGGAAGATCCAAGTATGGAGCCAAGAAGGCAAAGAAATAATTCAGTTTTTTAATTTTTAATGTAGTTAAATTTATGGCAAGAAGAAAAGCAGCGGCAAAAAGAGAAGTTTTACCCGATCCATTATTTGGTGGCATGTTGTTGACCAAATTTATGAATGTCGTAATGCGTCGTGGTAAAAAATCAATTGCCGAAAAAATAGTTTACGGTTCTTTGCAAAAAATTGTTGAACGTAAAGCAGGTAGCGAAGGCAATATATATGCCAGCGAAAATGCACGTAAAATGGCAATTGAGATGTTTGAAAAGTCCTTAGACGCTTTAAAGCCTACGGTTGAAGTTAGATCGCGTAGAGTTGGTGGTGCGACCTATCAAATTCCGGTTGAAGTAAGGCCGGACAGAAAAATTGCTTTAGCAATGCGATGGCTAGTAGAGGCCGCGCATGTACGTAGCGAGAAAGGTATGATTTTGCGTCTTGCTAATGAAATTTTGGATACGCTTGAGGGTAAAGGCGGTGCAGTTAAAAAGAGAGAAGACGTTCATAAAATGGCAAAAGCAAATCAAGCATTTGCCCATTATAGATGGTAAAGAGAATTCATGTCACGTACACATCCATTAAAATATTATAGAAACATTGGTATTGCGGCGCACATTGATGCGGGTAAGACCACGACCACTGAGAGAGTGTTATTTTACACTGGCGTTTCGCACAAAATGGGAGAAGTACACGAAGGTACGACTGTCATGGATTGGATGGAACAAGAGCGTGAGCGTGGTATTACGATCACTGCTGCAGCGACCACGTGTCGTTGGAGTGGAATGAACAAACAATATCCAGAGCATCGTATTAATATTATTGATACTCCAGGACATGTTGATTTTACTATTGAGGTTGAGCGTTCGCTTCGTGTGCTTGATGGCGCTGTAGTTGTATTTTGTGCGGTTGGTGGTGTTGAGCCACAATCAGAAACCGTATGGCGTCAAGCTAACAAGTATAAAGTTCCGCGAGTTTGTTTTGTTAATAAAATGGATCGTGCAGGAGCTGATTTTTTCCGTGTCGCAAAACAAATTGTTGATCGTTTGGGTGCTAATGCAGCGATTATGCAAGTGCCAATTGGAAAAGAAGAAAATTTTAAAGGCGTAATAGATTTAGTTGGTATGCGCGCTATTTTTTGGAATGAAGACGACAAAGGGATGACTTATAAAGAAGAAAATATCCCAGAAGAGCTGCAGTCTATTTGTGATGAATTGCACGAAAAGTTGATTGAGCAAGCGGCAGAAGCTGATGAAGAATTGATGCATAAGTATTTAGAAGGCCACAAGCTATCTGTAGAAGAGATTAGAGCTGGTATCAGAAAACGTACTATTGCCAACGAAATTGTTCCAGTATTTTGCGGATCAGCCTTTAAGAATAAAGGTGTTCAGGCGGTATTGGATGGTGTTATTGATTATTTACCTGCACCAAATGAAATTGCGGCAATTAATGGTGTGCTTGAAAACGGTACCGAAGCAGTACGTAAGGCTTCTGATGAAGAGCCATTCGCTGCTTTAGCTTTTAAAATTGCCACTGATCCATTTGTTGGTGCTTTAACGTTTTTTAGAGTTTACTCCGGTGTTTTGCGTTCTGGAGATGGTGTTTATAACCCAATAAAATGTAAAAGAGAAAGAATTGGTCGTATTGTGCAATTACATGCAGATACGCGCTTAGAAATTAAAGAAGTTTACGCTGGTGATATTGCTGCAGCTGTTGGTTTAAAAAATGTTACTACCGGCGATACTCTTTGTGACGAAGATAATATTATAACTTTAGAGCGTATGGAGTTTCCAGAGCCGGTTATTGAAGTAGCAGTTGAACCAAAAACCAAGGCTGACCAAGAAAAGATGGGAATTGCGCTGAATAAGCTGGCACAAGAAGATCCTTCATTTCGTGTTCATACTGATGAGGAATCTGGACAAACAATTATTGGGGGTATGGGCGAACTACATTTAGAAATTATTGTCGATCGCATGAAGCGTGAATTTAGTGTTGATGCTAATGTTGGTAAGCCACAAGTTGCTTATCGTGAAACCATACGTAAATCTGTTGAGCAAGAAGGAAAATATATTAAACAATCTGGTGGGCGTGGTCAGTATGGACATGTTTGGATCAAGATTGAGCCATTAGCGCGTGGTGCTGGATATGAATACGTTAATGATATTGTTGGTGGTGTGATTCCAAGAGAATATATACCGGCAGTCGATAAAGGTGTTAAAGGGCAAATGGAAAATGGAGTTATCGCTGGTTATCCAGTAGTTGATGTTCGAGTTACTTTATTTGATGGTTCTTATCATGATGTTGATTCCAATGAAATGGCGTTTAAAATAGCCGGTTCAATGGCTTTCAGAGAAGGCGCGCTTAAAGCAGACCCGGTGCTTTTAGAGCCTATAATGAGTGTTGAGGTAGTAACACCTGAAGAATATATGGGCGATGTGGTTGGTGATTTAAGTCGTCGTCGCGGTGTTATTCAAGCGATGGATGCTGGTCCGTCAGGAAAAATTATTAAGGCTGAAGTTCCTCTCGGTGAAATGTTTGGTTACGCTACTGATGTGCGTTCAATGAGCCAAGGACGAGCGACATATACAATGGAATTTGCAAAATATAATGAAGCTCCATCTAGCGTAACAGAATCGGTAGTTAAGAAAAAATAAATACTTAAAATCTTTAAAATTGGTAGCCGCAGGCTAAAGCCTGCGTTATAAAAAATAGGAGTACAAACAATGGCAGAAAAAGAAAAATTTGATCGAACCAAACCGCATATAAATATCGGTACTATAGGTCACGTAGATCATGGCAAAACTACGCTAACTGCAGCGATGACG
>TBL_comb47_HYPODRAFT_10004520_pt1 | contig 15963 bp, 15 predicted proteins | sample TroBogypolimnion_40_FD_10682 | JGI IMG/M metagenome (IMG submission 10682)
TACTTACGTACATAATTATGTTAACTAATAGGCTAATATAATTGAGGGAGGGGTCGCAGGGGGTTAAAAACGCGAAGCGTTTTTAGACGTAGGTTCCCTGCTTCGTAGGTTCCCTAAGGGCGCCCAAAGGCGCCAAAGGTTGAGCCGCTTTGCGGCTCTGACCCTGAATAGTTCACCACATTTACCTCAATCTTTTGATTCTTGGCCTTTTCTAATACATCCTTGGCTTTCTTTATGTCTTCCTCAGTTATCTTATCCGGATCCGATTCACTATGGAACAGCGATACGTGATGATCTTTGAATTCTTCCGATAAAATGCAGAACTGGCTTTCTTCGTGGAACAGGTATTCTGTGCAAATAACAAATAATATCATAATAATCAAAGCAATATAAATGTCACGGGTACCCATCCAAGCAATAGCAAAAACCAGTATTTGACGACTAAAGGTATATTTAAAATAAGCTTCTAATGATTTACTCAATTTAAAATTCGCAAATTTTGATACAATGTTAAGGGTGATAATCATAATACCTGCAAAAATTTTACTATTATTGATGGTTTGGACGTGATTATGTATATATTCAAAGAACTGGGTCAAAGAGTTACCTTTCATAGTTTTTCCTTTTCCTTTGGCCATAGTTATAAATTGTGGAGATATTATCCGGATGATGCTACAGTTATATCACACGTTTTATTGCAGGGATTACATAAATGACCCTCAAATTTCATCTGTGGGAAAACAATATCCGCCATTTCGCTTTTCACCTTCATATTTTTGTATTTTAATACCCCTCTTTCGCAATTTTGCTTACGAAAATCGTCTTCACTCCCGCTAAATGTTGGTTCTACTAACAATAGTTTTTTCTTATCTATCACCCCCACTTTTGTCCCTTTTATTTTTGTTGATTGTTCCATAAAAATATAAGTTCCGTCGTCCACATCCTCATTATTTACTGGTTCTATTTCATCTAATTCTATGATATCCATAACATCCATAGCTTCTATGCTGTTAGATTGGTACATAAATAATATTATTGCACAAGCGAATAAACCAACGTATTTATCGATATTCGCATAAAATATTATTAGCACAACTGCAACCATTTTACCGAGTGCTGTTTTACTAAACTTTACAAATAGATGATTCATTGTTAAAAATAGGAAAAGTAAAATGATAGGTATAAATTGTGCCACGCAACGGTCCATTTACATATCATCCTACTTTTTAGGCAGGGAACCTACGGTTCCCTAAGGGCGCCTGCGGCGCCCCAGGTTGAGCAGCTTTGCTGCTCTGACCCTGCGACCCCTCCCTTACTCTAAGGTTACCTCTAAGTTAAACGAATAATTCAAACTAAGAAAAGTGTCGATAGTGCTCTGACCCTGCTTCTTGTTGGGATTTTTAAGTATCCAATTATTTTAGATATAAATATTAAAATCGAAAAATGTCTTCTTTAGTAACAACTGCTTCCGCTTGGACCTCGGACGATCCATCTACTAAAAAAAGACAATCTACTATGCGAAAAACAATTAAATTACGCTCTGATCCGCAGTCGTACGAAGAAACCACAATAGAATCTGAAAAATACGGTAAAATGAGCCCAAGTACCATTGAGGACCAACAGACTTACAACTCTAACCGTAATAACCGTGTAAATGAACTCCTTAATCAAATCACCTCTTCAGATACTAATGCTGACAACAACACTTTGGGCGATTTTAAACCTATGACACCCCCTTCACTCAACGTGAAACGTGATATGGAAAGCGGTGGTGAGGTGAAACAATATGTGCCTCCACCTCCCTCCTATTTGAAAGCCACGATTGATCGCGCTACTGCATTTAATGGGGTACAGTCGTCCAATCCTAAAACATTTAGCAATTATCAACAAAGTTATGGCGCGCCCCTAACTCAAACCGCTAACAAACCTTATTATGCCGGGATGGGAATTGGCTCCGCAGGTGGAAATGCTAGTGGTACGGACAAAATGATGGAAAAAATCAACTATATGATTCATTTGCTCGAAGAAGGTCAGAGTGAAAAAACGAACAATATTACCGAAGAATTCATTTTATATACCTTTTTAGGCGTTTTCGTTATTTTCATTGTAGACTCATTTAGTCGGGGAGGTAAATATGTGCGATAAGCAGAGCAGGGAACCTACGTCTAAAAACGCTTCGCGTTTTTAACCCCCTGCGACCCCTCCCTTAATTATGTTAGCCTATTAGTTAACATAATTACGTTCCTAGTAAAGGGAGGGGTCGCAGGGGGTTAAAAACGCGAAGCGTTTTTAGACGTAGGTTCCCTGCTCTGTAGGTTCCTGTGTTATTATATATATAATTATGCCGGCTTCTTTCGTATTTAGGACGAATCAGGGAAAAGCCTATACTGCCGATACCTATTTTATTTTCGGTAAACCTGCTCCAGTAACGATTAATAGCGTTGTTGCATCGGCTAGTCCAAACAAGTATCCTTACACTGTTGCTGACGTAAGTGGTACATCCGTAACGAATGGTATCAATTACAATGTTTTATCATTTGCTTCCGTATCAACCACGACCAGCTATACTGTGAATTATAGTTGTAATAGTGCTACGACCATTTATGTGTTGGCTGTGGGAGGTGGAGGTGGGGGTGGTACATGGTTAGGAGGTGGTGGTGGTGCAGGTGGTGTCGTAATGATGCCAATATACTTACAATCAGGAACTAACCAAACTATAAGTATATCTGTGGGTGCTGGTGGTTCCGGTGCAACTAGTTATGGTAGTGGTGCTACTAATGGTCAAACTGGAGGATACAATACTACAGTAATGTTCAATCCATCGAGTTCAAGTAGCATACCTATTATTATTGCCAGTGGAGGTGGATCAGGAGGTTGTAACAACAATCTCGGTGGAGTAATTAATAGTTCAGGGACAATATCGGGAGGTGGAGGAAGCGGATACGGTTATTCAGCAACATCACCTAGTCCCGCAAACAATAATAATTACAATTTTGCCAATGGAGGTGCTTACGCTTCAGGTTCTGGTAGTGGAGGTGGAGGTGGTGGTGCAGGTACTATTGGACAAAATAGTTTTGTTAATGGTCCAGGTGTAAACGGTGGAAATGGCATTCAATGTTATCTACCCGGAATTAACAATTTTTCTCCTAGTGGAACATCCTATGGTACTTATTATTGGGGAGGAGGAGGAGGGTCAGCGGGTAATAATAGTCCGGCAGGGCCAGGAGGTAATGGAGGATTAGGGGGTGGTGGTGGTGGGGGGGGTGGTCTGACTAGTCAGAATGGTGGTGTCGGTGGAACTGGTGGAATTAATCTTGGATATACTGCCAATGCAAATCCTAATTATGGCGGCGCTGGAGGTGCTAATACAGGGGGAGGAGGAGGAGCAACTTATGGAGCAGCCGGTGGAACAGTTTCAGGTGCAGGTGGATCCGGTATTGTCATTATTGCCTTTCCATCAGCTACTGCAGTGTCTAGCAATCAATCTGCAGTCCTACCTGCCTCCATCGTTAGCAATAGTGTCTATTCGGCTACTCTTAACAATGCTACTCTCAGTTCCTTGGCATACAATTCGATCAAAGGTGCTTTCGCTTGTCGTCTCCTCAATTACAATTATTTTGGACCTGTAATGACTCTTCGTTATAGTACCGATACGACAGGAATCAATACCCAGAATTTTTATGCCGACGTATTTGGTAACTTAGGAACCCAATATTTAGGTACAGGTCAATCGGTTAGTGCGTGGTTAAGTGCTAATAGCGCGAATACTACGTATGCTTATGTGACAAAATGGTATGGTCAAGGTATGGATGCATCGTTTAATTGTGCTACGCAGTATACTACGTCATTGCAACCTATTTACGATGTGGCGAATGGTCTTATTAATACAGGTTATAATTTAGGTGGTTATGGTGTAAATGCACCTCAAACAAATTGTTATTTTTCTTTATCTAATGGTGCATTACCTTACGGTAATACATCATATACATATACTTTTCGTCATAATTATTTTATAGGTTCATCAGCTTCTTGTTTCTTTTATGGTGGCAGTACTTGGGGTACTACACAAGGTTCATGTTTATTTCAGTTTACTTCAAATAGTTATCAACATTCTTGGTTTGCTAACGATCAAACATTAGCTGGATATTCTACATCTACAACATCCAATGATGTTATTACCGCAAAATATACAACAGGTGGGAATATGGTGGTTTATGTTAATAGTGGTTCCGCGAATAACTTTACACCTAATCCAGCAGCCCGTCAACAACCGAATACTTATAACTTAATTGCTGCTGGACAACCTAATACAACCTCCCCCTATGCCCCTCAAGGATATGCAAACACACAAATGTATTTTATGTATGTCTTTAATAATGCATTGACCGATGCAGATAGACTTTTGGTGGAAGCTACTCCTTATACTTACTCTGCCTCTGCGACCACTACAATCGCCGGACTTTCTGCAACTAACGTTACATCCACCAATTTCTCATTGTCTTGGACAGCCTTGGCATCTCCCAATTATTATTTACTCTGGATCAATGGATCAATGTATGGTAGCTATACTGCAGGGTCGGCAGGGACATTCACTACCACAGTCACGCCAGGTGTGAGTGGACCTTGGACTGTAAATTTGTACGCGTATAATTCCAGTAATGTACTCTTGGCGACAGGATCAACAAGTGCTGTTCCATTAGCGAGTGCTAGTAAAAGTATAAATTCTGGAGCGGCACAAACCGCGAATGGTTCAAATACAGTATTTACATATTCTACACCAGGTACTTATAATTTTACAGTTGCCACGAGTGGCATTGTCAGTGTATTGATTGTGGGTGGCGGTGGTGCAGGTGGTACTTATTGGGCAGGAGGTGGTGGCGCTGGTGGACTTGTTTATTACGACTTGGCTACAAAACCAATGACATTAACCGCTGGTACATCATATACTGTGACTGTGGGTGCTGGTGGGGTTGGCAGTACAACTAATAATGGAAATAATGGTACGAGTAGTAGTTTTAATAGTGTAATTGCATCAGGAGGAGGAGGTGGTGGTGGGTCTAATCTTGGTGCTGGTAATGCTGGTGGTTGTGGTGGCGGTGGTGGTGGAAATAGTTTAGGTGGTTCTTCAACACAAACAGCTTATCCTAGTGCATTTTATGTTGGTGGGTATGCTGGTAATCCCACAGGGTTACCCAATGGTGGTGGAGGTGGAGGTGGTGCAGGAGGGGCAGGAGGTGCACCAATATCGTTTGGAGGGACTACTGGGGCATCAGGTTCTACAGGGGGGGCAGGAGGTCTAGGATATTCATCAAATATTACCGGTTCTTCTCTCTTTTATGCAGGAGGAGGAGGAGGAATTTATAATTATGGGTCAGGAACATTAATCTACCAAGGTGGTGTAGGTGGTAGTGGTGTGGGTGGTAATGGAGCAATTAATAATAATTCCACAAATGTAGCATCTAACGGCAGTAATGCAACGTATTACGGGGGTGGGGGTGGAGGTGGAAGTGGCGCTGGTTCTGGTGGTAGTGGTGGTAGTGGTTACGGTGGTGTAGTCATTATTCTATGTAATGGTGTATAATTATTTCTATAAACTCATCATCCGTCGATTTCACCAAGTGAAACTTGTCTGAAGGATTTTCTATGCCACAAAGCGGCTTCTCAACCCTACGAGTTCTCTGACTGAAAACCCATCAACTTATAAAAACAAACATTTATCCGGTTGTAATGGAGAACCTGGCCAAATCCAATTAAACGTATAATACGCCGTTTTATTCTCGAAAGTCGGTGTATTTTTCTGACGCCACATTCTATGTAATACTGTATTGTCCCCCAGGTTCTCGAACAACAACATTTTATACTCTTTCTGTTTTTTTACAATTAAACAAATACTATGTAAAAACCCCAAATAAAACAGCTGGGCTGTATCTGTATTGCAAACACTCCCGTAAAACTGTAGTGTATTCCCCTCCAAGTCTTCGTACTGCATCTTGGCATCCTTGAAAAAATACATTCCGTAGACAAAACTCCCTTTCTTTAAACAAAATACATAGGTCGTATTTTGTTTGATCGTTTCTACATAATTACCCAAACTTGTTACTGATAACAGGGTCAAATGATTCGATTTCTCTAGATCCAGATGGGTCTGAACAAACAGAAAATCCGTCAACAAATCCATCGTTTCGCCAGTTACCTGCACTATTTCAAAGTGGGCGGGTAGCGGCGGAAAAATAACATTATGTAAATAATAAATATACGTGGTATATTGGACTAGGGGGACGACCCCTTCTAACAAATCGATTTCCCTCTTAAAAAGAGAACCTAGTACGGATTGATTATAGAGCCGTTGATTGTATTCGTGGGTTTGGAAAAGTTCTCTTATTACCTTGCTTTTTTTGTTATGATCCAGTTCTCTATGAACACATAAATAATCCATATAATACAGCGGCAATTCGGTATATACTTTGTCTTTAAGAGAACCTTGGTAGTATATGTTTACAGGATTCGATAATAGAGAACCTATTACGCTAGCAGGGAACCTACGGTTCCCTAAGGGCGCCGAAGGCGCCCCAGGTTGAGGGCCTTCGGCCCTCTGACCCTGCGACCCCTCCCTTTCATCAATTATATCTTTTTTATCAATTAATAATTTAGGTTCATAAGATCTCTCCAAATAAACAGATAAATAAGGAGTATCAGTATGTCCAACATAAGAGTTATCTAAGTTTTTTTCTTGTAATGTTAATAATATTCTGTCATTGGAAATATAGTTAGAAAGTAAGAGATCGAGAACCTGTTTCTTTTTTTCAACAGTTGGACGTTTTGCAGAACCGCCAGGTGGCGCAAAACAGCGATTCTCCATAGATAGCCCATTCGGGCTATCGACGGAGAATGCATCTAAATAAGGTACGGTTGTCACATTGATCGAATTGTAAAACTTGGTCTTGATAGGTCTATATTTGTAAATAAAAAAGGGCTCGGAATATAATCCACGCCATATATCATACGTATGATATACCGGCTGGTTGTTCCAAAACGGATACCGGATTTTTATATAACCGTAAAAAACAACATATATTATTGTTATTGAAACAACAATATACTGAATTATAAACATTATATTTTTATGGTTATAATATTTTATTGTAGAGAACCTATGATTATTGTGAACGTTCAAATACATACAAATATTGGTTCTCATCCCCACCACAAGACGCCATCGACGTTTTGGCGTGCATAATAAATCCCGAATTGCTAGCCATTTTCAGTATGTCTTCGATTGATTCCATACGCATCGTATTTTCATTCTGGCGAATATGTTGTGTCTCCTTGTCTTTAAACGTCTCTTTCAATGTCACCGTATCCTGCTTGAATTCGTAGGTCGCATCATACAAAAAATCCACAAATTCGGCAGTTGTTGTGGTCCTACGCTCCTTCGAAACAGGCTGCATTGTTCTCCACAGTCCGGTCAAATCCATTATACTATCTTTAAATGTTCTCGCCGAGAACTTGTCCTTGTCCACCAAATGTAACACTAAATATCCATTCGGTTTGAGCCAGCTATAACAATTACGGAAAAATATCTTTTTATCGGAGAACTCATAGATCGTGAAATTCGTGCATAGTATGTGGGTAAATAGCCCCTTCTCAAACGCCATTGTGTCTACCATATCCCCCTTAATAAACGACAAGTCGGGATATTTGGCCTGAGAAATATCAATCATTGATTGTGACCGGTCCATACCGTAAGCGTTGTACCCCGCATCGGCCAATTCTGCTACGATACATCCAGTGCCGGATCCTATGTCTAATAGGGTGCTATTCTTGGCATCCGGCTCGGTCATCTTGATAATCTCGTACAATTCACGCTGACACGTTTTCGAACGATCGGTAATGCCGTCATACACCTCGGCATAAAAATCGTCGTAAACTGCTAAATCGGTTTTAAGAACAAACGGTGCTTCTTGGGTGAATCCCTCGGCCCTCTTTTTCGGAGGTTCGGAGAACTTGTACAAATAATAAACAATCAATACTACCGTCATAATTAACAATGCTTTATGGTAAAAAAACCGGGGATTGTTTGTTTTTATGATAGTGTAAAAATACCCAAACATTCTATATTATGAATCGATGTTTTTTTAGACTGTTGATAATTAAATATTCAGTAGGTCCTACCGGCAAATTTTGTTTGATACGTTGAAGACCCTCTTTCAAATATTGCTGGTAACTCGTGCGGTTTACCGAAAGCCACCAGAGATGAATTCCAAACAATATTGCCCCGCAAAGGAAATCCTCCTCATAAAATCCCGTGTTACGTAGGATCCACAGCGGTATCACTTTTATAATTATATTTACCAATATAAAGAGCCCCACATTGATCGCCGAATTATGGTAATAAAACATCAAACATAATGTTACAATGTTATGCAAAATAGCTAACCACAACCAGATGATGGGATTGTATGGTATCATTTTTGTGTAATAAAGAAAAAACCACGCCAGGATCCAATAGGAAAAAGTGAAATCATACTTGGGTCCCATCATTTACATTATTTGTAGAAAACTTATCTTTTACTTTTTTCTTAGAAAAATAGAAAAATCATAGGGGGTACCCTACGATTTCGAAAACGTGAAAAAGCGTGTGAGAAAGTCGACCGAGGTTTTTGAAAATGGACAAAAATAAATGTCCAAAAAAATGTCCAGGACAAAAGAGTTGAATTGAGCATTCCGCAAAAACTATGAGTGTTACCATACTGCAGTAAATCCCATAATAATAATAATAGGTTGGTAGCATAAGGATTTTTAGACAAATGATTTAGAGGGATTTTTATGTTATCGTAGTATAGATAACAATGGATAACATAAAAATCCCTAAAAATCCTAATATTTTTTCTTGTGAAAAATGTGAATACATAACACATCATAAACGTGATTATGAAAAACATCTTATGACTATAAAACATAAAAAGATAACAGATGATAACTTATTAATCCTAAATAGTCCTAAAAATTTTAAATGCAAATGTGGTAAGGTTTATAAAAATAGACATAATTTATGTAGACACCGTAATAATTGTAAATTTGACATTGATAATTGCGAAGGTTCTAGTTCCAAAAACGGAGTGAATGGAACATACGGTGCAGCGGAGCCGCATCAAGTAAGTTCGAATGTAGTTTTTTTACAAGATAATTTAGCTGAGAATGAAGAAAAAAAAACAAATATATTGGATACAAATATCATACTGGAAATAATAAAGGAAAATAAAGAATTTAAATCCCTGTTGGTAGAACAATTTAAAAACTCACAATTAAATCAACAACAATTGTTTAATCTTCAAAAGGAAAACAATACGCTTATGAATAAGATGGTTGAGATAACCCAAACCCAAATAATGCTACCAAACACTATTAATAATATGAACAGCAATAACAATAATACGATCAATAACAATCAGAAGTTTAATTTAAATTTCTTTTTAAATGAAACTTGTAAGGATGCGATGACTATCCAAGAATTCTTAGATAGTATTCGTATTACCTTTGAAGATCTACTGTTAATTGGAAATACCGGGTTCGTGAATGGTGTCTCAGATATCCTTATCAAACAATTACGGGATATGGAAGTAAGTAAGCGTCCGATTCACTGCACGGATTCCAAACGTGATACCATTTATCTGAAGGAAAATGCAGCTTGGAACAAGGATGACAAAGACAAAACCAAATTGAAACAAATCCTAGAAAAAATAGAATATAGGAATGTAGTTGCACTCCGTGATTGGTGCAATGAGAACCCGGATGCGAGGGTAAATAATACTCCAAATAATATATTAAAAGACAAAATCTATTTCCAAACACTACAGGGAGACGATAAAACCCGTGACAAAATAATAAAAAACATATCCAAAGAGGTAATGGTGGAAAAGGAATAATTTCTTTAAGTACCTTTTCCAATTTATTCTTTTAATGAAAAAACGTGTGAGAAAGTCGACCGAGGTTTTTGAAAATGGACAAAAATAAATGTCCAAAAAAATGTCCAGGACAAAAGAGTTGAATTGAGCATTCCGCAAAAACTATGATTGTGACCATTCTGCAGTAAAAACCAAAATAATAATAATAGGTTGTTAGCATAAGTATTTTTGGACAAAATGATTTAGAGCCTTTTCTGTCATACTTATATAGTATGACAATGGATGACAAAAAGGCAATTTTAAGTCACGAAATTTTTCAATGTTCTAATTGTGACTTTATATGCAGTCATAAAAGTAAATATGATAGACATTGTTTAACTGCAAAACATAAAAGGGTTATGGAAGGATTACAATTTGGGCAAAAAAATAATATGCTCCAATGTTCCTGTGGTAAATTGTTTAATTTCAGACAAGGACTCCATAAGCATAAAAAAATATGTGCATCTAAAAATGTAAATTCATTAGAACAACCACATAATGCAGTCGATTCTGAAAAAATATTGTCAATACCGTTTGTTATAGATCTGATAAATCAAAATAAAGAATTTAAAGATCTATTAATGCTGCAAAGTAGACAATTAATGGAACAGGCGAATCAACAATCAAAAACCAAGGATGAACTAATCAATAAATTGATAGAAAGAGAACCTGCTAACAGCACTATTAATAGCAACAACAACACGATCAATAACAATCAGAAGTTTAATTTGAATTTCTTTTTAAATGAAACTTGCAAAGATGCAATGACCATCCAAGAATTCTTAGATGGTATTCGTATTACCTTTGAAGACCTCCTGTTAATTGGAAATACTGGATTCGTGAATGGTGTGTCGGACATTCTCATCAAACAATTACGCGATATGGAAGTAAGTAAGCGACCAATTCACTGCACGGATTCCAAACGTGATACCATTTATCTGAAGGAAAACGCTGCGTGGAATAAGGATGACAAAGACAAAACCAAGTTAAAACAAATTATAGAGAAAATAGAATATAGGAATGTAGTTGCACTCCGTGATTGGTGCAATGAGAACCCGGATGCCAGGGTAAATAATACTCCAAATAATATATTAAAAGACAAAATTTATTTACAAACACTGCAGGGAGACGATAAGACCCGTGACAAAATCATCAAGAATATATCCAAAGAAGTAATGGTGGATAAAGAGTAGGGTCGGAGCAGCTTCGCTGCTCAACCTTGCCACCTTCGGTGGCTTAGGAACCTACGGACTAGCTTCGCTAATCCCTACGACCCCTCCCTCAATTATATTACCTTATTAGGTAACATAATTTATATTAGATAAAGGAGGGATCATAAGGGAACCAAGGTTCCCTTATTACATACCCCTGAGCTGAGTTCTGGTATGGTTAAACAATTGGTCCTGACCTATATTCGTAAGATCCGGACTTACCACAGTATTAAATTGTGGTTGAGCAAACAAATCAGGATAAGGTTGTGTGTCTTGTTGGCTTCCTAGTGGAACGGGCACTTTATACATATCACTATTAGATGAGGGGACGTAGACACCTTGATACGACCCGTGTTGCAGAGCGAAATGCTGGTTACGTAATTGGTTCTCTATATCTACATTATTAAGGTAACCGGATGGAGGCGCTTTTTGTGTTCCAGGATTGAAATTGGCGGACAAATTATAGTCTAAATAAGGAACAACTGGTTCTTTGAGTGGAGTGCGACGATTGATAACGGGGAAAAAAGCATATTTGGTAGGTACTGGTCTAGGATCAAAATTGGGTTGCAAAGGGCTATCTGAAAAATGGCGGCTCTGCATACGATCATTCAGTTCGTCTACTCGCTCGTTCTGTCCGTAATATAAATATTGTGGTAATCCAAGAATGCTATTTTGATTGGACAATTCCATTTTACTATACAGATAAAAAAATGACATAAAAATTTCGCTAATAATCATTCAATGTCTATAACGTTTTCAACTTGTTGGTACATATTCAAAGCAAAATTCAATCCGTCGGTCTACGAAGGATGGATACATAATATGCTCTCGAATGTACACCAATACAATCTAGTGGTGTATTGCGATACGGAGGGATACAAATATATCGAACCATATCTAACAAATGGTCGAATAATGGCGATTATTAAACCGTATGACAGGTTCTCTACCCACAAATACAAACAACGTTGGATGAAAAATCACGAAGAAAATGTGTTGTTAAATCAGAGAACCGACTGGAGACTGAATATGCTTTGGTCAGAGAAACTGAATTTTGTGAAAGAAACGATGGACGAATGTTATTTTGATAGCAAATGGTATGGGTGGTGTGATATTGGTTATTTTCGGGGACGTCCCAATGATAGTCCGACTATTGATTTGACTAATTGGCCATCGAGTGATAAAATATCATCACTAGATAAAAATAAGATCTATTACGCTTGTGTAAACAACAATGTTCAGTATGTAAGCCAGCTTTGTCGTATGGTTCAGGACAAAAATTCGGTGGGGCTTCCAAGGTTTCCTATTCCTGACAATCAAGTTTCGATTGCTGGAGGGTTTTTTGTAGGGACCAAGGAGAACCTAGGATGGTGGCATAGTACGTATTATTCTGTATTAAAAAAGTATTTTGAAAATGGGCGGTTGGTCAAGGACGATCAAATCATAGTAGCGGATGGAATCTTTTCGAATTTGGGTCGGTTTGCGATCATTAAAGAGGAGGATGCGCACTATGACAATTGGTTTTTGTTTCAAAGATTTTTATCATAGGGAACGTAAGAAATTCTTTCTACCATCATCCAAACCAGGATTCGCGTTCAGAATTTTGGCAGCAACGTCTTTTGCCAAATCGTTACGACCACAATTCATAGCGCTCCAAATAAAAAAATTAATGATGCTGTCAATGTCCTCTACTGGTTCCAAATAATTCGAAAAAATAGAGTAATAATCCCCTTGATATATGTTAAAAATCTCAGGATAACGATCGTAACAAAATGTCATTACTGTTTCATCCGTATGACCCACACCTTTTGTTAATTTTTCAAAGAATATAGAGAACATACTAGTGTAAAACCGGTCAACATAATCAGCTTCTACGGTAAAAGCAGTACTAGCAACACCACAAGGACCGCCTTGATCCATAAATTTGATCATATCGGAAAGTTCTTCTTTGCCGCGATAATGAATATAACAAGTGCGCACTTTAGGTTGAGGATTATCCAACATAATTTTGTAGTTCTCAGCCAAATTACGAACAATATGATTGCACCCCAAATCAACCCAGGCGTAATGTGAAGAATGAAAAAGATTCATTTTATGTACGATTGAGAGTGCCAATGGTTTGAACATTCCCATCAAAAGATAGGAAACTGTGTTGCGATTGTCAGCGGGATAACCATTTTTTTTACGATTATTATCGATGATATGCCAGCAATTTTGATAGTATTCGTATTCACTCAAATTCTTGATGATATAATGGGTCGGGTATTGTTGTGAATCCACCTCCTGATCACGCATTTCTTTGAGTGGACCGTAGGTAATTTCGTCACAAAAAATGACCATAGGGTATTTTAATTTAATCACTTCAACACCATTTTGAATGTAAAAATCCATAGGGCGTGTACTTGGTGAACTATCTTTAAATATTTTCATATTAAAAAACATTGTTACGATAGTAATGGGAGAACTTGGTGTAGATTTATCCTCTCCATTAAAAATGAGTGAAGGTTTTACGGGCACCAAAGGTGCCGTAAAACCTAGATCATCCTTAGATGTAGTGCGCGCAGATGATCTTCGATCAGTGAAATCGACGGATGATGAATTATACTCATCATCTGATGATGTAGGTTCTCCACTTATATCTAAAAATCTGTTTCCCATAATATAATATTTTTACAATCAAAATCTTATATATGTTTTTTAATAAAAACATAAATACAATTCGTGTAATATAGAAGAGATGATTAGTATTTTAATGCCGATTTATAATGGGATCGAGTATATTAACGAGTCGGTAACATCGGTTCTCGATCAGACTTATGGTGATTGGGAGCTTATTATAGGAATCAATGGCCATCCACCGGGATCGATGGTGTATAGAGTAGCCAAAGAATATGAGTATATGGACAACCGTATTCATGTTTATGATATGCCTGAGATTCGGGGAAAATCGAATGCATTGAATGTGATGTTAGCCTATTGTGCTTACGACTGGATCAGTTTGTTAGACGTGGATGACTGCTATTTACCAACCAAGCTTGAGAAACAGGTGCCATTTATGCAATCGTATGATGTGATCGGAACCCAATGTGTATATTTTGAGAACTTAGAAGGCACAATTCCTAAGATTCCTGTGGGAGATATTAGTGAATTTGATTTTACTAGTGTGAATCCAATGATTAATAGCAGCGCGTTAATCAAGAAAGAACTGGCTATCAAGTACAAATGGAACCCGGCTTTCGACGGAATTGAAGACTATGCATTTTTTTTAACTGCAAGAAATAATAACAAACGCTTTTATAATGTGGATGAAATACTGGTAAAGCATAGGATCCATCAAAATTCGGCATTTAATAGTAAAGATAATAGTGGATTGATACGACAGTTGTTGAGCGAATACTGAAATATTTCCTATTAGGTGGCGCAAAATGTATGTATTGTGTATAATGTGTTGGAACGAAGAGATCTCATTGAATACATTTGTATTTAGTTCATTTTCATTGCTTCTTATTATTTATAATAATGCGTATACTCAATATAAAATTAAAATGTTTACCCCTTTTTTTATTCTTTTTGTCTCATCATTTATCGTAATGCAATTGATAGAATTTTTTATTTGGAGAAATATGAAAAATCCATTTTATAACAATTTATTTTCTATTATTGGCTGCATCGTTCTAATTTTACAACCAGTTTTCAGTCTATTACTATTATCTGATATAACCATCAGAAATTATTTTTTGATTGCGTATAGCATACTATGTATACCTTACTCTATTTATAAATTTTCTACAAAACATATTCATTCGACAGTGAATAAAGATGGTCATATGGGATGGAATTATTTTACTAATTCTGGACCAGTTCTGCTTATTTGGTTATTCTTTTTCTTATTTTATTTTATTTACGAACAGAAATGGTATACCATAAGTTTTGCATTACTAATGTTATTGATTTCTTATTATAATTATAATAAAGACAGAACATCTTGGTCAATGTGGTGTTGGATGATAAACGGGATTATGATATACTTTGCAGGATATTTACTATTTTATCTACCTTTTGTGGAAAAGGGAATCTGTTAACCTCTATTCTGGGATGGGATGTTACGTCAATTGCTGAGCGAATACTGATGTTAATTATTTATTAAATTTGAAAAAATTATTTAGAAACAAAACTACTATTTATATAGTATAAAATGGATGAACTTATTCGAGAGAATAACCAACTCAAAGAAGAAATAATGCACCTTAAATCTTTAATGGAGAACTATTCCACGTCTAGAAAGAATTATTATGAAAAAAATAAGGAGACTGTGAAAGAAAAGGCGAAGGAAGGGCTTAAAAAGTTAGCCGAAGAAAATCCTGACAAATTAAAAGAGTATGCAAGAAGAGCCTATTTAAAACAAAAAGAGAAGAAAAGATTGGAAACCGAGAAAAAATCGGTGGAAGAGAATATTAAGGCATAATAATATAATTTGAAAAAACTATATAAAATAATATCTCTTGTTATAATAAAGAATGGAAAATATTTTGAAAGAGTCGGATGATGATGTTGTTGAACAGTATTGTGGAGTCATAGGGGTTCCTTTACCTGCTAAGAAGGTAGATAGGATAAAAGGTGAAAAATATATTTTCAAAGATAAGGTTGTTATATGGGGTGGAAAAGGATTATTTTGCGAACACGGTCGACGCGAAGTAATGTGTGGGCCTTGTGGTGGGAGTCAAATCTGTGAACACGGTAGACAAAAAAGCGCATGCCGTGATTGTGGCGGGAGCCAAATCTGTCACCACGATCGACGCAAAGAAAGA
>TBL_comb47_HYPODRAFT_10004521_pt1 | contig 15960 bp, 11 predicted proteins | sample TroBogypolimnion_40_FD_10682 | JGI IMG/M metagenome (IMG submission 10682)
CATTCCCAGCTCCGGTCGGGCTTCGCCCTCCCTCCACTGGGAATGGACAAAGATACAACGAAAACATAAACTCAAACCAATGCTCGGACTAACACATCAGTGGTCCAGAAAAGTGAACCCTCTCAATGCCCGTCCGCACTTAAAACACCGTTGCAATACGTGTTATCGAGCAGCACATATTCTTTCACCATCTTATGTTGATTCGGCGTGACCTGCTCGCCAAAGATACAAAGCTGTTTGTCACCATTGCCGGCTTTAATGTCGCCTAACACCTGATCGTAAGTCCGGTTCTCTTTGATCAGATAGATGACGTGCTTGAAAACTGAAGGCTCGCCGATGCATTCTGGCACCGGCACCGGCGCGACTTCCGTTCGAGCCGGTTGGAAAACATTTTCTGCCATCGACCGGCGGTAATTTTTGAACACGGCAACCGTGTCTTGTTCCAATTTCTCCTTATCTGGTAAGGGAATAAATGACAGCGTGCCGAGATGTTGGTGCGAGTTGTAACCTCGTCGCGACGGTTCGTAAGTGCGGTCGGGCAACGTGCCTTTTATGTTGGCGACGTATAGTTGCTGCCGTTTTGCATCAAACAAAATTGCTCCCGGAAACCAACCGGTTGGGATCATGCCTATTAATTTGCTTTTCCCCGGCCTGAAGGCGATCACAGCGACTGAGTTTTGGGTGCCGTTGCAAACATAGAGTGTCTTGCCATCCGCATCCACCGCCAACGCATTAGGTGAAGCCCCGAACAAATCTTGCGGCTGCCAGCGCACGGGAATGGTTTCGCAAACCTTGTCGGTTTCAGTTTCGATCACACTGACAGTATCACTGTTCGCATTGGCCACACACACATAACGTCCCTTAGGCGTTGCGAGGAGAGCACAAGCGTGCATTCCGGTGAGAACTTCGGTGATGACCGTTCCATGATTCAAATCAATCACGGAAACCGAACCTTCATTCGCCACTCCGGTCGCTGGGTCAACTCGAACTTCCGTGCCACGACCGGCAGGGCCAGTAACGCTGTTGGTGGCAGGGCGACGACCACCCCAGTTACTAACGTAAGCCTTGCCTTTAACCAGCAACACATCATAAGGTTCAACCCCGACGGAAAATTTTCGCAGCAGGCGGCCCGATGGCAGTTCAAATTCCAAAAGCCGGTTCGACATATTGCCCACGACATACAATTTTTTCCCATCTGAAGAAATTGCCAGGCCAGCGGGTATTTCCTCTTTCCGTTCCGGCGCGTTTGCATCCGGCAATGAAATAGACCCTATCCCTTTCACCTTGTGATCCGCGCTTACAGAAAATACTTTGATGCTTCCCTTTACATTCGACAAATACAACCTCGAGCCATCGGGCGAAAAGACGAGACCGGTGAAACTGATTTGCTCGTCCTTATCCGGTTTCAAAATGTGGGCAGATGATGCAACCGCCGTAGGAACCAGCGCCTTGTCATTTGGCAGCGAAATAGTCTGAATACTTTTTTTGGATTCAGGATCAACCACAATCAGGTCGCGCGTTTTTCCTGAAGTCACGAGAATTTTTCCATCCGGGCTGGCGGCCAGTGCTTGCGGTCGCAAACCGTGAAGTTCCACCTGTGTTCCTGCCGGCGTGATGACTTGATTCACTGGCAACACCACGCGGTTGGTTCCGTCGCGTCCAACCGGCTCGGACCAATCCACGGATTCCAAAGCGGTCTGAGCGAAAATCGTTCTGCCGATCAAGAGCGAAATCAACACCGACGTTTTAATGAATTTTTTTTTACTCATTTTTGCTTTCAACCAAGCCAATGGTTTCATCGAGGATTTGGAGTGCCTGATCCAATTCTTCACGCGTGATGACCAACGCGGGAGTCAACGTCAGTACGTTGCCCATCGTCACCTTGAAATTTAATCCGCGTCTGAGACATTCATACATGACGCGCTCCGCCTCAGCGATGGCCGGCTGGCGCACGCCATTCGCATCCGCGACGGCTAGTTCGATACCCAGCAATAATCCAATCCCGCGCACGTCGGCTATGAGCGGATGGCGCGCGGCCATCTCCCGCATCTTTTCCAGAGCGTGCAAACCCAGCTCGCAAGCTTTCTCGGGAAGATTGTCGCCAACAATAATGTCGAGCGTCGCCAGCGCCGCCGCACACGCGGCGGGATTTTTTTCATGCGTGTAATGTCCGAGCGCCATGTGTCCGGCGATGTCCAGCTTGTCGCTTGTGATCAATGCGGCCAGCGGTAAAATACCTCCACCGAGACCTTTTCCTAATACCACCATGTCCGGCACGATGTCGTAATTTTCAAACGCAAATATTTTTCCACTGCGGCCGAGACCAATGGGGATTTCATCGAGGATCAACAATGTTCCGTGCTTGTCGCAGGCCGCGCGGATTTTTTTCCAATAATCTTTCGGCGGAACGAATGGCGTATTGCGCACGGTCTCGGCGATGACGGCGGCGACATCGCCTTCTTTTTCCAACACATAACCGAGATAGTCGGCACAGGTGAGGTTGCAGACTTTGCCGCACCGAAACGGGCAGCGCATCGGTTCCGGCGGCGGGACGTGTTCGCAACCGGGTAATAGCGGCCCGATCCCCTGACGAAACGCCGCTTCACCGCCAACGGAAATAGCATCGAGCGACGCACCGTGAAACGAATCCCACAGCGAAACGAATTTGAAACGACCAGTGGCGACACGCGCGTATTTCAGTGCCATACCAACAGCGGAAGTTCCGCCCGGAGCAAATGAGACATGATTCAAATTACCGGGTGCCAGTTCGGCCAATTTCGCGGCCAGCTTAATTGCTGTTTCGTTAGTGTAGCGACGCGGACAAAAAGATAGTTCATCTAATTGCTCTTTGATCGCCGCGATGACCTTCGGATTTCCGAACCCAACTTGGTGCGCGCAGTTGCCGTGAAAATCCAAATAACGCCGGCCTTCAACATCTTCAATCCACGCGCCTTCGGCATGGCTCAAAACGTTCAGGCACGGTGTGGAGAGCGATTGGTGTAGAAAATATTTTGCGTCCTGTTCCAACAATTCACGCGCGGCGGTGCCGATGTGTTCGGCAGCCCACGCTCGGCGCTGAGGCGAAAGGTTTAAGTCGCCTTCGGAGCGAAAAATGTCGAGGTGGTTTTCAGATGGTGCCGGTGTGTGGTTCATAAAATAGCGGAACGGTTTCCCATTTGGCGCAGGTTTCAAAAGGCGTCGATTCGCCGGTCACAAAACCCATTTCTTGTTTGACCTCGGCGATGGCGTGAACCAGCGCGCAGATGTCGGCGAGAAAAATATGACCGATGTTGGCGATGCGAAACGTTTCGGCATGCGTCAGTTTGCCAGGATAGATGATGAAACCCTTGTCGCTCAAGCGGCGATAAAAATCGGCAAACTGAAAACGCACGTCCGCCGGACAATGAAACGCGGTGATGATGCAGCTTTGGATTTCCGGCGGCAGAAAAGGTTTGAAGCCAAGTTGCATCATGCGGCCAATCAGCGCAGTGTGATTAGTGCGATAACGTGCTCCGCGCGCCGTCACACCGCCTTCAGCAATACATTCTTTCAGCGCCTGCTCGAACGCGAGCAACGTATGAGTCGGCGGCGAAAAACGAAATTGTCCGTTTTTCTCAAAACTGCGGAATTGTTCTGCAAGATTCAGGCTCAGGCAGCGCGCGGAGTTTTCGTTGGCGAGCAGCGGTTCGCGGCGCGCGATGACGAAACAAAATCCCGGCACGCCTTCGAGACATTTGTTGGCGGAGGAAATCAAAAAATCAATCCCGTCAGCCTCAAGATCAATCGGCACCGCGCCGAAACTGCTCATAGCATCCACGATGAACAAGCACGCGTGTTCGCGGGCGAGGCGTCCGATTTCTGCGATGGGATTTAGAATGCCCGTGGTCGTTTCGCAATGAACCGCCGCGATGTGCGTGATGGCCGGATCGGCGGCGAGAGTTTCTTCCAGTAAATTCAAACTCGGTAATGCGTCCTCGGCGGAGCGCAGCGCGACAAAAGGAATTTTCAAATGCTCCAACATCCGCAACATGCGCTCGCCGTAAGCACCATTTACGAGGACGCAAATTCTCCCATCCGGCGGCACGCAGGTGGCAAACACGGCTTCGACGCCGTAGGTGCCGCTGCCTTGCAACAGCACCGCCTCCCAGCCATCTGCCTGCGACACTTCGGCAATGGCGAGAAGTTGGGAGCGAATCCAGCGAACACGTTCGTTGAACTCAAAATGCCAGGAGCCGACATCGCGCAACATCGCCGCTTTCACCGTGGGGCTGGTCGTCAGCGGGCCGGGCGTGAAGAGCAGCTTGTCTGAATTTTTTCCCGAGGATGAGTTTATCATGTGGTGACAGAGTCTTGCGAATGCTTGCGCGGACGGTTTAACCCCAAACACAGACACGCGCCAACCACCGTGGTGATCGCGAGACAATGAAAGCCGAGGTGATAACCGCCGTGATCAAGAATGACTCCGAAAAAATATCCAGAGATGATGCCAGCTAGATACCCGGAGGCATCAACCATGCCGGCAACGCTCGCGACAAATTCCTTACCACGCACTTCGAGTGAGAAGACGCCCGCCAGCAGACTGTAGGGTCCGTATGAAAGCAAACCGATCAACCCAATCGCAGTGATGACCATCCAAAGTTGTTTGTGAACCAAGGTGGGAAGCGAAAAAATCAGGATGGCCACGCACATGAGAATAGAGAACAAAAGCCATTTGCGTTGCGATCCGGTCAGCCGGTCGAGCAGCCAGCCAAGCGTGATAATGCCCACTGCCCCCATCGCGTCGAACGGCGTTGATAGCAGCGAGGCCATCTGTGTAGTCATCTGGCTGCCGCCTTCCGTTTTGAGAAAATCAACGGTCCAAACATTAAAAGTTTCACGCGTGATAGTTAGCGTGAACGAAAGACAGCAAAGCATCCAGAACTGCGGGATTTTCACCAGCTCCAAGAACCGGCGATATGTCCAAGCATTTTTCGGACGGCTGGGATCATCAGTTATTTTTTTCCCGCGCGACAGAATGAACCAGCAGATACCAATAATGAGCAATAGCACCAGCGACGGGAAACCCATGACCGCGCGCCAACTGTTACCGGACATTGCGGCGACTTGTCCGGCAAGCAGCAGCGCACAAACGCCGCCGAAAACGAAACTCAAGGAGAGGCAGGCCAGCGCCAGCGCCATGTGCCGCGCGGGAAACCAGTCGGGCACCTGCTTGACCATGCTGGCCCAGCCGCCCGCGCCAAAGAAACGATTGGCGACGTAACACACACCTAGCATTGGTAGGCTCGTGACAAATGCCGAGACACCGCCGAAAATTACCACGCCCGCCAGCACGATAAAAAAACAAATGCGACCGCCGAAACGATCCACAACGTTCGGCCCCCAAAATAATTTTCCGGCCATGTAGGCCATCGTCGCGTAGCTGTCAATCGCGCCGACCTGCGCCTTGGTTGCGGAAAAATCGTGCTGCAAAAGCGGGACGGCGACGGAAAAGTTTTTGCGGCAGAGATACACCCCAATGTAGCCGAGAATGACGCACGCAAGCTGCAAACCGGCGCGTGCGCGAGAAATCGAGTTGTCCCCGGCCAGTGCTTCGCCTGCACCAGAAAGGGCAATTGCTTCCGCCGCAATGGCAGCGGACGCAAGGTTTTTTGGATGATTTGACAAGTTTTGAAAAAGAGCCGGGTTCGGTTGGGGAAACAACCGAACCCGACCTTGATTAATCAAGGATCATTGGTTATTGCCACGCACGCGGAAGAAATTTGCGTTGCCTGATGGCGTAACGGTGGCGTTCTGGTTCGACGTGGTCGTAGCTGTGTTCCAATTGGTGTTGGCCAAGTTCGCCGTGCTTTGAACCGTGAACGGCGGGACGCCACCGTGCCAGCCTAAGTTAACCGCACCAGCGCTGACTGTGTTCGTGGTGACCGTGATGATCGGGTTCAGGTTGTTCGTTCCAGTCGTGTAGAGCTGGGCAACTTCCTGCGCAGTGATCAAACGGTTCCAAAATACGACTTCGTCAATGTCACCTTCGATGGCGGCTGCTCCGCCGTCGGTGTAAGCGCCTTTGCCATCTTGACCGATGTTGATGGCTAAGCCTTGGTCCGCTGTATCCACCGAGCCGGTGATGGTGAGCGCAGAGGAACTGATCAACACACCGTCGAGGTAGGTGCTAACCACCTGACCGCGCCAGAAGGTGCAGACCAACTGATGCCAGTTGCCGTCGCGGATGATGTTGGCAGGCGTCAGGTTGAAACGATTGCCGCTGCCGCGCGGTGTGCCGGTGCAACTGACGCGGAAGTTACCGCCGCCTTGGGCAAATATTCCAAAGCCGATGTTCGAGCTGCTGCCCCAATCCTTGTTGGCGAGGAGCGACGGATCGTCGACCTGGTTGGTGTAGTTGACCCACAACATCACTGTGAAGTTACCGCTGCCGAACTTCAGGTCGTTCGGATAACCCAGCGTCACATAATTACGAGTGACACCGTCAGCCGTTGTCTTGAAGTGCAACGCCTGACCCACGCGGCCAGTACTAAACGTCGGCGAACCGACAGCGGAACCGTGATTGTTGCGACCAGAATAATCTTTGAAGTCGCCATCAAACGGCAGGTAGGCCACCACGCCTTGACCAATCTGGCCGGTGAAGACCGTGAGGTGCGCCACGATGCTCGTTGATGAACCAAATGAGTTACTGGCAACCACGCTGTAGTCGGCGTCATCCGCAGCGACGACGGAAGACAGCGCAAACGGATTAGTCGTCGCACCACCAATCGGCGTGCCGTTCTTCAACCATTGATATGTGACCGTTCCAGGAGCAGTGACTGCGACCGTGAAGGAAGCAGCCGCACTAGGACTGACGAACAAGGGCTTGGGTTGCGTCGTGAACACCGGCGTGGTGATGACCGTGAGCGTCACCACACTGCTGGTGATGGAGCCGAGGTTGTTGGTGATAACCACGGTATATGAACCGGCGTCACCCGCAACCGTGCTGGGGATGGTGAACGTGGTATTCGTCTGGGTGGTCAAGGCTGTAGAACCTTTGAACCACTGATATACCAGCGGTGCGGCACCGGAAGCCGTGACGGAGAAGTTTGCGGCGCTGCCCGCGAGCACTGTCTGGTTGACGGGTTGGGCGGTGATGCTCGGAGCGGCGTTCACCGTGAGGCTGGCGATGGAGCTGGTGACCGCACCGTAGTTATTCGTGATGACGAGCTTGTAGTTACCCTGGTTGGCAATAAGCGCGTTCGTGACGAGCAACGTGGTGTTGGTAGCTCCAGCAAGCGGAGTGGAACCGAAATACCACTGATAGGCGAGTGAAGCCGTGCCGATCACGCTGACCTTGAACGTGGCGGTCACACCGGAATTGACCGTAGAGTTGGTCGGTTGCAAGGTAACAATCGGTTTTGCGCCGGGAGTGGTCGTCGTAGCTTGATCCACCGTGTTACTGTGCAAGCCAGCGTTGAAAATGCCGGAGGCTTCCTGATCCGTCACCACGCGGCGCCAGATGGCTACGTCATCCATCAACATATCAACGGCGGCTCCACCGCTACCATCGGTGTAGGTGCCGGTGCCGTCCTGACCAATATTGACACCGAATCCCAGACCAGTCGTGTCGGCACTGCCAAGGATGTTCGTCGGCGAGTCGGTGCCCAAGTTGGTCTGATCAGCGAGCACACCGTCAATATAAGTGCGGGCGTAGCTGTGGCGGGCAAATGAAACCACGACATGATGCCAGCCACCGTCCACGAGTTGCGAGCCGACGTGAGGACTGTCGCGCCGAGTATTACCGACACCGGGCTGATTGACCGCGTTGTCGCGGTAATTCCACTTCATGCCGTCGCTCTGCGTATTGATGTCCCAGCCGGGGTTGCTGCCGCTATCCCAATCTTTGTTGGCGATGAACGGCTTGTCGTCGTTCTGCGAGAAAATCTTGGTCCAGAAAGAAACCGAGAAGTCTTTTGCGCCCGGATCGGTGCCGAAGACCAAGTCGCTCGGGTAACCCAATGTAACATAGTTGTTCGTGGCCGGATTGTTCGCGGGCGTTCCGGTCGAAGTCAAGTGAACCGCCTGACCGAGGAAGCCAGGTTCAAAGGTCGGATTGTTGACGTTCGTGGCGTTGTTGCCGCGACCGGACGAATCCGCATAGGTGTTGTCGAACGTCAGATGCACAACCATGTCCTGAGTGATGGAGCCGGCAAAGACTGTGAGGTTAGCGATCTTGCTCACCACGGTACTGAATGCGTTGCTAACCACGACTTGATAACTTCCGGAATTATTAGTCGTTGCATTTGCAACGGTATAGTTGGTGCCAACCGCGCCGGGAATGGCGTTACTATTGAACAACCATTGATAGCTCAACGGCTGCCCGCCGCGAGCCGAGATATTAAAGGTGGCTGAGCTGCCAAGGGTAATGGTGGCATCCTGCGGTAAGTTCAGAATGACCGGCGTGTAGACAAGCGTGAGACCTACTTCATCGCTCAACACTCCGCCGAAGCTGTTGCTAATGCCGACACGGTAGAGACCGACATTGTTGCTGACGCAGTTTGCAATAGAGTAGGTAGCGTTAGTTGCGCCAAGGATATTTACGCCATTGAATTTCCACTGATAGGTCAAGTTAGTGCCGCCGGCAACCACGGTGAACGTGGCCGGACCATTGTAGTCGGCATTAACGGGCGTGGGCTGTTGCAGCACGATCGGGTCAGGGATGGAATAGAATCCGAGATTATCTATGGAGTAATACCAGCTTCCCGTGCCAGCTTGCATGAAGCGCAGGCGCACAGCGGACTGGCCATCCGCCAAAGGCAGGCGGAAGAGCTCGATTCGTTTCTGCTGAATCGGATCGTCGTTGCGACAGCCGCGAATGTAAGGAATCAAGCTGTCATTGATGGCCGCGCCGATGAAGCTGCCGAACGATAAGCCGTGGGCTTGATCGTTACGGGCGGTGTTGAAAGTCGCATTGACATCAATCAAGCCCGTCAAAGGATTTTTCACCACGTCCGAACCGTTGTTGTCCGTCGTGCCATCATCAAGCATATAAAGCAACGGCAGCCACGTGGCACCGCCGTTAATGGAGTATTCCAGCGAGCAGATATTGTCTTGGTTTTGTTCGTTGAGGTGGTGGAAAGAAACATATACGTTGCTGTTGGTGCTAAAGTCAAAGTCCTTGGTGGTGATGACTTGCACCTGACTTCCATCGCGCTGGTCGGATTCGGCCACGAGCAAATTGCCGCTGGCGAGGTTGGTGAGCAGCACACCGTTTTCCACGATCGGCGGAATCATCTGACGACGATTGCCGGAGATAGTCGGATAGCCAGGAGAAGTATATGTCTCGGTATCGGGATAAGCCGAAGCATACTGACTGACGCTAATAGTCACGAAATCTTTGTAGGAATCGGAATGCGGATCGGAGAGGTCGAAGCCGGGCGTGAGCGTGTCGGTCCAGTTTGTAGCCACCCAACCCGCAGGGATGTCACCAGGAGTGACGCTGTCAAAAGTCTCTAGATAGATTGGAGCGGGCAAATTGATGTTTTGATATTTGCAAATGCTGAAGCTCCATGAATTGGTCTGCAAACCGAGGCTGCTGTCAGAATAAACCACAGACGCAGTATGAATGCTGTAAGGCAGGAGCAGGCTGGAGGTCGAGGCCGTCAAAACGTAATTACTGCCTGTATAATTTATTGTTGTCCCCAGCGCACTTCCATCAAGGGCTAAATAAACAGAATTGGTATCAACTACGGTTCCTCCAGAGTTGAGGACGGCGTTAATTTGAGGCAGCGGCGTCACGTTCGCCGCATTCGGTGATGGCGTTTGAGCTTCCAGATAGGAAGGAATCGAAGGACTGTTAGTTGTTATCTTTGAAGCAGAAGCCGCACCTAAGGCGGCCATCTGGCCGGCATTCAGCGCGACATCCTGAATTTGGATGGAGCTGACATAACCAACGGCCGCGCCGTTCGTGGTGCTGTTTTGGAACAACGCCGCAAAGCCAGAAGGAGTCAATGCAAACTGGCTGTCCGGACCACCGGTTGAGTGACTGCCTACTTTAACGCCGTTAATATATTCATCAATGTTACCGTCGGTGACAGAAAAGCCGAGGCGATACCAAACATTCGGTTGGATACTTCCATGAAATGGCCCCGGCGGTTCACCGATGGCATCGGAACTATCCACCACGATGTCGGCACCGGGAGTGATGACCTGATCGTCTGTCTGCAAGAGCGGACGGACACGGCCTGCGGAATTTGTCGGGTACAGCACGTCCATAATGACGGTGTAATTGTTAACCAGACTTCCCGCACCGTTGCCAGAAACTGGATTTGGCATCAGATAACCCATGCTCGCGGAAGAAGCGGGAAATTTCATCACATTCACATCCGTGCCATTGATGCGTGAAATACCGAAGGAATCAGCAGTGCCGAACAGCGTTCCTGCCGCCGTGTCGCCACCAGGGCCGTCGGCATATTGAAGCGGGTCGCCGCCGAACGCGGCAGACAAATCTCCCGAATTAAAATTCCACTCGCCGAGTGGATTCCATTGAGCTATGGACTGTTCTTCCATAACTCCGACTGCACAGAGCGTGCAAGCCCAGCGGGCCAGCGTCTTGGTGATTTTCAATTTCATTTTGTTTATTGGTTGAGTTGTTTTCGGTTGTAAGTTGATTTAACGGGAAGAAATGTATTGGCGAACTGCGGCCTGGGCGGCGGCATTGCCGTTTTGGGCGGCAGACTGTAATTGGACGAGCGTGCTTTGCATCGCCTTGGACACGGCCACCCGCTGCTCGGGAGTCAGGTCGCCCTGCGAGCTGATCTTTCGCAACTGCGCGAACGCGGCGGGGGTATCTTGGGCTTGCAATGCCGCCACACAACTCACAGCGGCCTGACTGTTATCGCCCGTAGATTTCGCAAAAGCATTCGAGACTTCGGCCTGCGCTTTCGCGGGATCGAGCACTTCCATCGATTTACTTCCCGATTTGGAGCACGCACCGGTAATGACTGCCAGAGCTAATGCCGCAGGAAAAAATGTGACGATGGAAAAAGATTTTCTTTTCATAAGGAAATTTGGGTGATGCTGGGAAAAATCAAAATTTAGGCATGACATCGGGAACTTCACCGGTATACCACCGGTAATCCACGCCAACATTTCGCGAGACAAGTTTAATCCGACTCACATTGCCGGGAACCCACAGCGTCACGCAGGACTTGTTGTGCCGCCACCAGCCGGACAATAAATCCACGCCGGGATAAAGCGGCTGGAGCGGTCCTTCAGGCCCCCATTGATCCAAGATGGTTTTGTAACCCGGGAACAAACCCAAGGTATCTTCCGGCCCTTCGCAATTTTGTTCGGTCGCATCTTGACAAAAAATGGTGCTGGAGGGGCTACGGTAAGCGGAACGCTTCAGCGGCCCCTTGGTTCCGGCACCATATTGAGTTCCGCTGCCAGTGTAAGGTTTGAGCAAATACTGGCAGATGCCCATCGTCGAATTGGCCCAAAAATCGTGCGGATAATTAAGTCCGCTATCGTGCCACTCATCCACAACGTCGCCATCAGGGCATGCAAACAGCTTTTTATTGTTCCCGAAATATGGTTTGTAACCGACAGCCCAATAAGCAAGATCATTGTCGGGCGTCAGTTCAATCGCGGAGCGGGGATTTAAATACCACTGCCCCCCGTTGGGCATGGAGCCACCGCCGTTATTGAAATATTGATCCTGAAAATCCTCGGCATACATGCTAGAGGCCAGACTGATTTGATGGGCATTGCTGATGCACTGGGCGGTTTTGGCTTTTTCCTTCGCTTTGCTCAACGCTGGCAACAGCATGGCCGCCAAGATGGCGATGATGGCAATGACGACCAGTAATTCGATCAACGTAAATGCCTGCGAGGATTTAAAGCTGTTGTAGCGTGCCAGCCGCAGGGCGCGGGAAGAAAACTGTGACGGTTTGTTTCTCACGCCGCCATCTTCTCCGTGAAGCTCGCATCACTCAAGGGAACGCGATGTCACCTTTCCGGCTAACTACCATCCCACCGAAGAATTTCAGACAACCCGTTTAACCAAAACGTAACGTGAGGCTATTTAAGTTGTCACCTTCGCGGCACTCTTGCGGCGTGGTGTTGAATTCCCGACGGAACGCGGCGATGAAATGGCTGCTCGTTTTGAAGCCGAGCGTGAAACCGATTTCCTTCACCGATAGTTTCGGCTCGCGTAACAACTCACAAGCCCGCGCCAGCAACATCCGGTTGTAAAAGTTCGCCGGTGTGTGTTGGGTGGAAGCCAGAAACAAACGCGCAAAACGTTCTTCGCTGCTGCCGAGAAACTGGCAGAGGTTTTGCAGCCGGAAATTTTCCTTGCGGCACCACCGCATGAATTCATGCGCCCGCACAAAATCGCGGCGCGGCAGGCGCGGCGACAAATCTGCCTTGACCTGATGGATGTTCTGCTTTGGCCACGCCCGCAGCGTCTCCACCATCAAACGCGTCGCCATTGTTTCCACGACGACCTTGTGCCCCGGCAGACCGCCGCGCAGTTCGTTCGCAATCGTGCGGGCACATTCATGCAACACACCATTTTCCAGTTCGCCTGTAAAAAGTGGGGTCGTGTCATCATTGACGGCGGGCAAGTTGAATTCTTTGGTCAAGGTAGCAAGCAGTCGTCGCTCGACCGACAAGACCACGGCCTCGCAACGTTTTCCGTGCCGCGATAAATACCCACTGGTGTGTTCGATGCCGTGATTGCCGATGATAGCTCCGCCCCGCCCAATCGCCTGATCCTGCCCTAACTGCGATTTGAAAATTTCGCCATCGAGACAGACTACAATTGTGTATTCGGAATATGTGTGCGGTTGAAAGGATATGTTGGCGTCCGGGCTGAAATGTTGCACGCACATCTGACCATCATCGCGCGTCCAAAAAATGCTAGAGGGTTTGAGATCACCAGCCTTGACGCCAGTGAGCCCGGCACCGTAATCCGCAAACGGCGTGTTGGTTAGCAAAGTTGCCACGAGAGTCAAGTTATCAGAAATGCCAGCCTGAAAAGAAACGTTCCGGCGACAATCCGGCAACAATTTTGGAAACCATTTTTTGACGATGGTCAAAACAAAGACCCACGTCACGCACCGAGACGGAAAAGGAACATCGCTGCCGCTTGTCATTTTTATTCGGAACGACAAACTGAAAACGGTAGCCAAAAAACTAATCCATTTTGCTCTAAATTATGTCCGCTCACAAAATCAAACTGGCGGTGTTCGACCTTGCCGGCACGACAATCCGTGACGACCACGGCGTGCGTGACTGTCTGCATCAGGCCGCGCGGGAATTCAATCTGCAAACCACACCGGATGAGATCCAACTGCACATGGGCACCAACAAAATCCATCTTTACCAGTTCCTAATCGCCAAGGCGCAGGGGGCGAAAGTGGAGTTTCGCGATTTTGAAAAGATGGAGTCGCCGGAAACGCTGGAGTTTGCCACGAAAATTTTTCATCGCTACGAGGAAATCATGATCGCCTACTATCGGCGCGAAGTGTTGGAAATTCCCGGCGCGGCGGACACGTTTCGCTGGTGCCACGCGCACGACATCAAGGTCGCGACCGGGACCGGTTTTCACCGGCAAATCACCGAAGCGATTATGGACGGACTCGGCTGGTTGCGGGATGGGTTGGTGGACCTTGCCGTGGATGTCGAGCACACGCCGAATCATCGCGGACGTCCGGCACCGTTCATGATTTTTCACGCCATGCGCGAGTTGGATGTCCAGAGCGTGCATGAGGTGATCAAAATTGGCGACACGCCCGCCGACATGCTCGAAGGGCACAACGCCGGCTGCCGCGGAATCATCGGTGTCTTGAGCGGTCCCTTGCCGGTGACCGCGTGGGGTGTTTACCGTCACACGCACGTCATTCCGAGCGTGAAGGAACTACCGCAGTTGATTGAAACGGAATTTTCCTGACGCGATGAGAAACAGTCGCATCGCCATCTTTCGCGGGCCGAACAAACCCTTTGTTTTGGAAACGGTGCCGGTGCCGGTATTGCGCGCCGGCGAAATTCTGGTGCGCAACGAATACACCACGCTTTGCCGCAGCGACCTGAACACCTTTTGCGGCAAGCGCACGGAAAAAACGCCGACGATTCTTGGGCATGAAATCGTTGGCGTGATCGAGGAAATGGCGACGGGCGCACCCGCGAAAGATTGTCGCGGTGCGGAGTTGCGCGCGGGCAACCGCGTGACTTGGGCGATCTACGCATCGAATCCTGATTCCGATTTGGCGCGCATAGGCATTCCACAGAAAGCGCCCGGTCTCTTCAAGTACGGCCACGAACAAATCACGCCGGAAAATAATTTGCACGGCGGGCTGGCTGATTATTGCGTGCTCCGAGCGAATACCCCTGTCATCCGCGTTGACGCCGCACTGCCGCTGCCTGTGCTCGCACTTATCAACTGCTCCGTGGCCACGGTCGCCGGTTCGTTACGTTTGGCGGGGCAAATCGTCGGGAAAAATGTCGTCATTGCCGGAGCCGGGATGTTGGGCTTGATCGCGTGCGCCATGTGCCGTTGTGCCGGAGCCGGAAAAATTATTGCTACCGATGTGAATGATGAGCGGCTCGGGCGGGCAAAGAGTTTTGGCGCGGATTTCACCACAAATCTGAACGAGAGACCTTCGAAAGAAATTATTAGCGCGATGACTCCGGGTGCATCCGTAGCCGTGGTGTTGGATTTCAGCGGAGTGCCCGAAACGATGGAGACTATTCTTGAATGTCTTGGCATCGGCGGCACGGCGGTGTTTGTTGGAGCAACTTTTCCGCAGCGCTCGCTGCAAATCAGCGCGGAAAAACTCATCAGAAATCTCCACACCATCAAAGGTCTCCACAATTACAACGAACAAGATTTCATCGCCGCCGTAGAGTTCATCGAGCAAAACCATGAACGCTTTCCGTTCGCCAGCCTGGTGGATGATCGCTTCGATTTGGATTCCGTGAACGAGGCTTTTGACTGCGGACTTAAATCGGGAGCGTATCGTGTTGGTGTTCGCATCAATCCACACTCTAGTTTTTTGAGTGAGTTTGTGGCTGAAAAAAATTCACAATGAAACAGTACCGCGCGGCATTCACCTTGATCGAACTGCTGGTGGTCATCGCCATCATCGCGATTCTCGCGGCGATGCTGTTGCCGGCATTGGGCAAGGCAAAGTCACGGGCGCAGGGAATTTCCTGCCTGAATAATTTGAAGCAATTGCATCTCGCTGGAACGGTTTATTCCGGCGACAACAATGACAGGCTTGTGAATGTCGGCGGCATTAGCGTATTGCAATTGAATCCCACCGCGCCTGCCGCACTACCCGGCGGGACGTTCGCCTGCTGGGTGCTGGGTGCCGTGGATCAGACCACCCCGGCAAACGCGCAAAGTTCCACGAACATTTTATGCATCCAGAACGGACTTTTGTTTGAGCAGTTGAAATCACCAGCCGTTTACAAGTGTCCCGCCGATCGCAAAACTGGACCAGGCAATGCGGCTGTGGTTAGAAGCTATTCGATGAATACTTGGATGGGTTCACTCGATCCGAATGGCGAGAGCGATCCGACCGGTGCGTCGCCGAACATGGCCGCGAGCGGTTTTCGCATTTTCAAGAAACAGACGGATGTGCTCAACCCCGCGAACATCTGGCAGGCGATGGATGAACATCCCAATTCCATCAATGACAGCATGCTCGAAGTCTGGCCGACGGGCACGCTCTGGGTGGATTCACCTGCGCGTTATCATAACAACCGAGCGTCGCTCTCATTCGCCGACGGTCATGTCGAGGGAAAAAAGTGGACGGACGCGGGCATCCTTTCCGACAAGGGAAATTTTTTTAACAAGAGTCCAAATTCTGACGACTTGGTTTGGCTACAGCAGAGGACAACTTCAGCGCGCTGATAACAGGCCAAGATCGCTGCCCATCGTGATCGGCGACGTGAATTCCGCAGGCGACGGCA
>TBL_comb47_HYPODRAFT_10004522_pt1 | contig 15958 bp, 14 predicted proteins | sample TroBogypolimnion_40_FD_10682 | JGI IMG/M metagenome (IMG submission 10682)
CCTTTAATTTTTTATAATTTTCAAATAGTATTATCATAAATTAAATCTCTTTATTGTTTTTTTAGCTTTAATATCATTTAAATCTTTTTGTGTTAATGAAACTTTATCATCACTAATAAATTGAAATCCATCTCGTCCTGAAAAAATTTTCCATTTATTATCTTCATATCTTGCGACAGGTATAGAGAAAGACAATCTACCATCATCTTTTCTATGGTTTATACTAAATTCATCACCAGAGTATATATCACCTGTGACAAAATTGATATTAATCTTATCATGTTTTTGAAATATATTTCCACAAGATAAAAAACTAATCTTTAGTATTTTTTTAAGAATATACACATCAACATCTAAAATTTCAATATCTTGAGTATATTCTATATTATTTTTTATGTATTTAATTTCAGAATTATATATTTGTATTTTATAAGGAATTTTTAATGTTCCAAATATTTTTAACAATGTATTTTTTGACTCATCCGTCAAATCATCTAATGTACCAATAAAATGCTTACCAAAAATAAAATTGTCAAATTTTTCAAAAAGTGTTATCATAAATTAAATTGATTTAGTTTTATATCTTTATTTGTAACGTTAATCTCACCTCCAAATGTTCTACCATAAATATCATATTCCGAAGTCGTAGTAAAATTCATTTTATTAATAAAATTTTCATCTGTAATAATATCAAATGACCAACTGCCGTCTTCATATCTATCAAATAATAGATAAATAATATCAACACCATCTATTATTTTTAGTGTATGAAAAAGATTATAATCCTGATAAAATAGATTTTTTAATTTTAATTTATCGAGAGCAAAATCTAATTTTTTAATGGAATTATCTATTTTAATTTTATAATATATTCTTTCCAACCCATTCATATTTATAGGAATAAATGTATTTTTAAAATTTTCAAAAAGTGTTATCATAATTTTCTATTAAATACATATAAATCAAAAATACTTTGATTATCAATTATTTTATTCTTATCTAAATCTGATCCTAAGAACGATTTTATACATTTATAATTGCCGAGTAATACCTTACCTTCATAAACTTTTACTTGTCTATTAACAGTGCCAATAGCGCCTACGATCATTAAATATTTACCACCAAACATACTTCTCATAACTGAAAATTTAAGTGATTTTGTATTTGAGTCATTTAAAAATCTAACTGTATCTAAATTTTTCTTATTGACTAGCAAATTTTTATGTGGAGTTTTTAAATCTATTTTACTATTTGAATTACTTATTTCAATACTTACAACACCACCAGTAGATTTACTTATTGTTGTCTCTTCTTCAGCTTGTATTTTACCACCTTTTAATAATGCGTTTTGATTTCGTCTAATTTCATTAAAGTCAGCTTTAGCTAATGTTCTTTCGGTCATAACTCTATCATTCATCTTATAACCTTGTGGCGGTAATCTGAAAAAATTACCAGTAAATGTCATAGATACTATATTATCAGTTTTAAATAATCTCCAAACTTTTTTTGTTTCTGCTCTTTGTGATACACTCCATCCTTCCAAATGCCAACCCCTAACAAGCATATTTTTTGTGTTTTTATTTACACCTAAAACCATTGGCTGAATGTGTCTTTCTCTACCACCACGCCATCTATCTTTATCACCCCTATAATTTATTAATATTACCAAACCATATTTAATCGCTTTCTTTAAAAGTTCTTCATTAAATTTTACTGGTTTATTAATAGGAAAATTAGGTATAATATTTGGATCAATTTCCTGGGCTTCATTAACTTTAGGACCAAAAACTTTTATTTCTTTAGTGTTAAATTTATATTCTTTATCTTCTTCAAACATAACGTTACGAAAATTTCTTTTTACTATATATAAAAAAATATGATTATGATTTATATATAGTATATGAAATATTTAAAAACTTTTGAATCAAATAAAGAAAAAAAACCGTATATTGTATATCACGGTGGAGATTGTGACAATTTAAAATCATTATATGAAAATTTTAATGTTTTATCACCAGACGAAAAAATGAAATTTCCTTCTTCTGGTGCAGGAAAAATTGGACTATCTACATCTTATGATAAATCAATAGCTAAAAAATATTCATCAGCTTTTGGATGTAAATATGTTTTAGTTATAAGTGTTGATCAAAATTCTAATTTTTTATATGTTGACACAAAAGGTCAAGGAATAGATGAAATATATTTTAATGATGAATTAGAAGAATTGACCAAAGATTATGACGCAATTATGGAAACAGATGATGATGCAGAAAAAGAAATTAGAATACTTAATGCAGATAAATTTAAACCAATTCGTATTGAGATATGAAATATATTAAAGAATATGGTATCAGAGATGAATATTCAAAATTTGGTGTTAAAAATTTTTATAAATTAAATAAAAAAACATATTTAAATCCACATATAGATAATGTTCATAAATGTTTAGACTTCGTTACTGATAAAATTAAAATAACTAATATTTTAGATTTAGCTTGTGGTAATGGAGAAGTAACAAAATATTTACAACAGAAAGGTATTACAAATTCGATTGGTTGTGATCCATATTTATATGAATCATATAAAGAAAATACTGGTAANAATTGTTTAACTAAATCATTTGAAGACATCTCAATTAATGGATTAGATAATTTTTATCAAACTATTATTTGTTCATATGCTCTACACTTATGCGATAAATCATATTTTAACAATTTATTATATAATTTAGCCTTAAAATGTGAATATTTTGTACTAATTTCACCTAGTAAATATCCTATTATTACAGATAAATACTTTCAACTAATTGATAATGTTATTATTAACAAGGCCCATTGTAATATCTTCAATAGTATAATATAGAATGAGGTTTATTACTTAATATATTGATTATCAGACTTATAACTAATTTATAACTAATTGATAATCAGAGGTTTAAAAACATGCAAGATCATGATATAATATACTATATAACTTATTTCCCCCATGATTTTTTGCATTTAATTTACTTATTACCAGTAGTTTAATAATCCCATGATTTTTATTTTGAGTTTTTAACCATTTCTTTTAGGAATATTGCATCAATTATATCATCTAAAGGCTTTGGTACTTCTTTATTTTTAGATATTTTATCTTCATATTCTTTACACCAATCTTTTAGATTTAGATTTATGTTACTTTTATTAAATGCATAGAACATATCCCATTTATCAAATTTAGTTGCTTGTTTACCTTTATCATTTTCATAATGAATTACTTGTTTTATTATTCTTTTTCCTACAGATTCTATTCTTGGTTTATATACTGATCTACATGTATTTGTTTTTAACGATAGTGGTGCAATAATTTGTATGTCTGAATACTTAATTAGTTTATGCATTAATTTTATCTTAAGTGTAGTAGTAAATTCAATTATATCTATTATAGGTCCTTTCTTTGAACTATATGAATAACCTTCTATACCAATCCTAATACTATCTAGCATTTTAACATTATCAAATATATCATTAATGATTAAATCAGATACATAATCAAATTCATGAAGTTTTAATAGTTCAGATTTACTGTAGTCATTTTCATCTGAATAGTTATAAATTATATTTCTATAATTTATAAAATCACTGGTATCTTTAATCCAAATATTGTTATCTTTTTTAGTTGTATAACTATATAATTTTGTAATATCATTTTTTTCTATGCATAATGCGGTTGAAACTTTAGACACATCTAGACCTATAAATATCATAAACTGTTTTGATTTTTTTTTATATATAAAGAAAAAAGAGTTCTATGAATATTGAGCCAAATGAAGGTTATTATTTAACTTATGCGAAAAGTGGCGGAATTGCAAAAAATACATTTTTTAATGAAAGAAAAGAAGTGATTGAATTTTTTATTGAAAATTTAAACAATATTGATTTATTAACTATAAATGGTGCGATTATAGATAAAAATAAACTAATTAATAATAATATTCTTTTAAGTAGATATTTGAAATTAAAGAAAATTGAAGAGATTATATGAGATACGATGGAGTTGTTATAAAAATAGATGAATTATATTTATTCCTTATTGATCCAGAAACTAATGAAGTAAAAGATGGTATTAATATTTCTGATCATGAGTGTTATAATGATATGAAAGAAAATCAACTAATGGTAGTTAATGTTAGCATTAAAGATGGTACATTAGAAATAGATAATGTAGATTTAGATGAGTTTATACATGGTGATAGTTATGGTAAGCTTGATACTTTTATTTATATTCATGATATTATGCTTTATTCTATTAAGAAGAATGGTAAAAAAGAAATTTCATTAGGTAATATAGATAAAAATGAATTATCTAATATTATAAAAAATTGTATAGAAGAACAAAAACAATCAAATGATAATGAGTAAATTTTCTATTAAAGAGTCTTTAATTAAATTGAGTGAGAAAAATTATGATAAAAATATAAATAATACTATTAAATTTATAATTGAAAGATATGATGAAGATCAAATTAGATTAATGTCAGGTTTTCAAGGATTAAAAATTGATAATAATTTAATTAGATTATATTTTTTTCAAAATATAGGATTCAGATGTATGAATGAAAAAGATAATATAGTTGGTAAGTTACCTATTTGTAGAAATATTGAAAAATATATGAATACTTTATATTTAGAATCAGATAAAGAATAAAATTATTGATATTTAGCGTATCCATAATTATTATCACCAAGTCCTAATCCTACACCAAGAGAGCATAATGTTTCATCAAATGAATATCCAATTCCAATAACACAAGGTTCAATTAATTGATTTTGAACAGTATTTGGATCTATATAATATTTTAATCTATGAGGGGATTTTTTTTGTATTTGAGTGACATTACCATTATTATCTATAAATACATGAACATCTTTAATAGTAACCCCACTTGTAGTTCCACTTGCTAGTGTTGTTCCACTATATTTTAATTCTGTGATTTGAAAATTACCCATATTATATATATTAATTTTTAATTTGTATTATTATTTACATAAGATGATGTATATGTATTATTTAATGTATTTACATTTACTATTGTTTCAACTGAAGATGATACAACATTGCTTTGAGTTATTATATTTTGACTCATATATTTTTGTGGTGAGTTATCAATAATATCTGTGGTTTGCCAATATATCATTTTTGATAAGTCAAAATTATTATTAATAAGCCAATAATTTCTAGGTTCATCGTAATAGAATAATTTATTATTAACATATCCTAATCCACTGCCATTATTATCATATGTTGTTGTTTCTATATAAATATATGGGTCAACATCTTTATTTATATTGAAACTAAATGAAGTTAAATCGTTTTTATTAATTTTAAAATATTGAACTGGTATTAATATGTTTGTTGGATTTAAAATTGTATGACCTGATAAATAAAATGTTTTTATTTTAGCAGTAAAATTTAATGGCACATCATTAATATTATAAGTATTTCCTGTATCACTTGTTGATATTATTTTATTTAAATAATTTAATTGTTGTTTAGAGTATTTTGTTGATATAACATCATTATACATCGTATAAAAATTAACTGAGATAAGATAATCTGTACCAAAATTAAGAGTTGCAGTATAANTAAAATTAACAACAGTCGAATCTCTATTAATTACAAATTTTTTAGTTTGACTTGATTCATCGTAATCTTGATATAGAGTTTGTACGGTATCAGCAACTCCAGTAATATCTAATAAATTAGATGAAATTGGGATAATATTATTTCTTAACCATTTTTTTAATCCAGTTAATTTATATTGAACTTCATCTAATGTATAAATTAAAACGTTATTTCCTTCTTCATCAGTTATTTGATATGATAGATTAAATAGATTAGTTTTTTTCCAATTATTTTGATTTTGATATTTACCACCAATAAAATCTGTTTCATTCCAACCAAGAACAGAATTATCAAAAATATCTGGAATTAAAACTTTATGTAATTTATTAACAAGAGATGAGTTTGGATTAACATTTTTATAATATTCATATAATTGTAGGCTATTATATCCGAAGAAATTAATAGCATTAATTAATGCTTTATATGATCCTATATAATCATAAATTTCTCTGAAATCAGTTAACATCTCTTTTCGTTTACGATTAAATAACGTATAATCAACAGCATTATCTTCAATATCAGATAGATACAGTATTTTATATACATCATCTTCCAATTGTATGCCTACGTTATTAAGATTTACTTTATATCTAACATCTTCGATTTCAGTTTGACCATATAATGGACAAGTTAGTATTATTTTTGGTTGTACTTCTATTTTAAAGAAAAATGTTTTTCCTGTTGTATTGAAATATGTGAAACCCGTTGATTGATATGTATATCCTGAATCATATACATTATTTTTGTATGTATATCCTGAATCAATTATAATTTTATTCCTAGATATGTCTTGTATTCTATAAGTATATGTATTTTCAAATATTGTTTCATTTTGATTGTTTTTATCGTTAAATGTAAAATTTATAAGTTGACCTCTATTAAATCCATAAGATATGAAATTAAAATCTATTGGTGCAGCATAAGTTAATGTTATATTATCGAATGTGAAATTTGGTATTGATATTGAAGAACCTGAATTAGTATAGCCAGAATATGAAAAAGGAATATCTGTATTTTGAAAATATTCATTTTTCTCAATTATTAGAGTTTTAGTGTTAACTCCTTCGTGTTTTGAATTATAGCCAACGTATATTTCTAATGGTTCAGGCACCCAATTATAACTTAGTGATGAGTCTAATTGCTCTAATTTATATGTTAATCCAGTAAATACAGTTTGTTGATATTTAGGATTTGATACTCTATTTATGTCAGTGTTTGGTGCGCTATTTAAAAATACAACATTATTTGTTAATGCGTCAACTAAAGGTGTTGGACCTATATATTTTAAATTTTGTATATTATTAAAAGGTGTTAAATGGTCTCCAGATATATCGTATAAAAATATAGATTCGTCTATACTATTTTCAAGTGGAGTTTCCCAATATACTTTAAATTTTATATCTCTATCGTATTCGCCTCTTGGCTTTCTAATATAATCTCTTGATTTTCCATAAATAGTGGCATCGTATTCTGTTATTAAAACACCTTGGTATGATAATCCTATAGTTTTTTCTGTTAGACTTATAATATTATATTCTTTATTATTTTCATTATATGAACTACCAGATATTTTAAAAATCATTCCAGTTGATAGTTGTATATCAAATAAATTTGCATATAAACTAACAAGTTCATTTGCTGAAAGCAAAATAGCTCTATTTCTATTTTGTTGAATTATTTGATATGAAGATAAAATATTAACCATAACTTCGATATTCCATATATCTACATCAGATTGAATATTTAATGTATATCCAGTACATCCAGTACATCCTTCATAACCAGTAGTAAAACCACTACTAACTATAAATCCATTACTATATAATGCTGTACCAAAGAAGTCTATAAAATTATTAATTGTATTTTGAGTATTAGTAACAAAATTTGTATAATATTGATTATTGTTTAAAGTTATTCTAAATCCGAATCTATCATTATCATTATTTAGATTAAATAATATTTCTGTTGGTACATTAGTTTTATATAATCCGATGCTTGATCTGTTTGTTCTTTCATCATATAATTTTTCATTAACTATAATATCATATTTTTGTGTTAATCCAACACTATAAGTATGTTTTAATACTCCATTTAGATCACCTATTATATTTAATACATTAGGAGGTGTAAATTCTATATTTGAATCGTTTGATTTAAATACGACATTTGGTCCGTCTGAAGTAATAATAATATTATTTGCTAGATAATTTAGACTAAATGTTGAGACAAAATTTGATGATGTTGTATTTAGGTCTGTATCAAATACCATATTTGTTATTATTCCACCTGCGTCTGTTATTAATAATTCGCCAGTTGTTCCAGATAATGTTACAGTTTCAGTTTGAGGTAAACTAAGAGAGTAATCATTTGGAATTTGTTGATTATTTGTATAGCCTATTGCTGTAAAATATTTAGACTTTGTACCATATATACTTTCAACAGATAAATAATCGGTATTATTTCTTATTGTGTGATATATATCAATACCATATTGGAATAATGTTGTTTTATATTTATTTATAAATGTGTCAATTGTGCTTGAATCGACATTTGATGTTGTGCCAGTAACATAAGTTTGTGATAATTCTAACATGCTTGAAGTTAAATAACAATAAGCATCTTTTATTGTTATATTATTAAAATCTGTCACATCACCACTAGGTGTAACAGACACAGTTGTCATTTGTTGAGGTTGTAGATTTTTAGTTATGTTATAAGATGAATTATTTTCATTTATAATATATCCTGGTGTAAATAATACTGTTGTATCTGTATTACTATTATAAGATACATTACTTATACTAAATTGTCTATTATTCATTAGATATGTACTACCTGTAAGTTCACTTAAAGTGTCACTTGTTAATGTTATAAAATCACCTGTATTTATACCTAAATTACCATTAAATTGAATTGTATTCCATTGTGTAGTATTTGTTATAAAACTATTATATTGATAATTGTTAGATTTTTGCTGGTATGACTGAAATGTTAATTGTTTTACTCCAAGATATTCAGTTGTTACTAACGAATCTACGACAAATGTATACCCACTATATAATTGATTACCTTTAACATCTTCGAATATAATTTCATTTTTTAGAAGACTTTCTCCACTAGATGTATAAATTGTTTCTGGTGCAAGAAGATATGCAAATCTACCTAAATTAAAATATATATTATTGACTAAAGTGACATCACCTTGGAAGACTTTTGGTCTTTCGTCAAATAATTGAATTTGTAATGTGAATATTTGGTCTTTTGAACCATTTAATTCGAATTCTGTTAAATATGAATATGTTATTCCACTTTGCTTTACACTAACTACAGTTGAGTTGTAATCAGAGTTTATTATAGAAATATTTTTTCCTGTATATAAATTTTGAAATAATGTTTGATCATATAAATTTCTATTATAATCATTTATTGAAATCATACTTAATGAAGTTGTTTGACCAGATATAAAATTAAAATTAAAAATATCATTACTAGAATCTGTAATAATTAAAAAAGCATTTTTTTTAACTCCTAATACAGTAAAATATTGATCATCACTAAAATCTGATAAATATTCAGTTGAGCCAGTAACGCCAGAAAATGAGACAACTGTTCCGACTGGAAATTTTTTATGAAAATTGTCACCAAATATCCATTTTGAATAAAATTCATTAGATTCGTTTACCTTTATAATATCTGTAATTATCTCGTTTTGTCCGTAGCTGAATCCTGAATTGCCAGCAATAGTAAGACCACTATTATTGTTATAATTCATACTAATTAGATTTGCTTCAATTGAAAAATCAATAGGATCAACATTTTCAAAAATATGCAAACTTTGAGTTTTGAAAGTTTGATCTGAATTTTCATCAAATATAATTTTACCTTCCCATGATTCTGTACTTGTATTATATTGAAAATTATGTGGATATCCTTCTTTGTTAAAAAATAAAAGATTATTCGAATTAGACATTATTATAAACTATTTTTTCTTATATATATAAAAATTGATATTCTAATGTATAAACTTTTGAATTAAAAAAAGATATACTAATAAAAAGTAAAATAATGGAAATTAATCTTAAAGACAATATTTTTTTTAAAACATATGAAAAAAAAATAAAATTAAATGAGGATATTGTTGATTTTATTCTTTCTGATAATATAGATAAAGTACTATTTAAAGGTGAACCGAATGATATAAATTATAAGTTATTGAAAAAGATTATACCATTAAGTGAAAAAAATTCTGATCCAGAATTAGTTAGAAAAAAATATCAAAATATTTTACAATTATGTGATAATTCACCATATTGTATAATTTATAGAAAATAAAAAAATCCAGATTACTCTGGATTTTTTATTTTATTTAGTTTGGCTATTTTTATTCGTCTTACTTCTTTAATAATTGCTTTATTCCATTTAGCCTTATCTTCAAAATATTCACCGTTATAATAATATTTATCTAGTTTTGTGTCGTTATGATCAATAGCTGGACCATTGAGTCTGTGATAAATATTATTTTTTTTAAATTCTACTCTATCTTTAAAATTAATAATTGAATTAATTGATGTATTAGTTAGCCATAAATCTACTTTAACCTCTTGTGTATAATATTCAAATAATTTTTCCGTTTTATCTTTACCATTATTCATAGATTCTATAATATCGAAATCAGTCATTTGTATAATTATTTTTTAAAAAATATCTGTTAGATTTTTTATATATAGTATTAAATATAAAAAGTTTAATGCAAAAGAACAAATGGTCAAGAAAATTTGAATGGATTAAGAGTGGTAATACATATTCTCAACAGGTTCGTTCTGAAATATATGACGAAAATAAATATATTGCTGTTGGTGATATTTATTTTAAATTAAATAAGTATTTAACAGGAATTACTTTCACTTATGTTAATAGTTTAAATGATATTTATAAGAGAGATTTAATAACAGGTGATGGTTATTCTATTGTTAATATGTATAATGAATATGATGTTATTGATAGAGTCTTAAAAAATTTGACATATGTTGATGTTGCTGTTGATACTAATATTGATATTAATGCTCAATGGTTACAATTAAATTCAACTAATTTATTACCTGGTCATTTAGTTTTATTAAAAAATCAGAATAATTTATCTGAAAACGATATTTATACTGTAAATAGTAATTATCGTTTACAAAATTCTGGTATATTATCAACTATTGATAAATCGGATAAATTTTCGTGTAGTGTAAAATTGGGTAATAATGCAGATAAACAGTTTTTTTTAATTAATTCTGGTGATACTTTTCCTATAAGTTTTGAACCTAAAAATTTTATAGAAGGTCAATCATTTTTACTTAAAAATTTAATTAACTACAATTTATATAATACTGCTACTGCAAGTAATTTAACATCAAAAATGATTTTTACTGATTATGATTTAGCAAGGACACAAATATCAGAAAATTATACGTTATATTATGAAACATTTGTAAGTGGTATAACAACAATTACTATACCAGATAGTTATGTAACTATAGATTATCATCATGATAATTACACTATAAGATCAGGTACTAGTATTACTGAACAATTTACAGGTTCTACGTCTGATATACTTAATACTAGGATTTTTGCCTTTAAGACCTTAAATATTAAAAATTTAACTTCAATTCCATATCCATTAAAATTTGATTGTGTTATTGGTGATTATATTAAATTAAATATTATTGATAGTGGTAATACTTCTGTTTTAACTTTAAATACATATATAAAAAATATAATAGATAATTATATCATATTAGAAGAGGTTTTACCTAATTGGATTTTAGCAGATTTAAAAAATTATAATTTTTATATTAATAATTTAAATATTGCAACAGATTGGACTGATGTTGTTTATAAATTATCAAATACGCCTTATTCTGATTTTTTTATTATTACTAGTGGTAGTACTATTGTAGATTTTATTAATATTAAAATTGATACAAATGATAATATTTATTATAAATATTTTGATTATGATGGTTTAACTTTTCATTTTAATGATGATTATATTGTTGTGTTTTTTAGTACATTAAATCAATATATTAATTATAAATTATATGATAGATTAAACCAAGTTAACTCTGGATTTACATCTGGATTTACTTTTTTTAATGATTATTTATTAAATGTTAATAGTTTTCAATATACAGATAATAATAGAATAAAAATTTTAACGTCAATAAGTGGTGAAACTAGTTATTTTAGACCATTTACCTATGTTAATGTTTCTGGTGATGGTCCAACTCAAAAAGTATTAGTTTATAATGTAGGTGATTATGATATAATCATAGAGAAGCCTTCTTTATGGAGTATTTATCCACCACCACAAATAACATCAATACAAAATATTGATGGATTGCAAAATATTTCTGATATTTTATATGAATTATATATGAATCAGACTTTTGATTGGTTTGTTCAAAAATCAGATAATGAAAGAAAATATATTTTTAAAATATATGCTGAATTATTAACATTAAATGATTTTTTTAGATCAAATGTTACAGGAATTTTATATGAAAATGAAAATAATAAATTTATATTAAAATTATATGATATAGAAAATGATCAAAATTTATTTTTTTCTACAACTGAAGTTGTGTTTGTTGGTGCTGATAAAAAAACTAGATTACCCGTACCTTTAAGTTTATTAAATCCTATAAATACTACAACTACAACAAAAACTATAAAAACAACGACAACGACGGTTTCACCGACTACTACAACTACGACCTTACCTGCTACAACTACGACTACTACATTACCTGCTACTACAACTACAACAACTGTACCTTTCTATATAACAACTACAACTACAACTTTAAGTCCTTTAACTACAACTACAACTACATATACGTCGTCACCTGCAACTACAACTACAACTACAACGTTTATTCCTACGACAACAACTACCACAATTTTAACAACGACGACGACAACAATGTTGTTACCTTCTGTTGATGTTTATTATGGTATTAGTTCTAATACAAGAGTTGATGAAAATATTATTAAGAATAACTTTATATCTAGTAGTGGTTATGTGGGTTCTATTGGTGGTAAACTTTATACTTTTGATTCTGGTTATTCTTATAAATATTGGTGTATACCAGATTTACCAAATAATGGTGATAGAGTTATAAATTATATAACTGACGGTTCAATAATTACTGTACTTGCTTATGATTCATATTATAATTGGTATCAGATTGATCCAACACCAACACAATCAGTAACATATGGTAAAATTATTATAGATGGTTTTACATATAGAATATATAGAACAATATCAAAATCTTCGAATATTAATCAATATGTTTATTCGTTTTGATGTAGATAATTAAAAAAAATATTAATAAATGAGTGGACAAAATTTTTATAATCCTGCCGAATATGGACTAGAGGTTGATGCTAGAATTATACCAAGTTATAATAATAAAGATCCTAGACAAATATATGCGTTATTAGAAGATTATTATTTACATGGTGGGTTTAGAGTTTGTGATACTAAACAAGGACCATTACCATTTCCGTTAAATGTTATTGATACAGTAATACCTAATTATAGAAATTATATAAATTTTGATAAAAGAAAGTTAGGTATGCTTGTTTATACACTTGATGATGGTAAATTTTGGCAATTAATAAATAATCCTAGTGTATCATTTCCACCGTATTATGATAGGGAGGACATAACTTTAACAGAGGATTCTGATTGGTTAGAATTGAATTTATCTAATGTTTTTAGTTCAATAACATACGATAATAATTCTGGTAATTTGACAATAACGTATAATAAAACATATATTTCAGGTGCAACATATGAAAATAATGGAGTTGTTGTTACTGATATTGTATCCAATTCTGTATATATAAATAATACATTAAGTGGTCTGACTGATGTTAATATTACTAATTTACAAGATAATCAAGTATTAGTCTTTAATTATTTGACAAATAAATGGATTAATACTGGTGCAACTTTTGGAACTGGAGGTTCAGGTACATCAGGAAGTTCAGGTACAAGTGGTACGAATGGTACATCAGGAAGTTCAGGTATTAATAGTACATCAGGAACATCAGGAACATCAGGAATGGATGGAACATCAGGAAGTTCAGGTACATCAGGAAGTTCAGGTACATCAGGAAGTTCAGGTACATCAGGCGTAAATGGTATGTTAATTTCTGGTACAACCTCAGGACAAATTTTAGTATGGAGTGGTGATACATGGCAATTATCCAATGATTTAATTGATCCTTTTTCTTTTGATTTTGAGCCATCAACAGGAATAATGCGTTATGAGACAATAGGTGGTTATTATTATATGTCAATTTTTGGAGTTGATACTATATCAGCATCTATTAGTACTTCTGGAATGGGATTAACTGGTGTTACGACTGGAGATATATTGGTTTATGATGGTAGATATTGGATGAATTTACCATCACGTTCATTACTTGTATCAGGTGGTACAAATGGTACTGATGGTACTGATGGTACTGATGGTACTTCAGGAACGAATGGTACATCAGGAACGAATGGTACATCAGGTAGTTCTGGTACTTCTGGCTCATCTGGTACTTTTGGTACGAATGGTACATCTGGAACGAATGGTACATCAGGTAGTTCAGGAAGTTCAGGCACAAGTGGTACGAATGGTACATCTGGCAGTTCAGGCACGAATGGTACATCAGGCAGTTCAGGTACAAGTGGTACGAATGGTACTTCTGGCTCATCAGGTACAAGTGGTACGAATGGTACATCAGGTAGTTCAGGTACAAGTGGTACGAATGGTACATCAGGAAGTTCTGGTACAAGTGGTACGAATGGTACATCAGGAAGTTCAGGTACTAATGGTACATCAGGAAGTTCAGGTACGAATGGTACTTCTGGCTCATCAGGTACGAATGGTACATCTGGAAGTTCAGGTAGTTCAGGTACGAATGGTACATCAGGTAGTTCAGGTAGTTCTGGTACTAATGGTACATCAGGTAGTTCAGGTACGAATGGTACATCAGGTACGAATGGTACATCAGGTACTAATGGTACATCAGGAAGTTCAGGTACTAATGGTACTAATGGTACATCAGGAAGTTCTGGTACTAATGGTACATCAGGAAGTTCAGGCACAGATGGTACATCAGGTACAAGAGGTACGAATGGCACATCTGGTAGTTCAGGTACAAGTGGTACGAATGGTACATCAGGAAGTTCAGGTTCATCAGGTAGTTCAGGTACTAATGGTACGAATGGCACATCAGGTAGTTCTGGTACTAATGGCACATCAGGAAGTTCAGGTACGAATGGTACATCTGGTTCTTCAGGAACAAATGGTACGAATGGTACATCTGGTACAAACGGTACAAATGGCACATCAGGAAGTTCAGGTAGTTCAGGTACAAGTGGCACGAATGGTACATCAGGTAGTTCAGGTACGAATGGTACATCAGGAAGTTCAGGTACAAGTGGTACGAATGGCACATCTGGTAGTTCAGGTACAAGTGGTACGAATGGCATATCAGGAAGTTCGGGTACGAATGGCACATCAGGAAGTTCGGGTACGAATGGCATATCAGGAAGTTCGGGTACGAATGGCACATCAGGAAGTTCGGGTACGAATGGCACATCAGGAAGTTCAGGCACAAGTGGTACTAATGGCACATCTGGTAGTTCAGGTACAAGTGGTACGAATGGTACATCTGGCTCATCAGGTACAAGTGGTACGAATGGTACATCAGGAAGTTCAGGTACGAATGGTACATCTGGTTCATCAGGTATAAATGGTACTAATGGCACATCTGGTAGTTCAGGTACGAGTGGTACGAATGGTACAAGTGGTACGTCGGGAACGAATGGTACATCAGGAAGTTCAGGTACGAATGGTACAAGTGGTACGTCAGGAACGAATGGTACGTCAGGAACGAATGGTACATCAGGAAGTTCAGGTACGAATGGTACTTCTGGCTCATCTGGTACATCTGGTACGAATGGTATATCAGGAAGTTCAGGTACATCAGGAACGAATGGTACTTCTGGTTTATCAGGCACGAATGGTACTTCTGGTACATCAGGAACGAATGGTACATCAGGAAGTTCAGGTACAAGTGGTACGAATGGTACTTCTGGTACATCTAGTACGAATGGTACATCAGGAAGTTCAGGTACAAGTGGTACAAATGGTACATCAGGAAGTTCAGGTACATCAGGAAGTTCAGGTACATCTGGCTCATCAGGTACAAGTGGTACGAATGGTACATCAGGTAG
>TBL_comb47_HYPODRAFT_10004525_pt1 | contig 15952 bp, 26 predicted proteins | sample TroBogypolimnion_40_FD_10682 | JGI IMG/M metagenome (IMG submission 10682)
TTCATTTAATAATTCTAGTAATTCCTTTGCCAATGTTATAGCTGTTTGTGGCAAACACTCTTGTATATTATTAGAATAAATCATTAAAGCAAAGTATTCCAATTTAGTCATGCCTGGTATAGGTGCAATTAATCTTTGAAAATTATCTTGCATAGGTACACATGGAAAAGCGGGTAAATCTTGATTGTTGTTTTTCATTTTTATATTATTTAGTTAAGTAATCAATCCATCTAAAACATTTAATAACCGTATCATGTGCTGAATTATCTATTGAGCATATGTACATACGTTTGTAACTGTCATACTTGATTGTATAACCTTTGTACTTTATATCTTTCATTATTTAATTTTTTAAATTGGCAATAGAATTCATTATTTCAGTTTTATAACTAATTAATTGATCTAAGTTATCAATCAATAATTTAGTTATTTCATACTGTAAATCAAATTCAAAATCTAATTGAGCCAATGAATGTGCATTCTGTAACCCTTGTTTGTTTTCTGTAAAAAAGAAAAGTGAAACATCAGAAATAATATTCTGATTTAAGATAGATTGCATTTTTGCAATTTTTGTTTCTATTTGTGAAAGTTCAACAAATAGATCGTTGTTTGTTTTTGGGAAAAACAATGTCATAGTGTTTTGTTTTAATTGTAAATAATCATTTCGAGTATAAAAGTAAACACAATTTTGATATTACCAAATTTATTTTTAAAATAAAAAGTCCCAGGGTAAAAACCCTAGGACTACTTGCCATACTACTTGCGATTTAACCTACTATGAAAGAAATAAAGCCTTTTCAGCGGCTCGTCTATTTTTTAATCCATTTACTATTTTACCACCTGAATATATCCATCTATCAAACTGGTTAGCAACGGTATTAATATCTTCACCTGCATTTAATTCATTTAATAAGGTACTATTTTTAAATGCACTATCACCAACATTATATGTAAATGATCCCAGGGCTACCAATTGATTGTTTGTTACTGGTACTGTAATTAAAGATTGAACATAAGATAATTTTGCTTGTGCCTCTTGTTCCAACCAATTTTCAGCAGTAGCAGCATCAATTGTATCACCTTGTTGTACTGGTCTATTTTGATCAAAATTATAAATTGATCCATAACCAATAGTCCACACACCGCCGCTATCCTGGTAAGCTGTTAATGCTGGTGTATTTCCTTCCTCTAAATATCTTAGAAAAGATAATAAACTATCTGTTACACTTTGTCCCAAATTTGTGTGTGTTGCGGCAAAATAAAGTATTACAATTCCGCCAATGATATAATATAAGGTATTATCCTTTTTCATTAATTTACTTTATTACTTGCATCTTTTGCACTTGCTCCCATTAAGAATGTAAAAATCCCGGTTCCCAGGGTTCCAACAGTTCCAATAGTTCCAGGTTGAGTTTGAAAAAAACCACATAAAGCGGCTAAAGCTCCGAAAATTGTTGTTTTAATGTTTGGCATATTATTGTTTGTTTCTAGTTAAAAAATCTAATTTAGTTTCTATCCTTGCTAATTTATCAATAATGCTATTCTTATATTCATCGGCTGATTTAAGATTTTCCTCAATTTCAGTCAATCTCTTACTTGTTGTGCCGTAAAAGCTACCAATGAATATAATTACTCCCAATGCCGATAAAATAAAACCAAGGTTATTGATTATTTGATCCATTCTCTTTATTAATTAATGATTGTGCAATCTGATTGTAGGCATTTGCTGCCTGAAACGCCGCATCCATATTAGGAAAAATAGATCCTTTTACAGCGGCATCAATAATTGATTTCATGATTTGTAAAGCTTGTTCGTTTGTCATTTCATTTTAATTTAAAGTTGAAAAAAGTGTTTATACAGTAACGTATGTAATATTTAATTGTTTAGCAATCCAATCATAAGCATATTGATTTGTTTCATAAGCTGTATAATCTTCGCCTGTCATTGTTAGATTACCACTTTGCAAAAAATTATTATTGGCATCATATAATGCCCAATAAAATTCTGCCTGGCTAGTTAAATTATCATTTATGCAATAAGTATTTATTTGTGTGGCTGTTTCGGTTGATCCCGAATACCATATTGTAAAAGGTGTAATTTGTTTCATTATCTTACTATTATATTGTAATAAACTGACTTATATGTTGGTGTACCTGTAATTTGTAAAGTTGGTGAAGTTACTGTACCGCCAAAAGTTAAAGTAACTGTTTGTACTGTTCCTACTTGCGATACTAATAAAGATGTATAATTACCTTGATCATCCCTAACTACATTATACAAATAAGATGTAACATTACCTGTTGAACCTGTTGTTGCAACAATTTGTATTTGTAAAGAAATATCGTTTCCAATACCAAAAGTTATATAAGGAAATAATGTTCCTAAATTGATTACATTTGAGTCCTGTCCTAAAACGCTTGTTATTCCATGTTTTGTAAAAGATGATGTTGATGAAACACTTAAATAACCATTGTTAATATTACTACTTCCTGATACCTGCAATTTTTGTCCGCTATCTGTACTGGTATTTACAAGTAAATTTCCCACACTTGTTATTCTAATTCTTTCCGAAGGAGATCCTGCACTTGAGCTGGTTGAAAAAATTAATGGCATAACGGCTAATCCTCTCATGTTAATAGTTGAATTTGTACCATCAACTAAAAAATCAAAACCTGTATTGACCGTTGAATTTCTTTGAAAAGTTAATTGAGTATATTGACTACCATCATTATCTAATAATAATGTAGAAGCATTTGCGCCTAATACAGATAGTTTATAACTTGGACTTGTAGTACCAATTCCAACTGATCCATTAAATAATGCGGCATAACTAGCACTAGCAGCATAACCATTTACTCCTATTCCTTTATTAATTGTTGTTAAACCTGCTTGTGAAATTAATAAACTTGATGATGTTCCATTTGCTAAAAGTTGAAAATTACCACCTGCATCTGTATAAGCATCATATCTATATGTACCTGATTGTGAATAAAAATTAATAGCTGTACTATTAGTACCTACACTTGTACCATATGCACCTAAACTAATACCTTGCAAAAATTGACTATAACCACCAAATGTAGTAATATTATTACCTGCATTTATTGATATAGATGTATTAAAAAGATTAACATTCTGTATTTCAAAATTTCCATCCCCTGATGTATAACCTACTTTAAAATAAGTAGTATTATTTTCTTGAAACAATATATAACTACTTCCGCTAGATATGTTATTTAAACTAAGAATATTATTTTGTGGACTGTGTATATCTAAAGGTGTTCCTGGTGTAGTGGTTCCTATTCCTAATCTATTATTTGTATCATCCCAAAATAGATTTGCATTATCTTGTTGTAATTGATTAGAAATACCACCAAAAACAACACTACCAGTTGTTAATGTTGGTATTGTAACGCTGTTTGAACTTAAACCATTTGCCGTAATAATAATACCCTTATCAGTTGTATTTCCGTTTGTTGTTACTGTTTCCAATGATCCACCCCCTACACCTGCATCCGCTAATAAACTCCAGGAAGTTCCATTATCTTCAAAAATTTGTCCTGTATCAGTAGAAAAAAACAAACGTCCCTTAATACCATATGCAGGTCTTTGAGACAACACGTCGGTATAAAGCAACGGGGTTCCTTTTTGATTTATAGCATCATAAATTAATTTTATACCACTCATTAATTATACGTTTAGATATGTTTTCAATATAACCAATAAATTGTTTGTTGCACCCGATACACTTGTGTCGAATGTAACCTGGAAAACATGATTTGTTATTTCACACTCATTTCCATCAATGCTAAAACTTTGGTTTTGCAACAATGGAACTTGTTGATCTATGTAAGCTGTGGCAGTTCCTAAATTGGTAAATGTTACAGAATTTGCTCCAGTTTGAATAAAACTTGGTGTTGCATATCCTTGAAAACTTACATCGTATAATTTAATTGACATTAGATAAAAGTTAAAAAAGTGATTAAATAATATACATGTGTTTTTTTATTCCACTCATTTGTGAACAATTACTACATGCGCCACATGGAACAGATGATCCAGTAGCAATATTTAAAGGCAAAATTGTACTTGGTGTAGGTACAACTTGCGCCATGCCTGTAGTTTCGGGAATACTTACAGATACTCCAGGCAATAAACTTGGGTTAGTTGTTATTGCAGATACTGTTGGCGCAATTGTAGCCTGGTTCTTTTGGTACCATTGATATATTAGATACCCGCCTATTCCTAATAATAATAAATTTATTGGTTTCATATTTTATATTTTAAGAATAATTGAATGTATCTGTCCAGTTTGAATAATCAGATGTATTATCCATACTATTATCAGTAGGTGCCGTTAAATCTTGACTAGCAGTTAAATTTGCTGGTAATGGCGCAATTGTAACGGCTTGTGGCGCTGTTATAGTTGGTTGGTTACTTGTTGATGATCCACCAAATAAATTACTTATTCCATTTATTAATGATGTTGAACCACTTAATAACCCAGTCAAAGTTGATGTTGTTGTTGCAGGTGTAGTTGTAGCCTTTAAAACATTTGATGTCGGTGTTGTTGATGTTGTACCTGGTTTAAGTATGAAATACAATAATGCAACTCCACCACCAATTAAAATATATTTTTTTGTTTGCTTATCCATTTATTTATTTTTTTTGAATGAATTTAAAATTGTTGGTAAAAAAGCAATTAAAACGACTCCACCTATAATGTATGGTACATATGTTCCTATGTTACTAAATAAATCTGATATACCTGTACCAACATTTGATAAACCTTCGCTTATTTCAACTCCTATTGGTTGTGTGGTATCAATAACAGCAGGTGGGGGTACTACAAAATTTATATCATTAATATTTAAACCAGGTACGCTTAAACTAAATGGATCTATTAAAATATAAAAAGGTGTTTGAGTAATTACATTATTGGGATATATCTGCCAAAAGTTATTTCCGTATTTATCAGCTACCCAGGAGTCAATTACTCCAATAGTTTGCCCACTAGAATACTGATTTACTGTATTACTAGAAATATCAGGATATTGATAAGCAATAACAGTTGATGTTGCACTTAATGTTTTTCCTTGAAATTTTGATATATCCGTTGCCATAATTAATTAATAAAACTTAATAATAACTCATATTTGCTATTGGGCAAATTAGCCAAGTATAATAAATGATCACCGAAATTTTTATCTTTTGCAGCAATTAATTCAATTGCTTTTAATGCTTTTTCTTGTTGATCGCTTTCGGGTATTCCTGCAAGTGCTGTTGGTGTTGGCATACTTCCTTTTGTTAAAAAACCACTAATGGCGGCAATTGCCATTTGTTGGAAATTTTCGTTATTTAATATTGCACCTAAAAAGTCTGGCTTTTTTTCTTCTTCTTCTTCTTCGACTTCTTCGGCACTTAATTTTGAAATCAATAAATTTTGTGACTCTACAATTTTACCTAAAATCATTTTTAAGTCAGGATCACTTTGTGGCTGCATTGCACCAATGCCAGGGTAAGGCATATATCTTTCAGGTTTATTTAATTGAAAAACAATTTGCGTTGCTGCCTGAGCCTCAATGTTTGCAATTTTCTTTTTGCTAGGTTTCTTAAAGACTTGAATTAAATAAGGATTGGTATTATCAATATTGCTTTTCAATCCATATAAAGCCTCACTTAATTTTTGCAAACCTATTTCCTTTTCGTCGCCATCATAATGATAACGGCAATACTCCGCTTTTGGCGAAGTACCGCCGTATATTTTATAATGCACACCATCCGCGTCCTGGTAAAAATCCATTACGCTGTCTATAGAAAATAATTCTGCTCGATAGGGTTGTGCCATTGTATCTATATTAAAAGTGAAAAAAGTGTTATTGTGGTAATGTATAGTAAGCACCAAAAGCATAAGCAACTCCAGTTGTTCCTGGTGCAGTAGCTAATTGAATGTAACTTTTAACCCAACTAATAACAATTCCCTGCATTATTGGCAATTCAAAAACATATGGATCAGTTCCATTACTAATGTTATTTAATGATAACAAAGGTATATTCCAAACCACCTGTAAATCACCACTATATAAAGTCAAGAAACTTTTTTTCATGTCAGCAGCCGCAACCATTGTACTACCTGTTAAAGGAGTAGCACTTAATGTATTATAGGTATAAACTTGAAAAGCCTGTATTGTGGCATTTCTAAGCTGTGGTTGATCTTGAAAAAAATATTTTGTCAAGGTTGAGCCAGTAGGTACTGGGACTTCAATTGCTTGATATAATTTTAAAGGGAGCATATTTTATTTTTTAAAAAATTTAAAATAGCCGGTAATGTCCGACCGGCGGCGGCAGTACTTTATAAAAAAGTACAAAAAATAATTATCGAATGCTGGTTATATTTTGTGCTTTGATACCACGCCATAAAACAACAATTCTAGGAGCAGTAGATGCTTGTAAAGTACCAATTGCACCTGGTAAAGATAATGTTGCTTGAATATTACTTGCACCATTTAAAAGAATGTTTGGTTCACTAGCATAAAAACCATTTTCAGTTGCATCAATTTGATCAATAGGGAAAACAGATTCAGCAGTTACACCAACACCATTTTGTGTTTGTGGTACAAAATAATGACGGAAAATATCCCATGATGGCAGAATCTGCTGGTTGTTCACAGTAATATTCAACGAACCATTATATAAATTATACAAAGCAGCAGCAGCTCCAGATGTGCTAAAAGTTGTTGCATTAGGATAACTTAACAAAGGAAAAGCAGTTGTTGTTGATGCAGCTGGTGCAGCAATGAATATCCCAATGCTACTAACTACAAAAACGTCCTGCAATGCCAGTCTCTGTTCAGTTGCATATGGTGAACCATTGGTGCTATCATTTACCAAAACTGGTACATGATAACTAGCCTGGCTAGTACTCATTGCAACTTCTGATCTTAAATAACCTTGGGTAAGCACCGCGCGGCTTACGTCAAAACCTTGAGATGCAACAAAATTTTTTGCGTTCTCAAATACTAATCTATTTCCTACTTGGTTTAACATTGTATGTATTTTTATTAATTAATAAAGGTGAAAAAAGTGTTTTATTATGCTGTTAATATTGCTGCCTCATGTGTTGAAATACCTGCGATTACTCCTCTTGTATTTTGTGCAGAAGGAGCAGCACCAACTTTTCTTTTATAACCTGCAACATTTACGCCACTAATACCAGGTAAACCAAAAGTTTGAGCCAATGATAAACCGCCTACTGCGATCATACCTGCACCCAATCCTTGACCAAAACTAGATTTAACTAATTTAGGCATAAAAAAGCCCAAAGCAATAGGAGCAGCAGCACTAACATATTTTGTAGTTTGTGATACAGTTGATCCTGATGTAGTCATTGTAGATGCTACGGTATTGCTTACAAATCTTGCAGCTACACCACCTGCAATTATTGCTAGTGCGTTTGTAGCCATTGAACTAACAGCGCCCATTCTGTGTGATTTACGACGGCGGTGTGTATGTTTTTTTGCGTGATGTTTACGTCTTGCCATTTTTTTGTTTTTTGTTTATGTAAAAATTATTAATACTTTTTAAGTAACTTTTTTATTTCGGTGTGTTTTTTTCTAATTGTAGCACCAATAGATGTTTTATGTTTTTTCATCATATGCTCCTTTTGTAATTTTTCAAGGCTTTTAATATCATGTTTTACTTTATCAATTTCCTTTAAAACTTTACTTTCACTAATATGCTTTGTCATACCTGTAATACTTTTTTTAACAGCAACCTTTTTTCTAACTACTTTTTTTACAGCAACTTTTTTTGCTGCTTTCTTTTTACCAACTGGGCTTTTACCTTTATGCTTACTTGCATAAATTGCAGATGCTTGTTTTACAGCATCCTTCCATGATTTATTAGGATATTTTTTCCTAATAACCTTTGCCTCTTTTATAATTTGTTGTAATGCAGTCATTTTATTATTTCTTTTTTTTAGTTAAAATATATATTAAAACAATTGCCGCACCAATTAATAAAATATTTTTTCCGCTTAAAATTGATCCAGTAATGGGACTGTTCAAAATTGAACTTGTTGATCCTGGTGTTGCTATTGGAGTACCGCTTTTATTGTACCAGGTACCATCATTTTCCTGGTAATTTCCTGTATTAATATCATAACTTTTTAATGCTACACCTTGAAAAGTGTACCAGGTACCATCTTGCTCCTGATATGCACCTGTGTTAGGATCATATGTTGATAAAGGAGTACCATTGTTTAAATACCAGGTTCCGTCCATATCCTGATATATACCTGTAATATTATCTATGTATGCTATTTGTGGGTTAGATGATAAAACTAAAGCCATTTTTATTTAATTAATATTAATAATAAAGCAGCGCCACCAATTAAAACAATAGGACTTAAACCTGCAGTTGTTGTTGCTGTTGTTGATGCTGTTGTTGGTGCAATTGATTGATTATAATAATTTTGTATAGCTGTTGCCTGTGTAGTCAATCCTGCCTTTTGTAAGGCACTTATTAATTGATTTATTGTAACTGTTTGTCCGTCTAAATCATGTCCTGTATGAAAAGTAGTACAAATTAAATTTAGTCCGTTATTTCCTTTACTTGCTATCCAGGATAAAATATTTTGAGCATCAACCTGCGCATTTTGATCGCTACCATTTAATATGTCTAATACATGTGCCGCTGCTTGTGTACCCAATTGCCCTTTATTGTATTGTACGTCCAAACTATCCCAACCTTGCCAATCTGTTGGTGTTGGTCCTTGGTTACCACCAAACAAACCACCAATTAAATTAGCCAATGCACCTACAACCAATCCGCTGCCAGGCAAAAGTAAATTTGATCCTGTTGCTGCTCCTGCACTTATTAATGCTGTTGTATTATCACCAATATGTTTGTTATTATAATAATTACCGTATGGATCACCCATAGTTTTATTATTATAATAATTTTCGTATGGATCTGTAATACCTGCTAAAGCAATTAATGCCATTTGTTTAATTTTTTTGTCTTTATAAAAATACGGCTCTTTTTTCTGATTAAAAAAAGAAAGTACTGGATCAATCCATATTTCCTTTCCGTCCTCAATCATAACAGCAAAAACATGCTGTGGTGTTTGATCCATTGGATCATAACTTGCAAACCTAAAATATAAATCATAACTTTCTAACTCATTACGCCTAATTGCATCCAATACTCCATTCACAAACAATGAATAATTTTTGCAATCTGACCCTACATTTCCTGTTGATATTATTGCAGAAGGGCTTTTTACAGTTTGTAAATTATCAGGTTCAATATTATATTTTACATTCTTTTTTAAGTATTTAAAAATATTGTTGGCAGTATCTTTTGGGGTTGATCCAATAAAATACTGGTATATTTTATCGTATTCATCCTTGTATTGATCGTGCGTTTCAATAATTGCATCAATTATATCTACAACATTTTGATCATCAACAATTAATGTTTCACTATTCGTAAAAGGCTGCAATTGTAATAAAAGATCCCTACTTGTTGGCATTTTTAAAAATTATAGGTTATATCAATAGGTACTGGTAATAAATCTGCTGTTATAGTTCCTTTTATTTCAAATATTGCGCCCTTAGATTGAATTGTTGTAATTATATCTGCCAAAAGTCCAACCACCTGTATATTAACTGGCAATTCTAAAACCGATGTACTATTTGCAGCAATTACCTGATTATAAGTAGCATTAACGCTACCTATATTAGATCCATTGCTAATTATATCCACATTAATTGCGTTAATTGTTGAACTTGTTGATGTTGGGTTAGTAATATTAATATCAACCAATAAAGTAGGGGTTAATACGTTCCCTGTACCTAAAGAAATTCCGCCAAAAGAATATTGTAATAAACTTGCCATCCTATACTTAAACCACGCAAAAGCTGCAATTGCCCCAACAATTAACCAAACTGTAGTTTTTTTCATTCTTTTTTATTAGTAATGCAATTTACAAAAATATATTTTAGATCTAAAAAATAATTTGTGGAAAAAAAAAATGTCAAAAAACGAACTTTATCAAATATATACCTTAGCTTTACGCATAGCTGCCCCCTTACCTATAGGGACGGGGGGCAGTCCTGAAAGGACGTAAAGCTAAAAACATATTTATACCTCACTTTTTTCACCTTTATTAATACATATAGGCATAAAAAAAAGCCGTAATTTCTTACGACTTTCCTAAAAATAAACCATCAAAAATTTTATTTTACCCAAACCCGACCATAAAATTCACGATCTTTCTTTGTGTAAAGATTAAAATACATTGCATCATTAAATTTTTTAAGTACAAATCTTTTAAAATTTTCAATATCTTTTATGTTTCGGTACTTGCATGGATCTTTTTGCAATTCTTTTTTGAAAAATACAATAGCTGTATAATATTCCATTTTAAAATCTATTTTTAGTGTCTGTTTTAATTCCAGGTACCTTAATTTTTTCAGCCTGGTATATCTCAAATATGCCCAGGGTATTACCACATTCGCAAATATGAATATTTGTTCGTCTATCATTATCCCATGTGTAATGTTTTTGAACTTTGTGGCACTTGCTGCACTTAAATTGTGTTGGTGTGTATTTTGGCATTGTTATATTTTTTTATGTTTTTTTAATAAAAAATATCTTTCCTTATCAATAGTGATATACTTAATTTCTCTATCTAAAATTAATAAATAGATTGCTTTTAAAATAGACAATTTATTTATTTTAAGTATTTCCTCTAAATCGGAAACCGATGCCATTTTTCTCTGCATTATAACAGAAAAAACTTTTTGTTTATTTGTCATTTAATTTATACATTTGTATTGAAAAAAGTGATTTGCTTTTAATTAGGTAATCATTTCGAGAGGGGGTGCATAGGCATCCCCTTTTTTATTTCTTTTTGTATTTATTTTTTATTTCACTCTCGGATGATTGCTGGTAATAATATTTCTGATATGATCCATTCATATATTTAATTGTTACAGGTTCAAAGTCTTCATCTGAACGCATAAACCTGGATGATAAAGTAAAACATTGTTGTTCCTTATCTTTTTCAATTAATAATGTACTTTGTGCATAACGATCACAGGCAGACCCTAAATGTCCTAAAGTTTGATTGTCTTTTTTACCCAGGTGCAAAACAGTAATGATTAATATGTTATGTTGTTTGGTTATTTTTTTTATCCATTGTACTAATTGCCTGGACTCCGTTTCATCATTGTAGTTTAGTATTAAATCTAAAATACCATCAATGATTAAAACACTACATTCAGGGTTGTTAATTAGATAAATTTCAACATAATTCATTATTGTTTTGTGATTATCTTCTCGGACGGAAAAAGCATCAAAATTGCTTGGTAATCTATTTAGATCAATAAACTTTCTAATTCGTTCCATTTGTCTGTAAAAGTCATACGAACTACTTTCGGTGTCTATGTAACAAAGTTTTTTTCTATTGCCAGGCAAATTAATTTTCATTTCAAAAAAAACACCTGGATGAAAGGCCGATGCTATCAATGCACTTAGAAAAGTAGACTTTCCAGTTTTTGGCAAACCCGAAAGCACTAAATAGTTTTCAAGTGATGCCACCATTTTATTATTAATTGTTACAATTTTTACGTCCTCGGGCGGTATATAATCAGGATCATATCTTCTTAATGATAATTGTTGTAATATTTGCTCATTTGTCATGATATTATTTTAAGTGTAGTATCCTCACTTTTTTCACCTTCATTTAATAATTCTAGTAATTCCTTTGCCAATGTTATAGCTGTTTGTGGCAAACACTCTTGTATATTATTAGAATAAATCATTAAAGCAAAGTATTCCAATTTAGTCATGCCTGGTATAGGTGCAATTAATCTTTGAAAATTATCTTGCATAGGTACACATGGAAAAGCGGGTAAATCTTGATTGTTGTTTTTCATTTTTATATTATTTAGTTAAGTAATCAATCCATCTAAAACATTTAATAACCGTATCATGTGCTGAATTATCTATTGAGCATATGTACATACGTTTGTAACTGTCATACTTGATTGTATAACCTTTGTACTTTATATCTTTCATTATTTAATTTTTTAAATTGGCAATAGAATTCATTATTTCAGTTTTATAACTAATTAATTGATCTAAGTTATCAATCAATAATTTAGTTATTTCATACTGTAAATCAAATTCAAAATCTAATTGAGCCAATGAATGTGCATTCTGTAACCCTTGTTTGTTTTCTGTAAAAAAGAAAAGTGAAACATCAGAAATAATATTCTGATTTAAGATAGATTGCATTTTTGCAATTTTTGTTTCTATTTGTGAAAGTTCAACAAATAGATCGTTGTTTGTTTTTGGGAAAAACAATGTCATAGTGTTTTGTTTTAATTGTAAATAATCATTTCGAGTATAAAAGTAAACACAATTTTGATATTACCAAATTTATTTTTAAAATAAAAAGTCCCAGGGTAAAAACCCTAGGACTACTTGCCATACTACTTGCGATTTAACCTACTATGAAAGAAATAAAGCCTTTTCAGCGGCTCGTCTATTTTTTAATCCATTTACTATTTTACCACCTGAATATATCCATCTATCAAACTGGTTAGCAACGGTATTAATATCTTCACCTGCATTTAATTCATTTAATAAGGTACTATTTTTAAATGCACTATCACCAACATTATATGTAAATGATCCCAGGGCTACCAATTGATTGTTTGTTACTGGTACTGTAATTAAAGATTGAACATAAGATAATTTTGCTTGTGCCTCTTGTTCCAACCAATTTTCAGCAGTAGCAGCATCAATTGTATCACCTTGTTGTACTGGTCTATTTTGATCAAAATTATAAATTGATCCATAACCAATAGTCCACACACCGCCGCTATCCTGGTAAGCTGTTAATGCTGGTGTATTTCCTTCCTCTAAATATCTTAGAAAAGATAATAAACTATCTGTTACACTTTGTCCCAAATTTGTGTGTGTTGCGGCAAAATAAAGTATTACAATTCCGCCAATGATATAATATAAGGTATTATCCTTTTTCATTAATTTACTTTATTACTTGCATCTTTTGCACTTGCTCCCATTAAGAATGTAAAAATCCCGGTTCCCAGGGTTCCAACAGTTCCAATAGTTCCAGGTTGAGTTTGAAAAAAACCACATAAAGCGGCTAAAGCTCCGAAAATTGTTGTTTTAATGTTTGGCATATTATTGTTTGTTTCTAGTTAAAAAATCTAATTTAGTTTCTATCCTTGCTAATTTATCAATAATGCTATTCTTATATTCATCGGCTGATTTAAGATTTTCCTCAATTTCAGTCAATCTCTTACTTGTTGTGCCGTAAAAGCTACCAATGAATATAATTACTCCCAATGCCGATAAAATAAAACCAAGGTTATTGATTATTTGATCCATTCTCTTTATTAATTAATGATTGTGCAATCTGATTGTAGGCATTTGCTGCCTGAAACGCCGCATCCATATTAGGAAAAATAGATCCTTTTACAGCGGCATCAATAATTGATTTCATGATTTGTAAAGCTTGTTCGTTTGTCATTTCATTTTAATTTAAAGTTGAAAAAAGTGTTTATACAGTAACGTATGTAATATTTAATTGTTTAGCAATCCAATCATAAGCATATTGATTTGTTTCATAAGCTGTATAATCTTCGCCTGTCATTGTTAGATTACCACTTTGCAAAAAATTATTATTGGCATCATATAATGCCCAATAAAATTCTGCCTGGCTAGTTAAATTATCATTTATGCAATAAGTATTTATTTGTGTGGCTGTTTCGGTTGATCCCGAATACCATATTGTAAAAGGTGTAATTTGTTTCATTATCTTACTATTATATTGTAATAAACTGACTTATATGTTGGTGTACCTGTAATTTGTAAAGTTGGTGAAGTTACTGTACCGCCAAAAGTTAAAGTAACTGTTTGTACTGTTCCTACTTGCGATACTAATAAAGATGTATAATTACCTTGATCATCCCTAACTACATTATACAAATAAGATGTAACATTACCTGTTGAACCTGTTGTTGCAACAATTTGTATTTGTAAAGAAATATCGTTTCCAATACCAAAAGTTATATAAGGAAATAATGTTCCTAAATTGATTACATTTGAGTCCTGTCCTAAAACGCTTGTTATTCCATGTTTTGTAAAAGATGATGTTGATGAAACACTTAAATAACCATTGTTAATATTACTACTTCCTGATACCTGCAATTTTTGTCCGCTATCTGTACTGGTATTTACAAGTAAATTTCCCACACTTGTTATTCTAATTCTTTCCGAAGGAGATCCTGCACTTGAGCTGGTTGAAAAAATTAATGGCATAACGGCTAATCCTCTCATGTTAATAGTTGAATTTGTACCATCAACTAAAAAATCAAAACCTGTATTGACCGTTGAATTTCTTTGAAAAGTTAATTGAGTATATTGACTACCATCATTATCTAATAATAATGTAGAAGCATTTGCGCCTAATACAGATAGTTTATAACTTGGACTTGTAGTACCAATTCCAACTGATCCATTAAATAATGCGGCATAACTAGCACTAGCAGCATAACCATTTACTCCTATTCCTTTATTAATTGTTGTTAAACCTGCTTGTGAAATTAATAAACTTGATGATGTTCCATTTGCTAAAAGTTGAAAATTACCACCTGCATCTGTATAAGCATCATATCTATATGTACCTGATTGTGAATAAAAATTAATAGCTGTACTATTAGTACCTACACTTGTACCATATGCACCTAAACTAATACCTTGCAAAAATTGACTATAACCACCAAATGTAGTAATATTATTACCTGCATTTATTGATATAGATGTATTAAAAAGATTAACATTCTGTATTTCAAAATTTCCATCCCCTGATGTATAACCTACTTTAAAATAAGTAGTATTATTTTCTTGAAACAATATATAACTACTTCCGCTAGATATGTTATTTAAACTAAGAATATTATTTTGTGGACTGTGTATATCTAAAGGTGTTCCTGGTGTAGTGGTTCCTATTCCTAATCTATTATTTGTATCATCCCAAAATAGATTTGCATTATCTTGTTGTAATTGATTAGAAATACCACCAAAAACAACACTACCAGTTGTTAATGTTGGTATTGTAACGCTGTTTGAACTTAAACCATTTGCCGTAATAATAATACCCTTATCAGTTGTATTTCCGTTTGTTGTTACTGTTTCCAATGATCCACCCCCTACACCTGCATCCGCTAATAAACTCCAGGAAGTTCCATTATCTTCAAAAATTTGTCCTGTATCAGTAGAAAAAAACAAACGTCCCTTAATACCATATGCAGGTCTTTGAGACAACACGTCGGTATAAAGCAACGGGGTTCCTTTTTGATTTATAGCATCATAAATTAATTTTATACCACTCATTAATTATACGTTTAGATATGTTTTCAATATAACCAATAAATTGTTTGTTGCACCCGATACACTTGTGTCGAATGTAACCTGGAAAACATGATTTGTTATTTCACACTCATTTCCATCAATGCTAAAACTTTGGTTTTGCAACAATGGAACTTGTTGATCTATGTAAGCTGTGGCAGTTCCTAAATTGGTAAATGTTACAGAATTTGCTCCAGTTTGAATAAAACTTGGTGTTGCATATCCTTGAAAACTTACATCGTATAATTTAATTGACATTAGATAAAAGTTAAAAAAGTGATTAAATAATATACATGTGTTTTTTTATTCCACTCATTTGTGAACAATTACTACATGCGCCACATGGAACAGATGATCCAGTAGCAATATTTAAAGGCAAAATTGTACTTGGTGTAGGTACAACTTGCGCCATGCCTGTAGTTTCGGGAATACTTACAGATACTCCAGGCAATAAACTTGGGTTAGTTGTTATTGCAGATACTGTTGGCGCAATTGTAGCCT
>TBL_comb47_HYPODRAFT_10004526_pt1 | contig 15952 bp, 19 predicted proteins | sample TroBogypolimnion_40_FD_10682 | JGI IMG/M metagenome (IMG submission 10682)
GAGTCTGCTGATATATTGCACATTGCAGGGGAAATCCCTAAGCCGTTCAGAGAATGTTTTATAGTGCTGCAAGGCAAGAATAGTAGTTGGAACAAGCACGGCCACCTGTTTACTATCGGCCACAGCCTTGAAAGCCGCCCGTATGGCCACCTCAGTCTTCCCGAATCCGACATCTCCGCAAACCAGGCGATCCATCGGCATCGCTTTCTCCATGTCCTCCTTGATGGAATAAGTTGCCTTAAGCTGATCCGGAGTATCTTCATATATAAAACTCGCCTCGAGCTCCTCCTGCAGGTAGGAATCGGCTGAAAAGGCAAACCCGTTCTCCATCTTCCGCTTCGCATACAGCGCAATGAGCTCGCGGGCAATATCCTTAACCTTATTCTTGGTCTTTGTTTTCAGGTTCTGCCAGGCTGCTGTCCCAAGCTTGTTGATCGACGGCTCCTGCCCCTCCTTCCCCTTGTATTTGGCAATCCGGTGAAGCGAGTGGATGCTCACCAGCAGAGAATCGTTGTCGCGGTAAATCAGGCGGACTGCCTCCTGAATATTGCCGTTCACCTCAGTTTTTACAAGTCCCGCAAACTTCCCGACACCATGATCGATATGGACCACAAAATCGCCTGGATGAAGCTTACTCAGCTCCTTGATGGTGATCGCCTGACGCGATGATTTCTTCGACCGCAGCTTAAACCGATGGTACCGTTCAAAGATCTGGTGATCGGTATAACAGCAGATCTTCAGGTCGTGGTCGATAAACCCTTCATTCACAGCAAACAGCAAACTGTCTATTTTCTGGGGATCCCCTTTGTCGTCAAAAATGGCATGAAGCCGCTCAATCTGTTTAGGACTCGAAGTGAGCAGGATATTGCGGTACCCCTTTTGCCGGTTCGACTTCAGGTTTTGCCCCAGTAAATCAAAGTTCTTGTTAAAGACCGGTTGTTTGGAGGTGTTGAACGCAAATTCGGTGGCCGATTTAAAATGGTTTGACCCCCCAAACTCGATACAATTATAGGGTTCTATTCCGCTTTTGAATTCGCTGCCCGAGATCACCAGACTCGCGGTGTCCTCGCTCCCGATTCTGGCAGAAGCCTCGTGATTGAGTGTTTTGATCTGTGCTGAAACATACGAAAAGCTGTGTGCGGCAATCACCGCCTTCTGATTGAGAAAATCAAACAGCGAAACACGCTTTTCGTGTTGTAAACCCTCCTGTATATTGGGAATGATCGAAATTCTGGTGAGTGGCTCCTTTGAAATCTGGTCTTCGATATCAAACGTGCGGATTGAGTCGACCTCATCCCCGAAGAAGTCGATCCGGTATGGGTCCTCATTCGAAAAGGAGAAGATGTCGATGATGGAACCACGCAGCGAATACTGTCCCGGCTCATAGACGAACTCTACACGCTCGAAACCATATTCAAGAAGCACCTCGTTGATAAATGCGATCGAGAGCTTCTCCCCTTTCCGGATATGGAGCGTGTGTTTTTCGAGTCCCGAACCCGAGATCACCTTCTCCATGATCGCCTCGGGATAGGTGATCACAAGGTAACCCGTTTCATTAATTGCCAGTTTATTGAGCACCTCGGTCCGGAAGATGATATTCTCGCTGTCGATGATCTCGTGAACAATGCTCCGGCGATAGGATGATGGAAAGAAGAGCACATTCTCTCCCAACCCAAGGGTATTGAGGTCATCAAAGAAATATGAAGCCTCCTCGCGGTCGTTGAGAATCGCCACGGCACTGAACGGATTCAGCTCATAGGCCGCGGCGAAGACCATCGACGAGGCAGAACCGGTCAAACCAGAAAGCAGGACCTTGCTGCTACCGGAACCATTAATCTTTTCGGATAATCCGGCGACTGACGGATGTGAGGTGTAATATTTGAGAAGCTCTTTAAGTTCCAAAATTGAGGTATTGCATACAGCCGGGCAAATTTACAAAAATATCGGAGCAATAGATTTGAAAAATACCAAACCCCGAAAACTGTCGGTTAAATATTCGGTAAATTATAACTTGCTGAAATAAAACTCTGATTTACTTTTCAGTGTCCACAGATTAGCACAAATTCAGGAGATCTGAATGGTCATCACGCCCAGGCGTGATAGAATTGTTTTTAAGTTCATTGTATCCCCGGATCAGCACAGGCACCTTAAGTTCAAACCGGTTTAAAATTCCCTCCTGGATTAACCGCCCGACTGCCGCTGTATCGGTCAGTTCGCTTTAAAAGACTACATTCCCGCTCGATTTTACGGTGCCAATTCATCTAAAAAGATAAAAATACATCGGAACTGCAAGCTTGCCAGCACGTTGGATCGCCGTATTTTGTAGACAGGATCCGTTGACGGATACATCGGTAAAAGCCCACCTTTCGAAAATTGTAAAACCCCTGTCGTAAATTTAGTGGGTCAAAACAGTATGAAATTAAACCAATTAGAAGAATTAAACTTATCGTGTTTGGTACATTTGTCTGAATGCTTTCGGACAAGCGGACAACCTGAATTCCGGGATGGCCGGTCATTCCAACAAACCGGTGAATGTGGGAAATGATACCATTCCCCGGGTTTCGTATTTAAATCCTGGTAACACTAAGCATACACCAGCCTATTATATCAACGGGAAACCAATAAACGGGGCAATTAAAAACCAAAATATATACTGATGAAAAGGACATTTTTACTGATTTCAATATTTTTTATTAAGGGTTGTTTGGTTGCACAGGAGTACAAACCGGTAACAGTAAGGGCTGGGACGAATATAAGGGAGTACTTCACCGTTACTCAAAGATACCTCTACCCCGATTTCACCCAGGGGAATGTCTTGTTTAAAAATCGAATGACTAATTCGTGCATTTTTAATTATAACGTTCTAACCAATGAAATGGAGTTTATCCGTTCTAAGGACACCCTGATTTTTATTTCAAAGAAAGAGATCGATTTAATTGCGGTTGCCCGCGATACCTTTTACTATCACGATGGTTATCAGCAGTTGATCCATAGTGGTCCGCTGAGGGTATTCTTAAGACGGAGTATGTTCATAAAGAATATTCTTAAACAGGGAGCCATGAGTACCATCAACCGAAGCGCCGCTTCAGAAGTATATGATTTTGTGATAACCGGCCAGAGCACCATCAATTTAAAACCAGTTGATGACATAGTACTGCAGCGGAAAGACGAGTATTTCTTTTCAACTCCAGGAAATGAATATATTCCCTTCACCAGGAAAAATATCCTAAGGGCTCTGCCGGTGCAGGAGAATGATATCCGGAATTTCCTGAAATCAAACAAAATAGATTTTGAATCCCGGAATGATCTTGTAAGACTGGCCGACCTCCTGTGCACCCTTTTATCCCGGAATCATGATAAAAAGTAAACATTGGTCCATTATATGTCGGGCAGAAAGGGTTTAAACCTATTCTTTATGATGTTGCTTTGCATAAATATGACCTCATGCGTTGCTATCCATGACGCGCGGACGATCCGGATCGAAATCATGAAACCGGGATTATTATATATTCCTTCAAATACCCGTACAGTGGCATTGATCAATAGTGTTTCTAATAATCTTGGCTATCATCCATTTACATATACCTAACACTTCCCATATACAAACGATGATTCTGAATATCATGAAACAATAAGTAGTAAAGCAGATACAACTGTTAAATACAGGAATTTGTCAAACCTGTGTCTGGATGCTTTGGCTGCAGAATTAAAAAAAGCGGGGTACTTTGCCAGGGTGATTAATTATCACGATAGTTTAACCAATATTAGTCCTACAAACAAAGAGCTGTTTAATCCGGAAGAGCTGTTTCGCGAAACCCAATCCGATCTTTGCATTTTTTTCGATCAGATCGATTTTGAAATTGATAAATTCACCAATTTTGACCATGTAACGACCGGTGCTTCCCTTTCATGGATATTCGTAAATAAAACAGATATCCTGTTCTACACCCATTTGCAAAGGGATACCCTGACTTTTTCCTCTGTGGATTTTTCCTTTAATTTAGCTGAAATTAGTTGTGCAGTTTTCAGCCAACATCTACAAAAAGCCGGTGTTTATAAAGTAAGTTACCGCTTATCACGGAACGGAAAAAGAGGAAAAAATAATTAAAAAATTGTTGTTATGAAACAAATTGAAAAACTATCTGAGAGCAGTACCTACACCGCCATAAACCTGGGCGATTTAGAGGATTTAATGAATTATTCGCTGATCCATCCGGTGAATAAAAGGGTCATTGAAGGCAAGGTATTTTTAAAAGCTCCCACCCGGGCAACCGGAACCGAGATATCGTTTAATTCGCTTCCACCAAAATCGGAGCAACCGTACTTCCATTTTCACTATAAAAACGAAGAGACCTATCTGATTTTAAATGGTTATGGCTTCTTTCAGGTCGACGAAGACTGTTTCAATATCAGGGAGGGGAGCGTTATACGGGTGGCGCCACAAGGGAAACGAGGAATCTGTAACGATTCTGACGATACCATGATCTATATGGTAGTCCAGTCGAAAGAGAATTCGCTAGAGGAATATACCACGGCTGATGGAGAGAGGGTTCCCGTTGAACCCAAATGGAGATAATCGGTGTGCGGCGCCGCCTGTTCATGCTGCCTCTTTAACCGCATAGTTTATTCAAAACTAATATTTACCAATAAAAGATAATTATTTATTGTTTTTCAATATATAATTATTGATATTTGCATAATATTTAAAACCCAAAGAGCTATGCAAACAAAAACGGAAAGGATTTTATCGGTTTTGCGTTTCCTGGCCTGGATCGCGATGATCGGATATGCCATTAATTTTGGCGGGCAGGTAATTTGCCTTGTACTAAGTTTTAAAAACCCTGACGCTGCCAAACAAATACCGGGTGTTGGCCAAAATTTATTAAGCTTGTTACAGCATAATTTCCGGTTTTATGTGATTGCGATGTCGTTTGTAATCTTATTATCTGTAATGTCAGTTAATCTATGGCAAATGGTCATCGCCTTATTATCAAAACTGAATCTTAAAAGTCCGTTTACCATCCAGGTAGCCCAAAAACTTGAACGGATTGCGTATTGGTTATTTGCCATTTGGCTAGTCAGCTTTGTGGGCAAAAAGTATGTTGACTGGATTTCCCAAGGCATTGGTGAACAGCTTAATATTATTACCATAGGGAATGAATTCCTCTTCATAGCCGGCATTGTTTATATCATTTCACAGATTTTCAGGCACGGCATCGAGATCCAGGAAGAAAATCAACAAACCATTTGATTATGCCCATAGTCGTTAATCTGGATGTCATGCTTGCGCGCAGAAAGATGCAGCTGCAGGAACTTGCTGAAAAAGTGGATATTACCATGGCAAATTTGTCAATCCTGAAAACCGGGAAGGCAAAGGCCATCCGGTTCACTACGTTGGATGCCATTTGCAAGGCTTTAAGTTGCCAGCCCGGAGACATCCTCGAATTTATTGAATAATCTGTATGAGTTGTCATGATACCCAATCCTGGATTGACTCTTTTAAATAATGAGAATATATCTTAAATGTCGCCGCTATGCGGCTTGTGATTTGGAAAACATCCATTTTACCAAACTAACGATGCTAGGCAACTTAACCTTAAAAAGGCCCTTCCACGGCCAAAGTCTGGTAAAAAAAACGGTGTATTGGACCTTAGGCCATTTAGCGGCGACAGAAGGAGATTTGAATTAAAATCCTTACAAAAACACGACATTAAATCGATCCAATTACTTATTACCTTTGGAACATCGGGAAAATTTGGAACTAAAAGATGAACTATGGATATTAAACTGGTGATTATTATTGCATTCTCCTACCTGTACGGATTCTTTGAGATTTTCATGAGTGTCAGGCAACGGCTTCAACGAAAAAAGGATATCGTTCAATCGGGAGATAAGAAGAGCGTCTGGTATCTGCTGGTGCTCATTGCCATTGGATATTACCTTACTTTCCGGTTTGGCTTAAGCAGGGTTGGCCGGATCTATCACCGGGACACTTTTTTTGCGATCGGCGCCTTTTTGTCGGTCATTGGATTAGTCATACGAATAACCTCGATACTGACACTCAAACAACACTTTACCTATACCGTAACATAAATCGAGGATCATGAGCTCATAGAAACCGGGCTTTATAAAATCATAAGGCATCCGGGGTACCTGGGACAGGTGATCATCTTTGCCGGAGCGGCAGCCTCCCTGTCGAATTGGTTAAGTATTGTTTTCATGCTTATTCCGGTATTATGCGGATACCTTTACCGGATCAGGGTGGAGGAGAGATTTATGATCAGACAATTAGGACCCAAATATCTGGAATACCAGAAAAGGACCTGGCGGCTGATTCCCTGGATCTACTGAGGAGCTGATTTAAGCACAAATTTTCAGATAATAATCCTTAAATATCAAATCCGGAGAGGTTGCAGGTCAATAGAAATATGATCTTGACAAAAAGATGAGGTTGTCTAAAAAATCCATTTTTAAACGCCAGGTACGCAAAGAAGGCGCAAAGAAAGCCAAGTTAAGTTATTGTTTTTATGATCTTTGCGACCTTTGCTGTTTGTTTTTATTTATTTCTAAATTTGGGTAACCGGAAGGATCAATCCGGACAAAAAAGATGCCGATATGATTGGTAATGCGAATAAAATCCTTTTGATTTTCATTAAGATTAACTCTAACACTGGAAATTATGTCAACAATTTTCAAAAGCGAAAACCGGGAATTTAAGGAGAACCCGGGAAGAATCGACCATTTTCGCCTGTTTACCGATGCTTCGAGGGCCAGGAGTGGATTAGACCCCAAAAATCTGAATTTTGATCTCCGGTTACTCAATCCCGGTCAGTTTTCATCGCCCTACCATTTTCACCGGAATGCAGAAGAACTGTTTGTGATGTTATCTGGATCGATTACTGTTCGGACTCCAAACGGACTCGAGGTTATGTCCGCCGGTGATATGATATTCTTTGAAATGGGAGAAGCAGGGGCTCACCAGGTTTACAATCATGGCACTGAATCCTGCACTTACCTGGATATCAGGACTTTCACCGGAACGGATGTGTGTGAATATCCCGATTCGGGGAAAACACTTCTCATTCCATCGATGCAAATGTTTGAGAAAGACGCCAAAGTGAGTTATTTTAAAGGGGAGGAAAACATTCTGGAAAAATGGCATGAGGTTAAGAATTCGAAATAGCCGGAACATTCGATACAAAGAATTACAGACTTATATGGATTGATGTAGATTTAATCTTTGCAATCATGACAGGTACATAGCTTACCTTTTGCTTTTTCAAATGCTTCCCTGCCTCATTGACCGAAAAATAAATCAATCAAATTCATTAACTTTGAATTCAAAAGCTGTTTAAAGATGCGGGTCTCCACTATTGATATTAGAAATATAAAAGGGGTTCAGGACTTCAGGATTCTGAGGGGCCTCAGAAATTTATTGGCTCTTCCGCTGGCTTTGCTTTTAATTTCTTATGCCGGCTATTCAAAGGATTTAAAGAGTAGAAGGAATCCGGTTTCTTCGGACAGCATCATTAAGGTAGCTCTGCTGCAAATCAGAGCTGTCGGGGCAGATATGGAGGCCAATCTTAAAAAGGGGGATGAATATTGCCGGAAAGCAAAGGCGATGGGTGCAGATATTGTCCTTCTTCCGGAGATGTGGAGTATCGGATATTCCAAATTTTATTTACCCGGAACCGATTCTTTACAAAGAAACGGATTGTTGTCCCTCGAATTGTGGAACGCTAAAGCGATTGATTCGGGAAGTGATTTTATCAATCATTTTCAACATCTTGCTGCCGACCTGAATATGGCTATCGTCATTAATTATCTTGAAAAATGGAACGGACCTCCCCGAAACTCCTCTTCCCTTATCGACTCAAAAGGGAAAATCGCGATGACCTATGCCAAGGTACATACCTGTGATTTCACTAAAATGGAGGCAAACTGTACTCCGGGGGATGATTTTTATGTTTGCGAACTACCTGTGAGGAAAAACAAAGTAAAAATTGGCATTATGATTTGTTACGACCGGGAATTCCCGGAGAGCGCCAGGATATTAATGTTAAAAGGGGCAGAACTGATTCTTACACCAAATGCATCCACGTTGGATAAAAAAGCGATCAGCCAGTTCCAGACTCGTGCCCTTGAAAATGCAGTCGGGGTAGCCATGACAAACTACCCTAAGCCTTTTCAGAACGGCCATTCATGTGCTTTTAATTCCAGAGGTGACAAATTACTCATCGCTGGTGAACATGAAGGAATTTTCATAGTCCCTTTCAATATCATAAAAATCCGTGAGCACAGGATGAAGACCATTAATGGAAATGCGTTCAGAAGACCCGACAAATATCACCTGCTGGCTTCTCCTTCGGTAGATTCAGTTTTCATCCGGGAAAATGGCTTAGGGGTAAAGTTTATCCGGGAAAAGAGGTAATTATCCCAAAGGTGCGGAATCGGGTAAGATCATTTTTTCAGGTTAGTTCACCTCATGGGTTCCGTCGTTAAGGAACTTTACCTTAGGTTGCACCTTCGTCCGGTTAAACAGGTCGTAACTCTTCTTGAGATCGCCCCATAAACTCAATTTATCCTTGTCTTTATGATATTCGGATATCAATCCCGAATAATTGTCATCAGTTAGCCTGGTCGGGTAAATGGTCATGCCAATCTCTTCCTGTCCACTGTTGTAAGCCTCAATGCAATAAACAAACAGCTCCCTTATCCTGTCGTCGGTCATCGCGAGGCATCCCGATGAGATGCATGAACCGTGAATATAGATCTGATTTCCGAGGTGTCCATGTACACCACGGATACTATCGGAGGCATTGGGATAGTTAATCGCCATTGACAAATAATATTTGCTGTAGGGATTCAGCTCCGAGATATGATAAAAACCCTCGGGAACCTGTAAGTCACGGTAACGCCGCTTAGGTCCTTCCGAACCGGAGATATCGCAAATGGAGAATTCCTTGATTGGTATAAAAATAGAATCGCGAATGTTTTTGGCCCATAACTCGATTATTTTTTCAGCTTTGAAGGCCCGAAGATAAATCCTAAGGCTGTCATGCGAAATTGAATGTTCGGCGAGCGTTTTATCAACGATCTTCTCCTTACAGGTGTAGGCCTCACGTACCCGGGTATAATTCAGCTGCTTCTCTCTGAATGAAGGGGAACTCATGGCTGAACTCAGGATCATCAGGGAGAAGAATAGTATAAACAGTCTCATAAATCAATCTAAAATAACGGCGCAAAAGTAAGCGAAAAACGGTCAAAAACAGCAGATATTGACTTATCAATCCTTCTGGATTCATTTAGCATCCTGATTTTCATTGATATAACAAACAAATTTACCGGCATGGACTGTCTGAGGATTAGATCCTGAATGATTTTAGACAGGTTAACCGATCCTTTATAACCCCATCTCTCTAGCTATTCCGATTCCGGAATAAGCAGAAAAACATGACGCCTTAAGGGATGGAATAAGCTCTGTTCCGCGAAGAAACATCCTGATTCGATTGTCACCTGAATAATTATTTAAATTTTTCAAAATAAAATCCCGGTCTGCCCAAAATACAAATTTCTGGCAGACTTTTTGTATAAATTCATTTGTAAAAACTGGATTACGAATCATGAACAAGTATTGATTGGCAACTACAAAACGAGATAAAAACAATGTATAATTTAATTTTAAAAGCCATGAGAAATAGATTTCTATTTGCATTTTTATCGGTGATCCTTCTGATTATGGTTGCCGGATGCACCGGAATAAGGGTGAGCACTGATTTCGACCGGAAAGCTGATTTTGCCAAATATAAAACCTTCAATTTCAGCAAAGAGGTCGATCGGGTAACCTTGAATGATTTAAATCGTCGCAGGTTAAAGGATGCCATCAGTCATGAGATGGAAGCAAGAGGTTATCAGCTTTCAAAAACACCCGATCTGCTGGTCAATGCCTTTGTAAAGGGTCAGGCCAAATATTCGGCCAATGCCAATACCAATTCATTTATGTATATGAGGGGCTTTGGCAATTCCAATACTTATGTTGATGTGAATAAATCGGTAGAAGGGACGCTATTCATTGATCTGATTGATGTTCCCCAGAAAAGAATGGTCTGGGAAGGAATCGCAGAAGGATTGGTAAATCCACGTACGGAAACGCGGGAAGATAAGTTAAACACCATTGTTCAAATGATTTTTAAGGATTTTCCGCGGTAAGCTGGTTCTGATTTTTTCATGAGTAGAAGCCGGAATACAGTTCCGGCTTTTTTCTTTTTTATCCGATAATAGGGTCTTAAAAACCAATTAAAATCTCTTTGAAGTCCAAATTATTAATTATTCACCTCTTCGGAAAGGGAGTAAAACAGATAGTCCAAGGATGGGAATGAAAATTTTCCTAATTTTGCTGTTCTTAAATTTTAAAATTTTATGACTGAAAAGAAACTTCCGTTTACAAAAGAGACATTAGAAAAAATAATTGAAAAATATCCGACACCCTTTCATATCTATGATGAAGCCGGAATGCGGGCATACGCAAAACGATTTGTAAAGGCATTCTCCTGGAATGAAGGATTCAAAGAATATTATGCCATCAAGGCAGCGCCAAATCCTTATCTGATGAAAATTCTGCGCCAGGAGGGTTTTGGCATCGATTGCAGTTCAATAGCTGAACTGGAGATCGCTGAAAAGGTTGGGATGAGCGGAGATGAGATCATGTTCACTTCAAACGACACCCCAGTCTATGAATATAAAAAAGCAGTCGCCCTCGGTGCCATCATTAACCTTGATGATATTTCCCATATTCAATACCTTGAGGATAACATTGGTTTACCTGATCTCGTGTGTTTCCGGTATAACCCCGGATCTTTAAAGGAGGGAAATGCAATTATCGGACATCCTGAGGAGGCGAAATACGGTTTTACCAGAAGCCAGCTTTTCGAAGGATACCAGATCCTCATTGACAAAGGGGTAAAACGGTTCGGCATTCATACCATGGTGGCTTCGAATGAACTCGATCCCGATTATTTTGCAGGAACAGCCCAGATATTGTTTGAACTGATTGCTGATCTTTCCAAAAAATTAAACATCAGTTTCGAATTTGCCAATCTGGGCGGCGGTATTGGAATTCCGTATAAACCAGAGCAATCAGAGGTAGATCTTGAAAGGATGAGCCGTGGAATTAAGGCCAATTACGATAAATATATTACGGGTAACGGGCTTGGTCCGATTAAACTTTATTTTGAATCGGGCCGTGCAATTACAGGACCTTACGGATACCTGGTAAGTAAGGTACTTCACATAAAGGATACCTATAAAAAGTATGCGGGACTTGATTCGAGCATGGCCAATCTGATGAGACCTGCGCTTTACGGTTCCTATCACCATATTTCAGTTCCGGGGAAAGAGGGTAATCAAACCAGGATCATGTACGATGTAACAGGATCATTGTGTGAGAACAATGATAAATTTGCCATTAACCGGGTTTTGCCAAAGCTCGAAGCGGGAGATATCGTGGTTATTCATGATACGGGTGCTCACGGACATTCCATGGGATTTAACTATAACGGGAAGCTTCGATCGGCAGAATTACTGCTTCGTGAAGACGGAGAGGTCGTGGAAATCCGCAGGGCAGAGACCCTTGACGATTATTTTGCAACACTTGACTTCAAGGGAATCCCCTCATTCAAAGTATAAACAACCCTTTTAATCGGGACTTAGATCAAAATCATGAAAGTTTGTGGATTTAGTTTCGTTAAAAATGCAGTGAAATTCGATTACCCTGTTGTTGAAGCGATCCTCTCGGTATTGCCGGTATGTGATAAATTCATTGTGGCTGTCGGGGATTGTAACGATGGTACCCGGGAGTTAATCGGATCGATCGGTTCGGATAAAATCCAAATCATTGATACGATCTGGGATCCTGCCTTGCGTGAAAAAGGGAGGGTACTTGCATCAGAAACCAACAAGGCCTTCGATGCAATTCCTGCCGGATACGACTGGTGCTTTTACATCCAGGGAGACGAGGTTCTGCACGAAAAATATCTGCCCGAAATTGAAACATCAATGCATAAATACCTGAATATAAAAGAAGTAGATGGATTAATCATGCATTATACCCACTTTTACGGCACTTATGATTACTATGCTGATTCGAGGCGGTGGTATCGGAGTGAAATCCGGATTATCAGAAACAACAAAGGGATCAGGTCGTGGAATGATGCCCAGGGGTTCCGGTGGCAGAACGGTACCAAACTAACCGGCAAGTTTATTGATGCAACGATGTACCATTATGGCTGGGTCAGACCACCAAAACTGATGAAGGATAAACTGGAGGGCTCAAAACAATACTGGTCGGTTAATTCTAAACATATCAGGACCATTGAGCAGTCCTCCGATGAATTCAAGTACGAAGATGGAATTGACAGTCTCGAGCTATTTAACGGGGATCACCCCAGGGTGATGCTTGCCCGGATCAATAATCTGAATTGGCATCCGCAGCTTTCAATCCGGAAGAAAAAATTTAAGGCCCGCTATTTTGTATTGTACTGGTTCGAAAAGATTTTCAATTATCGTCCTTTCGAGAATAAACATTTTATTGAATTCAAAAGGTCATGAATATCAGTTTTAACGATGATATTGTCAAAGCGGTGCAAGTTCTTCGCGCAGGTGGAATCATTCTTTACCCTACTGATACGATCTGGGGTATCGGATGTGACGCTACAAATCCGGCTGCAGTGAGGCGCATCTATGAAATAAAGCAACGCATAGACGCAAAAAGTATGCTGGTTTTAATGGAGAATCCAAATCTGCTCAATTCCTATATCACCGAAGTCCCGGAGATTGCCTGGGATTTAATTGAAGTGGCTGATAATCCGCTAACCATCATTTATCCGGGAGCTAAAAATCTGTCTCCCAACTTAGTGGCTGCTGACGGGAGTATTGGCATCCGAATTACTACCGAACCATTCACCCAACAATTGATCCAAAGGTTTCGCAAACCGGTGGTTTCAACTTCGGCAAATATCAGCGGACAAAAATCACCGCGCAATTTCAGTGAAATCAGCGAGGAGATAAAACCATTGGTTGATTATATCGTGGCATACCGCCAGGACGATCTGACCCAATCAACCCCATCAGGAATTATCAAACTGGGCGTAGGTGGTCAGATAGAGATTATCCGAAAATAATCACTATTCTTTTCTCACATTACCTGAACCCAGGATAGTGCTGTCGACAAGCGGATTCCCTTTATAAACCACATTCCCGGAACCGGCAAGTTTGACAACCAGGTTTTTGACAGAATTAACCCAGCTGTTTCCCGATCCTCCGATTTTCACACTGACATCATTAGCAGGGAAATCGGTTGCTTTTACATTTCCTGAACCGGAGATAGCCACTTTTAATTCGGCTGCAGTAGCATCCCCGGAAAGTTTAACATTCCCCGATCCGGACAATGCCACAGAAACCTTTTCTGCAATCAGATCCGGGAGATTTATATCGCCGCTTCCACTGAGGATAAGGCTTAAAATCCTCGAATTAATCTTCTCCTTTGATTCTATGGAACCTGAGCCGGAAATCGTCAATGCATCAATTTGGGGAATTGTGACATAGATATCCACTCTTCCGGGATTCCATTTCTTAAACCAGGTATCACTGGGATATTTAATGACCAGTTTCCGGTCATTTACCTCTGTAATCAGCCTGTTTAGCGTTTCACCATTCCCTTTAACCTCCACAGACTGGGTATTTCCCTGTGTCAGATGAATATTGGCATCGATCTTGAGAGAGATCTCGGTGAATGCAGAAACTGACCTATTTTGGCTTGTTTGGGCGATAAGTAGCTGTGAACCGGCAAATAGTATAATTGCCGCAAGGGTGATAAATTTTGATTTCATATTTTGAACATTTAATATTTATGCTTTAAAGATGCATTTCCCGGAAGAATGTTGCATGGACAGGTACTTTTTTTTATTCCAGGTAAATTTCAATGAGTCCATCAGGGCAAATGAGATGAATTTCACGCCCTACCTCATCGATCGAGGATATCGCTTCATCAGAAAGGGGGATCATAATTTCAGCCTGTTTATGATTCACGGTGATGACCATATTCCCGGAGAAATCATCCACCCTGCTGATCAGCCCTATTTTGCCGAATTTTGCATCAAAGACTGTCATTCCGATTAAAACTGATACAACACCTTGATCTTCAGATTTGATTACTTCATTTTCGAGTACAAATACTTTGCATCCTATCAACTCTTTAGCCTTGATCATCGAATCGATAAAGCGGAGTTTGCAAATCGCACTTTCGTTATTCCGAAAACGGAACCCTTCCACTTCAATAGCGAAAGGAACCAGGCCCCCATCAACATCCACAAAAATCCATGCAATATCTTCGAATGTCTCCTCATACTCCTGCTCAAAAGCAATAATTACTTCGCCCTGGAGGCCATGTGCCTTCTGAATGTACCCGACCTCAATGCAATCACTTTTTTTTATCTGACTCATATTCCGACAAAGTTACAAAAAAGGGCGATGGTTAAAATAACCATCGCCCCTTTAAAATTCATCCTGCTAAATATTGAAAATGATTTTTCAGTATCAGACCTCTTCTGTTGGTTCAACTGAAGGTTCTACAGCCTCAGGCTCAACCTCTGCAACTGATTCTTCTGCCGGTTTAACGGCAGCTGCAGCAGCTGCGGCGGCATTCTTCTTGGCAATCTCAGCAAGGCGTGCTTCGTTAACCTTAACTTCAGCTTTAAGACGTTTTTTCATCTCATCGCTAAACCCGGTTGCAAGTGCATCTTTTTTTGCCTGAACTGCATTTTCCTTTGCATTTAACCAGGCTTCAAACCGAATTTCGGCTTCAGCCAAATCAAAAGCACCTTTTTTAACCCCTTCAAGAAGGTGTTTTTTCATCATAACCCCCTTGTGCGACAATATTGTCCGACAAGTATCGGTAGGCTGTGCGCCATTATTTAGCCATGAAATGGCTTTGTCGAAGTCAAGATCGATAGTGGCAGGATTAGTATTTGGATTGTAAGAACCAATCCTCTCAATAAACCTACCATCTCGTGGTGACCTGCTGTTTGCTACCACTATGTGGTAATAAGCATGTTGTTTACGGCCATGCCTTGCCAAACGAATCTTTACTGACATAACGTGTTATGTTAAAATTTATGTTTTAAATTTGCGGGGCAAAGATAGTGTATTAATCGGTACAAAAAATCATATGGGGAAATTTGTAATAAATTATTGTATGAAGGAAACATCGCTATCGAATTAGTTACCTTTGGCACAAGTTTTGCGTAGTTAGAACAGCTGTAATTGGGAGATCACCAACCGAAAAGAAGATTAGTTTTCAATCATGGCATTTCAAGCCGCTCTTCAAAAAACAAATATTATTTTAAACTATAAATCATGAGAAAATTACAATTAACAGTTCTGGGATTTTTTATTCTGCTGGTTTTTACGGGATGTAAGAAAGCGACAACAGTTGACGTGGCATCGGCAGATGCCATTATAGAGTCAACAAAAAATCCGGCTGACACTACTCAGACACTTTATGCGATCGTTAATGCCGTTATTTCCTATAACATAATGACCAGCGCAACCGTGGTTGCCCCCGACAACAGCTCGATGCAGTTAACCAATTATGCCAATTTGGGTAACTCATTTTATAACGATCCTGTCTTTACAACCACTCCCCCTATGCCCGGAATTTATAATTACACCGTGAAATTTCAGGATGGACAGACCATTGCATATTCAAATTCCCTGCTCTCCGCAACTTTAGCCCCGCCATTTATCAAATCGCTAAGTAAGACTACTGCAGGTGATTCCATTAACATTGTATGGAAAGCGGTCCCCAATGCACAGGCGTACCAGTTGAAAGTGACAAAAGGAACCGGATCATCTATGGTTCAGGTATTTTATGCTTCTCCATTTGTAGATGCAAGTG
>TBL_comb47_HYPODRAFT_10004527_pt1 | contig 15952 bp, 11 predicted proteins | sample TroBogypolimnion_40_FD_10682 | JGI IMG/M metagenome (IMG submission 10682)
CTGAGAAAACACGGATTCTATCACCGTTGATCACAATGTAATCACCGTCAACAGTCACTTCAAAAGGGAATTTGCCATGTACAGAATCATACTGTGTCAGATGAGCATTAGTATTGCTGTCACCTAAGTCATTGATTGCAACGATTTGAATTTCATTGGTACGGCCTGATTCATATAATGCGCGGACGATATTGCGTCCAATACGACCATAACCATTGATTGCAACTTTAATTGGCATTGAGTAACTCCAGTGTGATGATGTGATAATTAATTAAAAGGGTGGGCCAAATCATTCATAAACGCGCTAATCATACCAAAAAATAGAGGGTTTAGTCTATTTGATGTTGAAGAACACTCATAAGTTTATGTTTTCATTACACTGATTAATTTGATCTTATCAAATTTCATCAATAAACGTGATTTAGCTATTAATGATCAATGGGCATTTATGCCGTCGTTGCTAATTCTTGTAAATACCACTCAATAGTCTTGATGATCCCCGTCTCAAAACTTTCATCGGCTTTCCAGCCTAAATGAGTTTCAATTTTAGTAGCATCAATGGCGTAACGTAAATCATGTCCTGCACGATCTTCAACGAAACGTATCTGGTCTTTATAACTACCAGTAATTTTAGGCTGTAAATCATCAAGAATTTCACAGACTTTATCAGCAATATAATTATTGTTACGCTCATTACAGCCACCAATATTATAAACCTCACCTACTAAGCCAGTTTCGTATACCAAAGCAATACCTTTGCAATGATCCAATACATACAGCCAATCACGTATATTGCTACCATCCCCATAAATAGGAATATCTTCGCCCTTAATAGCTTTACGTATGATGGTCGGAATCAACTTTTCGTTATGTTGTTTGGGACCATAATTATTAGAGCAGTTGGTAATCAATGTATTCATGCCATAGGTATGAAAATAACTGCGGACTATCATGTCGCTACCGGCCTTACTGGCAGAGTAAGGTGAGTTAGGCGCATACGGCGTTTCTTCGGTAAATAATCCCGTTTCACCTAAGGTGCCATAAACCTCATCGGTAGAAATATGATGGAAGCGACAGTCGTCATAACCCAACTTAAATACAAAAGGCTTGTCCATCCAGTATTTATAAGCCACATCAATCAAGGTAAAAGTGCCGTTGACATTCGTCTGTACAAATACACCTGGATTTTTAATTGAGTTATCAACATGGCTTTCAGCAGCAAAATGAATAACACCACGAATATCATGCTCAGCAAATAACTGCTCCAGCAAAATACGATCACAAATATCACCTTCGATGAAAGTATAACGATCAGCGCCCTCTACCTCTTTAAGATTAGCTAAATTACCCGCATAAGTGAGTAAATCAAGATTAATAATTTTCGTTTCAGGATATTCTTCCAAGAAATAAGGTACAAAATTACTACCAATAAAACCGGCGCATCCAGTCACTAAGACTGCTTTCATAAGTCATCTCCTTTTAAGTATTTTATGTGCTGTAGGCATTCAGGCAGACTGTCTCTCCAATAAGGAATAGTCAGCTCAAAGGTATTTTTAATTTTAGCTTTATTCAATAAGCTGTAATACGGTCGTTTTGCAGGCGTAGGATAATCCTTAGTTTCTATAGGGTTCACTTTACATCTTATAGGTGCCGATTTAAAAATCGCTATTGCAAAGTCATACCAACTACAGACACCTTCATTACTGTAATGGTAAATTTCAGTCCCTCTTTGACTTTGCAATTGAGGGCTATCAATAATCATCAGTAGCACCAAGGCTAAATCTTTAGCTGACGTTGGCGACCCAACTTGATCATAAATAACACTCAATTCCCTACGTTCTTTAGCTAAACGCACCATCGTTTTAACGAAGTTATTACCAAAACGAGAATAGACCCAAGACGTACGAATAATCACTGAGCGATCTGGGTTAATAGCCAGCATAGCCAACTCACCCTCTAATTTAGACTGGCCATAAACACCTTGTGGACAAGTCGCATCTGTCTCTTGATAAGGCTTGCAACTATCGCCAGCAAAGACATAATCGGTAGATATATGTAGCATTGATATACCTTGTTGCTTAGCAATTTTCGCTAAGGTTTGCACCGCAGTGGTATTAATAGCAAATGCTAACTCTGCTTCCGTTTCTGCTTTATCTACGGCTGTATACGCCGCGCAATTAATAACCACATCAAAGGTTTTATTTGCAAACCAGGCGTTGATGGCCGAGGCATCACTTAAATCTAGCTCATCCCGAGTTATAAAAGTAAAGTCATAATCAGAAAAATAACGACTCAATTCACGTAATTCACGGCCCAATTGTCCATTGGCACCTGTAACCAAGACATGCTTAGACATAAAGAGCTTGTCCATACGAAAATAACTCAGCATCATCCAAACTAGGTTGCTGGGTATCTTTAGCAGAAAGCTGTAATCGCTCTGGCGCTACCTGCCAATCAATAGCTAAGACTTTATCATCAAAAGCCAAGCCTCTATCATGTTCAGGCGAGTAATAATGATCAACCTTATAAGCAAATACAGTGTCATCTTCTAATACTACAAAGCCATGAGCAAAACCTCTAGGCACCAACATTTGACGTTTGTTCTGCTCAGACAGTTCAACACTCACGTGCCGCCCAAAGGTAGGGCTTCCGGCTCTAATATCTACCGCAACATCGAGCACCTTACCTTTGATAACGCGCACTAACTTAGTTTGGGCGGCTGGTGCTAATTGATAATGCAAGCCCCTCAAGACACCATAACTAGACTTGGATTCATTATCCTGAATAAATTCGACGTTAAAGCCTAGAAACGCATCCAGCTTATCTTGGCGAAAGGTTTCCACGAAATAACCTCGCTCATCACCGAACACCTTAGGTTCAATAATGATAACTTCAGGTATTGCTGTTTGTATGAATTGCATTAGGCTTCCGCTCCTTCCTTAGCTCTACGCATTAAATACTGGCCGTATTGGTTTTTCAACAAAGGTTGCGCTAATTCGATTAATTGAGCATTGGAAATATAGCCCATCTCGTAAGCGATTTCTTCAATACAGGCAACCTTCAGTCCCTGTCTATTTTCTATGGTCTGAATAAAATTAGAAGCCTCTAGCAAAGACTCATGAGTCCCTGTGTCTAACCAAGCAAAACCTCTACCCATCAGCTCGACTTTTAAATCACCTAGCTCCAAATAAGTCTGATTAATCGTAGTAATTTCTAATTCCCCTCTATGCGAAGGCTTAATGTTTTTGGCAATCTCAATCACATTGTTGGGATAAAAGTATAAACCGACTACCGCATAATTACTTTTAGGCTTAACTGGCTTTTCTTCTATGCTCAACACATTGCCGTGACTATCAAACTCAGCCACACCATACTGATCAGGATCTTTAACATGATAACCAAATACGGTAGCTTTTTTATGCTCAGTTACATTAATAACGGATTGAGCCAGCATTTCAACTAAGCCATGTCCATAAAATATATTATCCCCTAGCACCATACAGACATCATCAGTGCCAATGAAGTCAGCACCTAAGATAAAAGCTTGAGCTAAACCATCAGGCGAAGGCTGCACTTTATAACTAAATGACAAACCTATATCAGAACCATCACCCAATAACTCTTCAAAGCGAGGCAGATCTTTAGGTGTTGAAATAATTAATATCTCGGTAATACCCGCCAGCATTAATACCGATAGTGGATAATAAATCATAGGCTTGTCATAAATGGGTGTTAATTGTTTACTAACACCCTTGGTAATTGGATAAAGTCTAGTCCCACTACCTCCTGCTAAAATAATACCTTTCATACACTGCTCCGTTTAAAACTGCTGACCGTTATGGCTGATTTAACTCGTTATCTGCTAGCTATAGCTTACCGCAGCGTTTATGATTGTGCCTATACTTCTTCTAGGCTATGTTGACCTAACTCTAAATCGTGTTTCTATCATTATGCATACCCAAGCCTTTACCTTTGAACAAATACATATAGAAGTCGCTCGTAATGCGTCCGATGATTTTAATTTATTTCACGATAAACACAAATGGTTACAGATTACACACAACCCCTTTAAAGGCCCTATTGTTCTAGGCTATCAACTCAACACCTTAATTGAATATCAACTGCGCTTATACCGAGAAGCGCATCATGAAGATAAGGTTATTGCCGAAAATAATCTGCGCTTTAGTAACTACCAAATTACCTTTGTCAATGCGGTACGACCAAGGATGCCCGTCTATCTTGAAATCAAAAAAACCCTTATCAATACCATTCCCAACCTAACCATCGGCAACCGTATTGCCTTAAAATCAGAAGGAAAAGTGGTATTGCTGGGCTTTAAAAAAGAAACCAAACAGCCTTTATTTTTAGCTGACACCCCGCTGCATCATTTGCCTGACCTTAACGAACTACCTGACTGTAGCATTATTCCTAGCACAGACTATTTTTTAAAGCGCAAATACATGAACAATGGTTCGGTAAAAAACTTTTTGTCTGGATCTCTAGCAGAACAATCAGATTACTTTGATGAACTGGCTCATATTGCTCACTACCCTGAAATATTCCCATGCAGCTTAAGTTCTGGCGCTTTATTAGAGAAAGCCCAATTAGAAAACCATGACTTTAAACTTAACCCCATGGTGTATACCTCACATGAGATATCAGTTGATCGCCAGCATTTAAGCAAACTTAAAAACAATGACTGCTTACATATTCTTGTTAAACAGCTACCAGAGTCTTCAGAACGCACATTAAACTATACCAATATTAAACTCAGGACCTATCAATGTTATGGTCTATTACAAAATAACGAAGTATTGTTCAGAATAGCCATGAATCTAGTTCCTTTAGAAGAGATCCTTAAAAACATACGGCAAGAGTCACAGTAATCGCGCTATAGATTTTCAGATAAATAATTTCGATGCATACGGCGAACATCCCATGAAGGCCGCACTATCTACACAAACCGTCATCCCGGCAGGGATTGCCGGGATCCAGTTGCCATGGATGGCAATGTTAGGTTACATCAATCAAATCTTAGCGATATGAAGCTAACTTGATATGAACTTCACATCCATGTGACCTTGATTCCGGCAATCCCTGCCGGAATGACGCGACTTTTACTTGTGTAGATACCTTTGTATTAAAGGGCTTTTAGCCCAATGTCATTAAATTAGTGAAAAGATGCAGCCCAACCATTAGGCGCTTATTTTATCCAACTCAAACGCCGCATGTAAGGCTCTAACAGCAAGTTCTAGGTATTTCTCATCAACTACCACCGAAATCTTTATTTCTGAAGTAGCGATCATTCGAATATTAATACCTTCTTCTGCCAACGTTTTAAACATCGTACTAGCAATACCTGCATGAGATCGCATACCGACTCCCACGATAGACACTTTTACGATGGTATCATCGCCCGTGACTTTTCTGGCCCCTAGGTCAGCGCAGGTTTGCTCCAATAAGCCTAGAGCACGCTTGTAATCATTACGATGTACTGTAAAGGTAAAGTCAGTGGTGGCATCATCAGCGATATTTTGAATGATCATATCCACTTCAATATTAGCCTCAGCAATAGGACCTAATATTTTAAAAGCAACACCGGGTAGATCAGGCACACCTGTAATGGTTAACTTTGCCTCATCGCGATTAAAGGCAATACCTGATATTAAAGCACTTTCCATTTGTGTATCCTCGTAAGTAATCAGTGTGCCACAGCCTTCTTTAAATGATGATAAGACACGTAAGGCCACGTTATATTTTCCGGCAAACTCTACCGATCTAATTTGCAGAACTTTTGAACCTAAACTAGCCATTTCCAGCATTTCTTCAAAGGTAATATGATCTAAGCGGCGAGCTTTAGGCTCAACTCTTGGATCTGTAGTATAAACACCATCAACATCCGTATATATATGGCATTCATCGGCTTTTAACGCTGCGGCAATAGCTACCGCTGTTGTATCTGATCCCCCACGACCTAAGGTTGTTATATTGCCTAGGTCATCAACACCCTGAAAGCCTGCTACTACCACGACTTTACCGGCATTTAAATCAGCACGTAGATTAGAATCTTCAATCTCACGTATACGTGCCTTAGTAAAACTACTATCAGTTAAAATTTTTACCTGTGCGCCAGTATAGGAGCAAGCTTCACAACCTAAGGCATGCAAAGCCATGGTTAATAAGGCAACCGTGACTTGTTCACCGGTGGAAATTAACACATCCATTTCCCTTTCCGTGGGTAGTTCCTGCATGTCTTTAGCCAAGGCAATTAAGCGATTAGTTTCACCACTCATGGCTGACAAAACCACCACTATTTGATCACCCAAATCATGGGCTTTTTTAACTTTATCAGCGACTGCTCTAATGCGCTCAGTAGAACCTACTGAAGTACCACCAAATTTATAAACTAAAAGGGCCATCTTAAACCTGTGTGTTGTTAATTCTTAAGCTAGAAGTCGAAATTAAGCTGCTAGCCCGCTATGGTAAAAGGTTTTTGTATTTATTTAAACTAATATCAATAGAAATTGCTTTGATTAGTTAACGGCTTACGCTTATATAGCCACACCTAAGCCACCCAAACCACAATAACCATTGGGTTCTTTGGCAAGATATTGCTGATGATAAGTTTCAGCATAATAAAACACGGGGGCTGGCATTATCTCTGTCGTGATCAAATCAAAACCGGCTGCTGTTATCGCTTGTTGATATTGAGTTTTAGAAGCTTGAGCCTGCATAAACTGTTGATCTGTGTAAGTGTAAATACCTGAACGATATTGCGTCCCTCTATCATTACCCTGCCCCATACCCTGAGTCGGATTATGAACTGTCCAAAACAAGGTTAATAGTTCATGGTAACTACAGATAGTAGGATCAAAAATAACCAGCACCACTTCATTGTGACCCGTCAGTCCGGTACAAACTTCCTCATAACTAGGATTGGGTGTAATGCCGCCACAATAACCAACTGCAGTGCTGACTACGCCCAGATGCTTCCAAAACTTTCGCTCAGCTCCCCAAAAACAACCTAAACCAAAAACAGCTTGCTGTAGATGCTCAGCAAACGGAGGCGCAATAGGCTGTCCTGTTACAAAATGTTGATTATGCATGGGCATAGCAGTTTGCCGACCTGGCAAAGCTTGCTCTGCTGTAGGTAAAGTGAGCTTTTTTGATGAAAAAATCATGACTTATGGTATTTTGTTGATAACAAGAGAATCTTAACTCTTAGCTTACTAGAATTTTTACCTTACACAAAGCAACCGTTTTAATAGGAACAACATGATAGAACAAGATGTATTGCGTCGATTTATATTTGAAGACATAGGTGTTAGAGGCACCTGGGTTAATTTAACGCAAAGCTGGCAAGCTGCAAAACTGCATCAAAAAGGCCCTGAAATTGCACAACTGCAATTAGGCCAAGCCTTGGCTGCTGTCGTCATGCTATCGTCCACCATTAAGTTTAAAGGCTCCATGATCTTGCAAGCCCAAGGTGATGGTGATCTTAAAGCCTTGGTGGCTCAATCTACAGATGATCAAAAAATACGCGGCTTATTACGTAGTGAACAGCAAGTCCCGACAGGTACTTTAGAAACCCAATTTGGACTAGGTCGATTGGTATTAACCATAGAGCCTGATGATGGCAACCCTTACCAGGGTGTCGTAGCTCTACAAGGTAAAAACTTGGCCGCTGCCGTACAAACTTATTTTGAACAATCTGAACAGCTGAATACCCGGCTATGGTTATTTGCCAATGAAACATCTGCTGCTGGCTTGTTAATTCAAGAACTACCCGCACAAAACGGTGAGTTTGACGACTGGCAGCGCATCGAGCTATTTGCGAATACCATTACGGAACAAGAAGCACTCACATTAGACTGCGAAGAGCTCTTATATAAGTTATTTAATGAAGAACACTTACGCTTATTTGATGCCGAACCAGTTGCCTTTCAATGCTCTTGTTCTAAACACCGCATTGAAAGAACCCTGCGCGCCATGGGCAGAGAAGAGCTAGAAAGTATCTTGCTAGAATTTGGCCATATTGAGGTTGATTGCGAGTTTTGTAATGAGCACTACAACTTTGACTGCGTTGATGTAGAAACCCTACTCTCACAAGAAGCGCTATTAAACAACTCCGAAACTCAGCATTGATAAATACCTCATACTAGGGCGATCATAAAGATTGTCCTTTAAATTACTATTTAAAATCAGCTTCCCAATTTCTCACCCACTGTACTATTTGATCACCGGGCATAGGACGTGAAACAAAATATCCCTGTATTAAATCACAACCTTGCTTAGCAACACAGTCCCAATCTGGTTGATCTTCAACACCTTCAGCAACAGTGATCATGTTTAAACTTTTAGCTAATTCAATACTATGTTTTAAAATTGAATGGGAATGCGGATTATGATCGGCGCCATGAACAAAAGCTCTATCAATTTTTAGTTCACTAAAAGGTAATTGTTGCAACTTTTCCATATTTGAATAAGCCGTACCAAAATCATCAACTGACAGACGTATACGTTTTAAACATAAGCGTGTTAATACATCGGAGGTCACTAAAATATTATCTGATAAATGGCTCTCCGTTAATTCCATCACTAAGCGATCCAAGGGAACAGCAAAAGCTTGCGCCTCTGCAACTAACCAATCAGGAAAGCTAAAATCATTCAATGAATGCATAGATACATTGATCGAAAGAGATAAATCTATACCTTCATCGTTCCATATTCGCCATTGTTTTAATGACTGGGTAATCATTTGATAAGTTAAAGGTGTAATCAGATCATTATCTTCAGCAACAGCAATAAAAGCGGCTGGACCGATGATACCCAATTGTTTGTGTTGCCAACGCGCCAAAGCCTCAACACCTATGACTTTACCTGTTAACGTGTCGACCTGTGGCTGAAAATAAGGCACGACGGCATCTGTCGTTAAACCAGCACGCAGCTCATCCACACTCAGCAAAGTCAGAGCATAGGGCTTTTTAGAAATACTCGCTTTTATGTTTTCCAACATAGCTAACAACTCATCAGTATTGATTGGTTTATTCAAGGCTCCTAATAAATTCAAATGATGAGCGCGCCCCATCGCTACTACCGAATGCTGGGTACGAATATCTTCTCCACTCAATACGACAACACCACCAATAAAACCTTGTTGACCTAAATAACGAATCACTTCTACCCCATCCATATCGGGCATATTTAAATCGCAAAGTATAATTTGCAAAGGATTCGACATGTCCAAAGCATTTAATGCCGATCTCGCTGACAAATGCGTTTCTATATGACCTACCCCCATGTTTTCAAGCATAGCTTGAGTCACATCAAGAATAAAATCATCATCATCAAGAACTAATACAGATAAGTGTTTCATAATAAAATCAATCTAAGATAAAGCTAAGTGTTAGTAGTTAAAGTCGTCTCATCGGACAACTGTTGTTTAATAGCCGACTCAGCGGCGAGCCATACTTGCGCTAATTGCTCAATATGACTAAAACTAATATAACCATCACCCTTGGCTACTGTTAATTCTATAGCCTGACATAACTCACCCAATTGCATTGCGCCCACAGTTCGTGCTGCAGATTTAAGCGTATGCGCCAGTACACCGGTTTTAACGATATCACCTGCCTGTGCTGCTGCATTAATTGAGGCCAGCTGTTCAATAGCATTATTTAAAAACTTAGCTAATAAACGCTGATGTAAGGCCGGATTAGCACCCACCATGCGAATCAGCGCAGACTGATCCCATACCGGCAACAAATCATTCGTGCTGTCGGTTGTATTCGTCACTATTGATCCACCATTGACTGCTGACGGGATTAGATCGTCTTTAATCGGAGGTAACCAACGATCTATCGTAGCTTTCAGTTCAGGCAAAGCGGCTGGTTTAGAAAGATAATCATTCATACCTAAACTTAAACAATTTTCATCTTCGCCTTTTAGAGCTATGGCAGTTAAGGCGACAATGGGGATCGGTGCTTTATTATTCTTTTTTTCTTGCTTACGTATCGCAGTCGTTAATTCATAACCATCCATCCGTGGCATATGAATATCGGTAATCAACAGCGCATAATGACCCTTCGCCCAAGCGGTAAAAGCATCATGACCATCGTCCATAATATCAGCGGCATAACCCAATAACTTTAGCTGTTCACTAATAACAGCTTGATTAATTAAATTATCTTCCGCAACTAATATCAACCGGCCTTGCTGCAAGGCCTGCTCACGCGAAACAGGATCATTAATGGCCGGCATATTCGGCAATGATAAAGAAACACGTTGCTCTAATTCGACTAAATGTGCTGCCATCGCCACGGCTGTTAATAAATTATAACGCGTCAGCAAATTACCATCGATCTGTACTAATTCAGGCGATAATCTACGTGGTTTTCGACGTCGGCCACGCCCGAGCAACAAGTGATTGGTAACAACCAGTAAATGACTATCCTGCTCTACCGCCCGTTTAGCCGCGCTATTAATTTCATCAGAACTATAATTCTTCTTTAACTCATCCATCACCCAAACCCAAAGTCCATCATGTTCAATCATTAATGGATCTATGGCTTCAATACTATCTACTCTTTGTACCTTTGCACCGGCAAAGCTTAATTGTTTAGCCACATCAGAAGTGATTTGTTCATCGGCTCCAATCAATAAGCAAGATAAGCCCTCAATAGGTGATGATTCAAGCTCAGGTTGTTTTTTTACAATCTTAAAAGGCATCTCTGCAGTAAAGACCGAACCTTTATTAACCGTACTTTTTACAACGATATTACCTCCCATTAACTCGGCTAACTGTCGACTGATCACTAAACCTAATCCACTACCGCCATAGCGTCGACTGGTACTGGCATCAGCCTGAGCAAACGGAGCAAATAACTTAGCGAGTGTCAGCTCGTCCATGCCTATACCGTTATCGATTATGGAAAAATTAACCCAAATATAGCCGTCCTCTACCCTCATAGGTTCAACTCGTACACTAACCTCACCTCGATGCGTTAAAGCACTAGAGAACTTAATAGCATTACCCGCCAAATTGGTTAGGAATTTGTTTTAAACGCAAACAATCTCCTTTAAGCAGCAGCGGAATTTCTGGATCTAAATACAAGGAAAGATCAACTTTCTTTTCAACAGCAACGGGATCTAATAGTACACAGACACTTTGCAATACATCTTCAAGTAAAAAGGCTTCAACCGATAAATCTAACTTACCCGATTCAATCTTAGAGAAATCAAGAATATCGTTAATAATGGATAATTGGTTATGAGCTGATTCACGTATCACGGTAACCATTTTCATTTGACTATCGGTAAGTTGCGTTTGTATAAGTACATCAACCATACCGACCACACCATTCATAGGTGTACGTATTTCATGACTCATGTTCGCCAAAAATGCCGATTTTGCGCGACTAGAGACATAACCCGCTTCTTCTGAAAGCTTACGATCATTGATATCGGTAGTGGTACCGATCATACGTGTTGGATTTTCATGCTGCCCATCATTGACCAACGTGCCGCGACTAAGCATCCATCGATAACTATCATCTTTGCAACGTAAACGAAATTCACATAAATAAATGGGGGTCTCACCGGCCAAATATTCTTTCATGATGTTCTTTACCCCAGCAAAATCATCGGGGTGTATCATTGCCCCCCAATTAGTATCAGCCGCAACGATGTCGTCTTGACTATAACCTAAAATTTCCAGCCATCGTGGGGAATAGCTCACAACTTGAGTTTTTACATTCAAATCCCAAACCGCATCACCTGAACCCTCAATAGCAAACTTCCAAATCTGCTCATTTCTTAATAACTCTTCAGTCTGTTCAGTAACTAATTCGCGATCAAAACCCAGTTTAATTTGCATCCCTTTAAGGGACTCCAATACTTTTCCAATTTCATCTCGCCTATCTATCTTGATATGATTTTTATAGTTGCCCTGCCCTATTTGCTTAAACAGAAAGATAGCCTGATTAAATTGCTGTACGATGCCTCTAATCATGAGTATGCCAGGGAATAACACAAAAAATATAGCGCCTATTATCAAACTCATTAAGATAATCTTGTACTTTTCAAAGCGTAATTCTAGAGATTCATGCTCCTGCTTAACTACATCAACCTGTAACTGCATCAATTTATCGATATCACGATCTAAGGGCTCATACAACGGAGATTGCATACCAATAATATGTCTCGCTAAGCCCTCATTATTAGTACGCAATGCCATAAGCCCAGGCTGCATGACTTGATCTATATAATCTTGATAATCTTCACTAAACTGCGTAATGAGCAGCCTTTCTTCAGGCAGCATTTGCGTTTGCATATAGGCCTTATAAAGACTATCAATGTCAGTATTATTTTGCTCTATCGCAGCGCTATAGTTAACTAAGATTCCACCATCAGGTCTTACCAAGCTGGCCGTCAACCTGAGTCGATTCTGTAATAATAATTCCCGAATGCTGCCCAATTGACTCATCGGCACTACCCGATCATGATAAATGGAACGCAGACTATCATTGGTATTATTCAAACTTAAGTAAGCCAAACTAGCTATGCCTAACAATAAAATAGACATCAACGTAGTCGCTATTACCATACGGGCTTCGATAGAAAAATAATGCAGTTTGCTTACCTTTTTCAGCTTAGTAAACCAAGTGGGTCGTACTATCTTGCCATCTTGTATTTTGAGCTTAGCAACATTTCCTGCTCGAATGCTTTGATAAGCTGTACTAGCTAGTTTAATTTGTTCTGCACTGGCTTTAGTGCGCACAGACATATAGCCTATCCACTCATTATTCTCATATAAAGGCGTGGCATTGGCGATGACCCAATAAAAACTACCATTTTTACAGCGATTTTTAACAATGCCGCTCCATGGACGACCGGCTTTAAATGATGCCCACATATCCTCAAAGACTTCTACGGGCATATCTGGATGGCGCACTATATTATGCGCAACACCAATCAGCTCATCTTTGGCATAACCCGTGATCCTAATAAAATCACTATTAACATGAGTGATTTGACCGTTTAAATCTGTTGTTGAAATGAGCGAATCTATGTCGTTAAGTACATATTCAACATCAGTCACAGGAAGATTAATTTTCATTATTAGCCTCATGGAAGAAAATGGCATTTCTACCCGCCGCTTTGGCGTTATACATGGCGGCATCCGCCCATTTTAAAATGTCATCTAAAGCACTTTCAATGCTCGCTAATGCCACACCAATACTCGCTGTACATTGATGATTAATATTACATTCAGAATGCTCTTCATTACAGAGATTAAGTTGATAGGGCTCAGATAATAGTTTAAGAATCTTATTTGCAACCAAAGCAGCTTGTGTTTGTGCGACAGTTAGAGTGTCTGCTAAATCAGTGAGCATTACCACAAACTCATCACCACCAAATCTAGCCACCGTATCTTGCTCACGCACACAACTTTTTAAGCGCTGCGCCACCTCAATCAGTAATAAATCACCGGCTAAATGACCATATTCATCATTTAGCGGTTTAAATTTATCCATATCAATAAAAAGTACCGCCAAGTAATGACCACTGCGCTTATTGCTGGCGATGGCGAGCTTTAAACGGTCATTAAGTAACAATCGATTGGCGACCTGAGTCAATGCATCATAAAAGGCCAATTGACGCATTTGTTCTTCCATGATTTTACGTTGAGTAATATCAGTGTGCGTACCTATCATGCGCAAGGGCTTACCCTCTGCATCGAGACTTACCACCATCCCTCTACCCAATATCCACTTGTAACTGTTATCTTTACAACGCAACCGATACTCTACAACATACACTTCAGTATGACCGGCTAAATAAGCTTGCAGAGCCGATGTCACATACAACACATCATCGGAATGAATCCTAGTAAACCATTCATCATTCGTGGGCAAAATATCGCTTTCGCCATAGCCTAGCATCTGCTTCCAAAGCACGGAGTAACTTGCTTCATTAGTTTGGATATCCCAATCCCAAACGCCATCACCCGCACCTTCTAAAGCGAATTTCCATCGAAACTCACTATCTTGCAAAGCCTTTTCAGTGGCTTTACGTACGCTAATATCGCGTATAAATGACTGTATATAGGGAATCCCTTCTATTTCCACAGCAAAAAGCTGTACCTCAGCAGGAAATAGTTGCCCAGTATCGAGGCGCTTATGCCTCCATTCAAAATGAGCACTGCCTTTTTCTATCGCACTAGCGACATAACTATTCGCTAAATCAAATGAACTCTGACCACAATCTTGAAACATAGGCGATATATCAGCCGGATGTAAACCTATAAATGTCATCTCATCATTGCAACCAAACAACTGTAAAGCCGTTTTATTACACTCTAAAAAACACTCAGAATTCAGTATAGTGATGGCCTCAGGTGAAGCATCATAGAAACTACGAAGCTTATTTTCTGATACTTGTAACTGTGACTTAGTTTGCTCATGAAAACTCATATCATGCCAAACGACATGTAATATGATCTCACCCTCCATTACTATGGGTGTTAAGATCACTTCTACCGGAATAATTAAACCGTCAACATGTTGATGTAACCATTCAAAATACTGACGTCCTTCGCTAAGCGCTTTACTGATTATTTCTTCAATTTTTTTAGAGAACAGCAGCCATCTGCCTGTAGAGGTGGAGAAATATCACTAGGACTCAGCTTAATAAAATCAGCTTTATGTTGATAACCTAGCAATTTCAAAGTCGCTGCATTGCAATCAATAAAACAGCCTTCTTTAAGCAAAAGTATAGGATCACTCATAGCTTCAAAAAGAGCCTGATAAATAGGTTCTATGTTATGCAATACTGGTTTCATCTGTCGCTCTGACTAAGGGCTAATAAAAATCATTAATATAAGTAAGTAATTATACTCATACTGAAACTATTATTGACTAAATTAACATAAAACTGTGTCATAACAATCATTAATGCAGGCCTATAACGCTTGATGTGCCACCATATAAATGAATGGTAGCCTCGCACACTGGGCGATGTGCCCCAGCACCTAGCTGCATGCGGAGGCACATGAACTAGAGTGCAAAAGCACAAATGTTTTTTATCATCAATTGATGTACTTTTTTGCCAGCACATGGTCATCAAAGTGCCCCTACTTCATATAAAGTTCGGCCCTATCTCGCTTTTAATGCACCTCTGCTTATTATCAAGTGCGCCCCCGCATGGCAAGGGGTGCAGACTGTTTTCTTAGCACAGCAAGCCCTCATTATAAAAAATAGCCACTGAGTTTCTTGACAAAAAACTTGTAAATCCTTATAGTCAACCTAACGCAAAACAACTGTCGCTTTATTTCATTACCTTTTATGGAGTCTACCCATGCAAGCAAAACTTATATTGACCTTTGAACGCCTGAGCGAAGCAGATTTACAAGCCAAAGCAGGCACAATCATATCTTCTCTTACTGATAACACTCATTTTCCTGAACCCTGGCTCCCTCAATTACCCACATTAGCGCAAATATCCGCCGCCTATGACACTTATCTTGACGCCTACCATGCCAGCTTATCAGGTGACAATTCAAAAATAGCTTTACGTAATAACGCAAGAGCCGTCTTAACGGATTATTTTAAAAAGATCGCACCGTATCTTGAGATAGTCGCCCAAGATAATGCCATCATACTGGCTAGCTCTGGCTACAACTTACGCAGTGATAGTGTGCATAGCAGTAGCACTGATCCCTTACCTGCGCCTAGTAACATGCAAGTGACTCATGGTATAAAAAAAGGCAGCCTAAACATTCGAGCCACTCCTTTACAAGGTGCAGGCAGTTATGAATTACAAACTACGCAACTAGACCCCTCTATCGAGGGTAATTGGGAGCATCAACTAACGTCCCTAAATTGTACACATATTGTTTTGGAAGGGCTGATACCTACAAAGATTTATTGGTTAAGATTACGTGGCATTAGTC
>TBL_comb47_HYPODRAFT_10004528_pt1 | contig 15952 bp, 8 predicted proteins | sample TroBogypolimnion_40_FD_10682 | JGI IMG/M metagenome (IMG submission 10682)
AACAGTGGTGCGAACGCATACACGATTGGTGGAAATGCGTTCACCTTAACAGGTGGCATCACCAACTACAGCAGCAGCCTTGAAGCCATTGCCAACGACATCACTCTTGGAGCCAATATCATGGTGACCAATACATCTGCCGGCAGTGTTTACTTGGATGGCGTTATTTCTGGTGCTAAGAGCCTGACTTTGGCGGGCACCGGCACAGACATTCTGACTGGCGCAAACACATTTTCCGGCGGGCTGACCGATCCTGCCGGAACGCTTATTCTTGGCAATAACCAGGCCGCCGGCAGCGGATGGCTTAACTTGATACCCTCTTCATCCGGGGCTTTCAGCATGACTCTCATGGCCACGACTCCGGTGACGCTGACGAACAAATACACTCTTGGACAGTCGAGCGCTGGGACCACGACGGTCATTGCCGGCACCAACAGCATCACTTTCACCGGCAATTATTATTCCATAGGCGCGGGCATCCAACTCAGCAATATTATCGACAGCAGCGCTACCCTTACATTCGCTGGAGCAATTGCGGTTGCAAACAACGGAACCGGCCGGGCGTTTCAGATCAACGGCACTGGCAACACCGTCATCAGTGGCAGCATCAATGACGGAACGGGCGGCGCCCATTGCAGTTTCAGCACTACGGGCACGGGTGTGACCACTCTTTCCAGCACCAACACCTACAGCGCTGGAACGACCGTTAATGGCGGTCTTTTGGAATTCACGCTGACGAATTCGATGCCCTCAACGGGCAGTGTGTCGGTTGTAGAAGGTGCCACTCTGGCAGTCGCCGTTGGCGGACCGGGGCAATTTACGACCGGGACTTCGGGCGCTGGCAGCCTGGGCGGTCTAATTGGGGGAGTCGCTGGCCAAGGGGGTCTGGTTTCATGGTCTTACGAGTCGGTGTTGGGAGTTGACACCGCCTCGGGAAGCGTAACCTACGCTGGTCCCATTACCAACCACGGGGTTTATCTCCTCGGCCTCACCAAGCTGGGTGTCAACACGCTCACTCTTTCCGGCAACAACAGCTACAGCGGGGGCACGAGCATCAATGGAGGAGCTATCAAACTTGGCAACGCCTCTGCGCTGGGATGGACCAATGCGCCGCTGGCGGTGAACTCCGGCACGCTAGATCTCTCCGGAAACAACGCCGCGGTGGGACCGCTTAACGGGGGGACTGCCGGTTTGATTACCAGCGGTTCAAGCGCGAACATCAAGTTGACGGTGAATCAATGGGTCAACGGCGTCTATGCCGGTTCCATTCAGGACGGTGCCGGAACCCTCGCGCTGATCCTGAATGGTCCGGGGATGCTTACTTTGTCCGGAACCAACACCTTCTCCGGCGGATTGACGGTCAGCAACAACGCCACCGTTAGTGTGGTCACTGACGCCAGTTTGGGAAGTTCAACGGCGCCATTAACCCTCAACGAGGGCACTGTGGCCTTCACGGGTTCGTCCAACACTATGACCCGCCCGGTGACGGTGGGTGCAAATAATGGTTTCATCAACGTGCCGGTGGGTTCGACGCTATTCTTCAACAGCTCATTAACCAGCCAAGGCGGAGGAAATTTGAGCTTCTATGGCGGCGGTTCAGTTGTTGGCAACACCAACAATCCCCATATTATTTTTGGCCTGTCAAACAATGTTGCTCAAATCTCCGTTGAGTATAAATACCTTGAACAAATGGACGTGACCACCCTGGCGTTGGAGACTGGCAATTCGTTCGGTGAGTTAACAAACGGCGGCTTGGTTGGGGCTAATATACCGCCCGCGACGAACACCGTGTGGCCATTCAACGCCGAGGAACAGCGAGGCGCTCTCAACGCAATGGGAGCCGCCATCGGTGCCTGGGGCCGGGGAGGAACCATCGTCTCCGACAGCACCTGCGATGAATGCGTTGCCGCCGGTATGGCCTCCATTCAGGCGGCCTTTGACCTTCAGATGCCTAGCGGTGATTGTTATAATTATTTGACATTAAACGCCAACGGCACACTTACCGGCAGCGGGTCTGGCGGTGGCAATTTTACTGACATGAGATTTTTCCTGGCCTGGGGCACTCATGCCCTGCTTCTGATGCAGAACAATCCCCATTATTTGTGCCGCTACCAGCCCCAGATCATCGCTTTGCTGCCGAAGCTACAGAAGGCGCTTGACTTCTACTGCGCCCATGGGTTCGCGTCAGGTTCCTATTCCGACCAATGGGTTCCCAACCGCGACCTGTCCGATGCCTGCGCTCCCGGGTTGGGGAATCTGCTGCTCTCGCAATACCTAAACCAGACCAATTGGAATCATTCCGGCTATAATAACGGCACTTACATGAACGAAGCCGACCTATGGTTGGACAATTATTTTTTGCATTACAATCATGAAACCAACAACCGACCACTTGTGGATCCAAATACCGGGATCAATTATGAGGGGGGAACGATACCAAATGGGTGCGGCTATGATTATTGCTATCAAGGTGTTGGGCTGACTTTTTTGTCCTATTATGCTTTCAACCTGCCAAATGATCCACATCTCGTTAACCCTGGTTTTATCGTTTCCCGGCAGGGATACTTTCTCGCCAGCCGGGTCTACACCAACGACCCCCGTGGACTGGTCTCTGGCGTGGTTATTGACGAGACCGATTCCACCCGCTGCGGGCCAATTGGTGGTGTCGCCGAAGGCAAGACAACTGACAACCCTGACTCTGGAACCAGTTGGGCGCTTCTTTACTATGATGCGCTCGTGAATTACTACTACGGAACCAACCAGACCACAGGATTGTCGGCGGCGCAACTGATCAACGCTGCAAACTTTACAGTCGTGGAAAGCCCATCTTTCCCGGCGCAAATCATCAACCCTCCGTCGACTCTGAATGTGACTGTTTACACTAACGTGCCCATGAATCCCTTCGCGATTTATGCCGCCAACACCGGTCTCATGAATCTTCGCTCCGCTCCGTTGGACACTAATTTCAACATCACAGTCACAGGGCTTCCCGCCGGGCTTCAGTTGAGCGGTCCGGCAAGTTATGCTCAAGTCAGTCCCAATACCGACTTTTGCGGCAATATCGATCAAAGCGTTGCCTGGGTGACCCTCAGCGGCACGACGCGCGCCAATCCCGGCATCTATACTGCCACCCTTACCCCGCGGAGTTCTATCGTCTACTACACTGCCGCCTCCAACCCAACCAACCCACCGACCTATACTATCAGCGGAACCCAAACTGGAGCCCCCGTTTTAGTCACGATCACGGTGCTGGGGGGATCGCCGCCGCCGTCGTATTATAGTAATAGCGTAGTAAGTTGGGTTGGCCAAGATACAGCGTGTTTTGGCGACTTTAACTGGTCGGGCGCATATAATCCGCCCATCAGCGGCGACTCATTGGTTTTTGGCTCTGCTGGAAAATCCGGCACGACTTTGACTAACAATCTGATGACACCCTCCGCATTTAATGTTGGCGGCATCACCTTCAATGCCGGCGCTGCCGCCTTCACCATTAAACCGGCAGTGACGGGCAGCAACGGTTTCACCCTCACCGGCTCCATTACCAATGGCAGTTCCAGCACGGAAACCATCAATGATGCGATTAGCTTGAGCAGTGTCCAGACCATCGCCAACAACGCAAGTGGTGAAATCACTTTTGGTGGAATTATAGGCGGGTTGGGAGGGATTGTTTCGGCGGGAAGCGGCACGTTGACCTTGTCCGGCAGCAATACATTTTCCGGCGGGCTGACCGATCCCGACGGAACGCTTATTCTTGGCAATAATCAGGCCGCCGGCAGCGGATACCTTAACCTGATGCCATCATCGTCCGGGCCCGACTACAACATGACGCTTATAGCATCGACTCCCCTAACCATCTCAAATAGTTACACGTTCGGACAATCACGCGGCGATACCACGACGGTCATTGCCGGCACCAAAAGTATTACGTTTAGCGGCAGTTACAACAGTTCCGGCAACTGGGGCATCCAAATCAGCAACATACTTGCCAGCGGCGCCACGCTGACGCTTTCCGGTGCCATTCCGATTGCCGCTAATGGAACCGGACGGGCGTTTCAGATCAACGGCACTGGTAACAACGTCATCAGCGGCAGCATCAATGACGGACCGAGCGGAGCCCATTGCAGTGTCAGCACTACGGGCACGGGTGTGACAACTCTTTCCGGCACCAACACCTACAGCGGCGGAACAACGGTCGGCGGCGGCACCTTGACCGTAAACGGAGTGGTGCCGACTAACACTTTGACAGTAAACGCCGGAGCCACCCTCAGTGGCAATGGCATTATTCTGGGGCCGACGATCGTTAGTGGCATTTTGTCTCCGGGCAATCCCACTGGCACATTGAGTTTCAGCAATTCGCTCACCCTCAGTTCCGGCTCCGTGTCGAGTTTCGGACTGGGCACGAATAGCGATCTGGTGGTGGCGGCCGGCAACTTAACCTTGGGAGGCACGTTGAGCGTGACCAATCTCGGCGGACTTACTGCGGGAACCAACAAGCTGTTCACCTATGGGGGCAATCTCTCGGGAAGTTTCACTCTGGGTATGATGCCCACCGGTTTTAATGCCGTTCTGGCAACCAACGTTCCAGGGCAGGTCAATCTCATTCTAACGAGCAAGGGCATGGTGACAGGACCGTCTGTCACCATGAGTAAGATGGTTTCTACCAATTTCATCTTAAGGGGCACGGGCGGACTGGCGACGAGCAATTATTTTTTGCTGGCTTCCACCAATCTTGCCCTGCCGCTGACAAATTGGACTCCGATTTTAACGAATTATTTTGACAGCAACGGAGCTTTTTCAAACACCATCCCCATGAACCCCACTGTGCCGAGCACTTTTTATCGAATCAAGGAATAATCACATGATTAAAGATTTGAATAAAATCATCATGAAATCAACACTTGCAAAAATTGCACTGGCGATCTTATTGAGTTCGATTGCGCGCATGGGATTCGGCAAGGATTCGGTTTACATCGGCAATTATCTTCGTGAGGCGCCGAATGGTATCGCTTGGGTGGTAAATGATAAAGCGGCTTTTGTGCTTAACCCAGAAACCAATTACGACGCCAAAAGTTTCTGGCCCAGCACGGCGGCGCCGGACGACACTTATCACTGTAGCCGCCTCACCCATGGCACCGCCCATGTTCTCATGGAGTGGGGCCGACTGGGCAACAATGTGGTCGGCCGGATTTCCTCGGATCAGCAAACGAGTGTGGATTTCGGGCTTGGCAGCGGCTGGCCCGGATGGAATTCGAGTTTCACTGTCTCTAAGAACGGGGTGACCGGAACCGCTCAATCTGACGGCGTGGCAGTTCGTTGGGCGTTGGAGATGTCTCCTGCACCCGCTGTTTCTTCTTCGAACATCACCGTAACGGTCCCTTCCGACCGACCGGTTCATTTTGTGGCGGGTTTGGATGACCTGCCTGCGCTGGAAACGGTGGATCGCACATTGCAAGCTGCCGCGGAAAAATACACTGCTAAACGTCCTCAGGCCACTGGTGATTGGGGCGATTTTATTGGAGCGATTGAGGATAATATGAACAATTCTCGGCTCTATTCCAGCGACAATCAAAGGCTGGCGCATGTGGTCAGCCGAGGTTGGGGAAACGCCCCAAACAACGCGCCTTACTTTTGCTGGGACAGTTTTCTCACCGCCAATCTTGCGGCAATTGATGACCCTGTCACCGCCCGCGAAACCGTCCGGGCAATTCTCTCCTGCCAATCACCGGAGGGACTGGTGCCGAACGTCGGCCATTGGGGAACTAGGGGCGCGTCCATGGATCGGTCGCAGCCACCGGTAGGCTCGTGGTGTGTGTGGAAGATGCACCAGCGCTACCCGGATGATTTGGCTTTTCTGCGCGAGGTATATCCCAAACTGGTTCGCTGGCACGACTGGTGGCCGAAATTTCGTGACGCGAAACACGATGGGTTGTTGGAGTGGGGCACCGCCGACGGCAAATTCCAAGACGCGCAATTTGAAACCGGCTGGGACGACAATCTGCACTTTGCCACGGCGCGCATGGAGGGCGAGACCATGAATTGCTACGCCATTGATTTGAGCGCCATGTGGGCGATGGACGCGCATTATTTGGCATTGCTGGCCGATGTCTTGGGCAAAGCTACCGATGCCCGGCGCTTTCGTGACGAGCAGGCGGCCATGAACCAACGGATTAATGAACGCTTATGGAACGCGGAATCGAAAACGTATTGCAGCCGCTTTTGGGATAATACCGTGAAGCCGGTGCCTGTCCCACCCGCTGCTTTTGGAACGGGATTCGAAGGCGAATATTTCAGTGACGTAGATCTTAAAAATACGGCAGCGAAACGTCACGACGAGACGTTGAGATTCGATTGGCAGGGTGTTCCGCCGGTCAAAGGACTCGATGCGAACAGTTGGAGCGTGCGGTGGAACGGAGAATTGACCGCGCCCGAATCTGGCCGCTACCTTTTCACAGTCATGGCTGATAATGGCTTTCGGATGACGGTGAATGATCGGCGTGTGATGGAGCGTTGGAGAATTTACAAAGTTGCTGACCAAACGGTCGAAATTAACCTGGAAAAGGGGCAGAAGGTGCCAATTGCAATCGAACACTTTCACCGGGGTCCCAAAAATCAATTCCGCCTTCTAGTTGCCCGACTTGAACCGGCAAACGGCCAGTTCCTGACCCGAATCACGCCGATGAATTTCTATCCCCTTTGCGCCGGATCTCCCGACGCCCAGCGGGCGAAAGACGTGATGGAATTATTAACTGACCCGCAAAAATTCTGGGGCCAATACCGCCTTCCCACTCTGGCCTATGACGATCCTGACTGGCACTTGCAGGACTACTGGCGCGGTCACGTCTGGGGCCCGGTAAATTATATCGTCTTTGACGGAATCAAGAATTACGCGACGCCTGGGCAAATCTCCGATTACGGCGAAAGTTGCGTCAGCCTTTTTATGACCAATTGGATTGCCCACGGCGTTTGTGGAGAGAATTATATGAGCACCGACGGAGCACAAAGTCGCGATTCGCATTACACTTGGGGCGCTTTGCTATGTTTGATTGGCTTGGAAAGCATCGTGGATGTTGACGACCAAGGGCAGATTGTTCTGAATGGTGCCCAAAACAAAACCATTACACTGAAAAACATCCCGCTGCTTGGCCGGCGGTTCGATGTCCAGACCGCACCCGGCTCCGCCGTATTGCTGCGCGATGGGAAAGAAATCTTAAATGCCAAGAATACGATCGTCCGCGCCAAGTTACGCGACTAATCCGATGGTAATTAATAGAATCAGTATTGAATATGCGTTTCACCTATTTAAGCAATTCATTTGCAAAAACTTTTTCCAGCCGTTGTCGCCGGGTGTCGGCGGCAGCGCTGACTTGTCTAGTGCTGGCGGGAACCTTCACACGCGCTTCGGTTTTTCAGTGGTCGGTGACGACTCCGGAAGAAGGTCGCCGGGTTTATCTTTGGATTCCGGAAGATTGTCCGCACATTCGCGGATTGGTCTTGGTCATGAAGAATCTGAACGAACTCCCGCTGGCGGAAAATCCGGCGATTCGGGAGGCCTGCCGCGAGGCGCATGTGGGCATCGTCTATGTTGGCGAAGACTGGCGGGCCACAAATTTTTCGCACGCGGCGTTCAGTTCGGATTGGGGTTGGTCGCATGGACTGTCGAAACAGGACGAGGATGAATATCAAAAACTTGAAGAGACAGTCAAAACCATGGGGACGAACCCGACGCCGGAGCAAATTCAGGGGAAAGAAAAATGGCTGGGCTATCGCCGCGATCTTGATCGCCGCGCGGAAGAAGAATTAAATCGGATTTTAGAATTGCTGGCCAAAGAGTCCGGTTACGGCGAAATCCGTTTCGCGCCGCTTTTGGTGATCAGCCATTCCATGGGCGGCAAATTATGCTGGGACATGCCTTTCTGGATTCCTCAACGGACCTGGGGCTCGATACCGGAAAAAACGGGCACGAACGGCAAGCCGCCGCTGGAGAATCCCGATTCCAGCATGGCGGGCGTGCCGTTGCTTTACATCAATCAATTCGCCCCGGAAGGTCCGGGCGGCCGGCCCAATCCGTGGCGTCCCAATCCGCTCGATCCCGGACGCAAATCCAATTTTCTAATCGGCCAGGTTTGCGACTGGGGCGGCACACATTTTGAAGTGACTGACGACATGTGCCGGTTGGCCGCAATGTTCATCCGCAAAGCTGCGCATTATCGCTTGTCTGACGAAATTCCCACGAACGGTTATCCCAAGCTCAAGGAGTTGCGGCCGGAAATGGGCTGGCTGGCAACATCGTTGTTGGAAACGAACCAATTTCCGATTGCGCCGGAACCGAAATACCAGGGCGACAAGACCAAGGCGAGTTGGTTCTTTGACGAGGAAATGGCGAAGGCGGCTGTGAATTTTGAAATTTCCAATCGTTTCAAAAAACCTCAATTTCTCACCGTGGTTTCCGCCGGCCAGGAATTGCAGGCGACCTTCAAACATTTTGATGAAATCAACATCCCGTTTGATGGCGGCGTAGATGACGGTTGGACGTTCAAGTTGACCGGCGCGTTTCTCGACTCGGTGGTCTCGCCCAAGCCTGAGGAACGGAAGCCCGCCGGACATTCAGCTTCGGGCGACGTAACTGTGAACTTGGTTGGCGGTGACGACTTGGTCAAACTCGACGAAGATACTTTCCGCTATCGTGAGTTTCATTTTGGGCCGCGTGGTCACGGTTGGGTTGTGGCCGCTCATTCCGGCGATGCCGAATACAGCCGGGCAAATTATCAGGCATGTATTTTCTTCCCGAAAAAATTGACCAACGGCCAGCCGCAACAAATCACGTTTCCGCCCATTGCCGATGTCCCGGTGGGAACAAAGGAAATCCAACTCAAGGCGACCTCGAATGTGCCCGGACAGGTCGTCGAATATTTTGTGGTGTCCGGTCCGGCGGAAATGGGCGGCAACATCCCCAACGCCGACGGTTATTTTCCCAAATACACCGGCAACGTGCTGCGCCTGACGCCGATTCCGCCGGGTGCGAAGTTTCCCGTCAAAGTCATTGTCGCGGCCTACCAAATGGGGCGCAATAAACCGCCGCTGGTGCAGGGCGCGGAAACCGTCGTCAGGGAATTTGAGATCACGAAACCGTGAAATACCAAAGAAGCATCGTATTAATGAAAATTGCTTGTTTGCTCTGGTTGGCGATTCTCGGTAGCCACCTGGCAGAAGCGCATAATGTTCCGGACCTTGTCGCCCTGGGCATCAAAGGCGATGGCCTGACCATGAACACGGCTGCCCTTCAATCGGCGATAGATTCCGCGAGCCGCAATGGAGGGGGCGTGGTCGCACTGCCCCGCGGGACTTACTTGACGGGCACACTTTGGCTGAAAAGTCACGTGGAGTTCAGGCTGGATTCGGGTGCCGTGCTGCTGGGTAGCGCATCGCGCGCCGATTATCAGCGCAACAACTGGTATGCCCTGCTGGTCGCAGAAAATCAGGAAGATATCAAAGTGACCGGCGGAGGCACAATTGACGGTCAGGGATTATTATTGGCACGGGACGCCATGCGTCGAGCGGTTGCCGGCGAATTTGGCCCGGAACCGACGGAAGTAAAATATCAGCAACAGCAATCGCTGCGGCTTTCTGACGCGGAATTTGGCGAGCAGACCTGCACCGACCGCGTCAGAGAAAACCAACGTCCCCTACTGATTGAGTTCAGCCATTGCCGAGGGGTGACTGTTGCAGGAGTCACACTGAAAAATGCCTCGTGCTGGGTCCAGAACTATATCCGATGCGAAGGACTGATGATTGACGGGGTGAAAGTGGAAAGCACAGCTTATTGGAACAACGACGGCATGGACATAACGGACTGCCGCCATGTAACGATTAAGCATTGCAACATCAACTCGGCCGACGACGGCATCTGTCTGAAATCCGGTGCCGGCGGCGTCAGCGGGTGGGGGGAAGGCAATTCGGTGAAAGACACATCAGGCTGCGACCAGGTTGTTATTTCTGATTGCCGCATCCGCTCCAGCGCCAATGCCGTGAAATTCGGCACAGCATCCTACGGCGGTTTTCGGCGAATCCGTGTCAGCAATCTGACTGTTTACGACACATTTCGCTGCGCTATCGCACTGGAAACGGTGGATGGCGGAACGGTGAATGATGTCCTGATTGAGGGCGTGACGGCCACGAACACCGGGGGCGCGATATTTATGAGACTCGGCCGACGCAATCTCAATGAGCCGCCGGGAAAAATGCAAAACGTGACGATTCGCAACTTCAAAATTCATTTGGCTGCGGGCAAACCGGATAGTGGCTATCCGATAACCGTGCCGTTCGATAACGAAGGTTCTCACCAGCCTCATCCTTCTTCCATCACGGGATTGCCCGGGAGTCCAGTGCGAGACGTGCGATTGGAAAACATAGAAATTGTTGCGCGGGGTGACGGCCGGGCCAAGATCGCTCCGATTTCCACGGCGGAACTGGATGCTGTTCCTGAAATGGAAGACAAATACCCGGAATACTCAATGTTTGGCCGATTGCCAGCGTGGGGTTTTTATGTTCGTCACGCGGACGGCATTCAGTTTGTCAATGTCCACCTTAGCCGGGAGTTGCCTGATGATCGGCCCGCGTGCGTTTTCGACGATGTCCGCCGCCTGAAAACGTCGGAGCTTTCTTTCGATCCGACGGCGGATCGGCCGCATCTGGTGATGCGGGATGTTTGTCCGGCCCGTATCCAATTCAAGGAAGCTGTGGTTGAAAAGGATTCATTGCTGATTCTAAATGCAGGTCAGGGCGCGGAGCGGTTGCGATGATAAGTGACAGCAACACAATTTATTCAATTATGAAAAATCAAATGAAAAGTAAAACGACGACCGATTGTTTGGATCGGCGGGAACTTGTTTTTTTTCCTTCTCTGCATGGCGGAGGGATGTCTGAAGAAAAGGCGTGCTCGGTCCGGTCTAAAATGCCCTATCCATCGAGTTTTTCCCGGATCGGCATCGGTCGGCGAAGTTTGTGCTTCGAACTAGGGCTGCTCATCTTCTTTATGATTTGGCGGTCGGTGGTTGCCGACGCGGAGGAAGGCGCTCCATACCCGTGGGTAAAGGAGGGTCCGGCGGTTCCTGAATTTACCATCAAAGCGATCACCGCCTATCCCTCGCTCTTGATAGACCCGGCCGACATACCTGAAGTGAAGCGCCGATTTGAAGCGGCACCGGGCCACCCCCCGGCGATTCCTAAAAGCATCGTGGATCCCGCCCTCTACGCCTCCGACGCAACTCCCAAAGACATGGATCCGGCCCTTTACGCTTTGCTTTACGGCGAAGAGGCCGCGAAGCGCAAAGCAACCGGGGATTTCATGGCCAAAGTCCGGCAGGTTTATACCAAAGATGGTAAATATGGTTTCGGCATGAAAAATCCGCTTTCGGAAATCCGCCGGACCGGTGAATTACTCTACACTTATGACGTTATCGTGTCTTTCGGTTTTCTGACGCCGCAAGAGATTCAAGAATACAAAGACGATGTTGTTCGCACGGTTGGCTATTTTATTGGAAATGATCCAGCCCGGTTACCCTGCAAAGCGACACCCAATCCCAGTGGCACGGAATTTCCCACCGGCTTTGCTGTGTCGGCCGGGAATCGCTGGACCGACCAATATATCATTGCTGGTTTGGCCGGCCTGACTTTTCCAGATTTGCCACAGGCGAAGGCATGGGTGGAATATGCGATTCAACAAACTGAATTTCAACTTGCCGCCGGCGACATGGAAGGCGCGTGGATTGAAGTGCCACGCTACCACGATTGGACGATGCTGCTTTTCTCTGGCTGGATGGCGGCACTCAAGCACCGAACCGGAGTTGATCTCTACGATAATCCACATCTCAAAGCCATGGCCGACTGGCCCGTCCGCTTTTCGTCACCGCTGGTGCGATTTCCGCAAATCACCGAGTTGCATTCAAACGGAATCCCTTGCACCCCAGCTTGGGGTGATTCGGATTATGGCAACCATTTTGCCGTTTGCGCGTTGTTTGGCACTGCTTACGCCGAGTCAGATCCGAAATTTTCCCAACGGCTCATGTGGATGTGGCGGCGGGCCGGGTCACCCTATTTGAATGGCTGGCAGTTTCGCCTGATCTTCCCAATGTTGGTTGATCCGTTGCTTCCCGATGCAACACAAAAACTGGGGGGCGCGTTTTGTAAACGGCTCGGTTATATCGCGCTCCGCTCCGGTTTTGATACGCCGGAAGAAACCTGGGTGACGATGCGGGCGGGCGAGGCACATAACCACCGGCGCAACGACCTTGGCTCCATCGACATTTTTAGCCAAGGCATTCCGCTCGCTTGCGGCGCGCAATCCGGGCCTTATCACGAGCCGGAGTTGGCATGGAACAACCGTTTTGTGGGTGCGAACAACGACGTGGCCTTCGTTGGTCATGACAGCTACGCAAAAACCAAAGAAGCTAATCCGTATGTTGACCTTCCCGATTTGCAATCAGTTACAAGTGGAGAGGCGCTGGCGTTTTTTACCAGCCCGACGGTGGACTATGCCGTCGCCGATTGTTCCCGTCCGCAAAGCAGGAATGTTACTGCTGGCGATGCGTTCAAATGGGTGCGACATTTGGTTCTGGTCAAGCAGCCGGATTATTTGCTGGTTTGGGATCAATGCGACTCGACCATGGCCTCTAAGTGGTTTTTGCACAGTACGGCCACAAATTTTATTTGGGGCGATGGATTGGTCACAGCCGAAACCGCCTATGGTGCAGACCTCGACATTCACATTCTCTCCCCATCGTCCATGCTGACTCCCAACTGGAAAGAAGGCCCGTTTGGTTCATGGACCTATGCGGATTTGAACCATCGCAAACAAAACGCTGATTCTTATCCGTTTATCATGCTTAAATATTTCACACTCGACGCTCCGCCAAAGGCAGACTATGTGACGGTGTTACAGCCGCGTAAGTCCGGCGATTTGCAGTTGGCGGCGACGCTGGTTTCGCAGACAAAAGGTCGAATTGTTGTTCGGGTCAACTTCGCGGGTCGTACCGATTTAATTACCCTTACGCCACAAGGCGGTTCCTACCAACGTGGCGATGCGCCGTCGGTCACCCTCCCAATGTCCCTTCCAGGAGATTTTGAGGCTGGCTACCATATTCCGTGAGGCTATTCACCCTCACCATCTGCAAAGCCCCAAAGTGAATTCATTTTTATGAATGTGGTAGGTAGGCCAAGATGGTGGTGCTGAAGCATCATTGCAAAAACGAATTCTAACCGATCAGGAATGAGGGCTGAAATTTGAGATTATCCCGTCACTACTCAGTAAGTAGCTGTTCATGTGACGCATACTCTGGTCTAGCCTCTACCACTTCCTTTATTGAGATGAAATTTCCAAGCGTTTTAACTGGGTTTCTAATTGCCCCACGTTTCGATTGGCTATCAGCAACTTTTCAAAAAAGTCGGACCGTTCGCTTTTCAATTGTTCGATGAACATGTCCTTGCCTCGATTGGTAATTTTCAAATCCAGAATTTCTCGTTCAAGCTCCCGAATTTGACTGTCAACGTCAGCCCTCGACGAATCATTGGCCGGCGGATGTTTCACGTGTGTCACAGGACTTCCGAATGATTCGGAAGGCGGCACTTCGGAAGTTTTCTTGGTCCGCTGGATCTCCTCCTGGATGGCGGTCTCGACGCTCTGAGGTGTGATGTAGTATTTACGCTCGTTCGGATCGTAGTAGCTATCCAGTCGGGCGATTCCCTGCCGGTTGGGCTGACACCAGTTGATGATGCTACGCTCGGTGCGGGCCACGCCGGCAGTTTCAAACATGCGGGCTACTTCCCGGACGGTTAGGGTATGGTTCTCACTTCGTTCTGCACGATTCGGCACCTTGCCGAATGCTTCCGACTGGTTCGGCAGGCTGCCGAAACCTTCGGCAGGTTGCGGAACGCTTCGGACGGATTCCGAACCGGCCGCGTTCGGCATGCTTTCTGATAGTGGCGGTACAAGCAATTGTGGTTTCTCCATGAACTCATTTTACCACGCCCGGAGGCAGACAGCTGGTGGACCTGTGGATTTCTCAAATCGCCAGTGTGATAGAATCAAGCGCATGAAGGCGATCGGGGATATCCTCAAAGAAAAAAATCTGCAACTAAACACGACCAATCCCGTGCTGCAAAACGGGTTCACCCAGGTGCCCAACTTCATCCTCCGCGATCCGAAAATTTCCATCGGGGCCAAGGTCGCCTATGCCATGTTCCTGAGCTACGCCTGGCATAACGACTGTTGTTTTCCCGGTCAGGACCGGCTGGCCGGTGACATGGGCCTGACGCGTGTCCGGGTGACCCAATTGATCTCTGAATTGGAGTCCGCCGGTTTGGTCACCATCCGTCGCCGGGGTCAGGGTAAAACCAATCTTTACACCATCAACTTCCAAGTCCGACACAAGAACCCCAAACCTCCAGAAGTAAACAGGCTTACCTCAAGAGGTAAGCCTGGTGACTTCCAGCAGTAAGCCCGTTGACTTCACTCTATATAAGAATATGCAGTGGAATCATATTCAGAGGGAAAAATATTCAGTTTGGGACCATTTCATTTAAGGCCGGACAGGACGCAGCCTCAGCTCGGCTTCCAGAACACCGCCGCCAGGCCCACAGCATCGAAGGTGTCCATGCGCGGATCTTCGCTCATCCACGGTTTGCGTTTGGGTGGCAGGCGGTCGGCCAATTCCACCGGGAACTGGGCGGCCAGCTTTTCCGCCATCTCATACTTCGTTCCCTTCGGGTCGGCCAACAACTGGTCGCGTTGCTGAGTGGCTGAAAACTGGCGTACCTTGAGCAGATGCTTGTTCCCCAGAAGGACCAGATCATGGTGCAGCAATTGGATGCGCTTGGCCCGGTGGGTGTCTTTGCCATAGACCTTCGGCAGAACCAGGACGGTGGGTTGGTAGCGATTGATGAACTTCTCCACCCACGCCAGTGTCTTGGCGTTTTTATTGCTGCGGAAACCCTTGTTGCCGGCGGTCAGAAGGTTTTCCGGGCCTTCCATGACGGCGTAGCCGAAGCCCCGACTCAGGGGGGCGATAGCCAGGATACGAACGGCTCGATTTTGGATCATTGATTTGACGGATTAATTTTGGCCAGACTGGCCAGACGGGTAATGGTCTGTTGCTTCCGCTCATTGGGTTTCCGCAGTTTGCGGAAGGACAGATATTTCGCCCGGGCTTGCACCTCGCCTTGAACCTGCCGATACAGGCCAGCGAACAGCTCGCTTACCGGCTTTCCGTAGATTTCCTGGTAGACCAAGGCATCTTGGAGCGACGGTTCGCGGACGAAGTTCTCGTCCCGGCACACCTTTTCCCCTTTGCCCCACCCGCGCACGCCCAGCAGGAAACCGACCTCATCCTGGGACAGGGCGAGGCGCTTGCGCTGGGATTGCAGATAGTTGGGTAATGGTTTCATCGGAATAAATTGAACCGTGGGACGATTCAGGGAAGAAGGCTACCGGGCAAACGAAAAACCACCGAGACGTGAGAACTTGCCAAATCTGGCAAGTGTGGTGTGATTCTGGGATGACTCCTGTTTAACCCTATTAATATCATAACATTATATAACGTTTCTGTCAACCCACCCACACTTCAACGACGGGCTACAAACATGGTTTGTAGGGGTGATTCACCCGGTACTAGTCACTTTTACGGCTTAACCGCCGCACCACGACCTCCCCAACGTGTCGTCGGCTACCGCCCGACTGAACGCTTTCTCCCTGCGGGCTATCCGGCTAAAGGACAACTACCCGTCGTCCTTTATCAGCAAGCGTTCAGTCGGCCAGTATCGCCGACACGTTGGGGGACGGGTTTTAGGATGAGGGGTATCCCCCCACCACGATTTCGCCGACGCGACCGGCTCGCGCCGAAGCGCGGAGGGGACGACGGGTGTCGCACGACCAAACCGGTCAAGACACGACGGTTTGCCC
>TBL_comb47_HYPODRAFT_10004529_pt1 | contig 15951 bp, 6 predicted proteins | sample TroBogypolimnion_40_FD_10682 | JGI IMG/M metagenome (IMG submission 10682)
GCGGGCGGGGTAGAGCAGGGCCGCCTTGGGTCGACGGCAACCGACACGTCGGAGTACGAGATGGAGATGGCTTTTTCGCGGGGCCTTTATACCGGCTGGTTCCAGGGCACGAACAATCAGAAACTGGTTCACGCCCGCTTTGGAAAGAAGCGCGGTGTCTATCTGGGTCAGGTGGCGTCGAAGCACTCGGAGGGGGTGATCGTTCGCCTCGAAGGGCCGCTGAAACCCGGCGATGGCATTGTCTTCGACGCGGGCAAACCGGAGGAACCGGAAGAAGGGGGCCGGGTCTATGCGATCAAGCCGCTCTCCGGGACGCGGCCACCGCCACCGCTGAGCGACCAAACCAACCCAGGCGGCACGGCCCTGTTGACCTTCGGTCACGGCGACCTTGACTTTCACCGGGTCAATGTAGGCGATCGGCTTTGGAAGACGAGTGACCCGGAATTGGAGCGACGCCTCCGCCAGAGTTTCGCAGGCGACACGCCGAGGTTCCCGCGCCCCCTGGATCTGGAGGTCCACGGCCGCGTGGGCCTCCCGCTCACGGTCATCGCGCGGGATGGCGCGGGCCACACGGCGCGGGTCGACTCCGCCATGCCGCTGGCAACTGCCGAGAAACAGCCGTTGACCAGCGAGCGCCTCCGCGAGCAACTCGGCCGGCTCGGGGGCACCGCCTTCAAACTCGGCGAGTTGACCAACGCCTCGTCGGGCAACGTCTTATTGCCGATCAGCGAGCTCAATCGCCTCCGCCGGGAGTTGGTGCGGCAGATGGACTTGCTCCGAGCCCAGCCCCAGCGATGGAAAACGGCTGGCACTCGACTGCCCGAGGCCGCACTCGAACGCCGGGGTGGGGAGGAGCCGTCCCCGTCCCCGGCGGGGCTGGCAATCCTGGTGCGGAGCGTCGAGCAATTGGAGGCGGCGCTGGAATCAGGCGTGAAGACCCTGTATTGCGAGTTTGAGGACCCGAAGCGCTACCGGGAAGCGGTGCGACGGTTTCGGGCATCGGCGCCACGCGGGGCAGGGTCCGCGATTTATGCCGCGCCGCCCCGCATCTTCAAGCGGGGCGAGGACTGGGTGCTCAAGCAGGTCCGATCTTGCGAGGCCGATGGCTACCTGGTCCGCAACTACGATCATTTGGCTTACTTCGCGTCCGACCGGTGCATCGGCGATTATTCGCTCAACATTGCCAACCGGCTCACGGCGGATTACTTCAAGAACCAGTTCCACCTGGAGCGCGTGACGGCCTCGTACGACCTGAATTTTGCCCAACTGGAGGCGCTGCTCCAGGCCGCCCCGCCGGAGTGGTTCGAGGTCACCGTTCACCAGCACATCCCCATGTTTCACATGGAGCATTGCGTGTTCTGCGCGTTCCTCTCGAACGGCACGGATTATACCAACTGTGGGCGGCCCTGTGATCGGCACGATCTCAAGCTGCGGGACCGGGTCGGGGCCGAACACCCGGTGAAGGCGGATGCCGGCTGTCGGAATACGGTGTTCAACAGTCTGGCCCAAACCGGGGCCGATTATGTGGCGCAGATGCTCGAGCTGGGGGTGCGCCATTTCCGGCTCGAGTTTCTGAATGAGACGCCAGAAATGGTCCGGCAAACCGTGCTGCGCTACCGCCAGCTCTTGCGCGGAGAGATCACCGGCCAGCAGGTGTGGCGCGAGTTGAAGCTCCTCAACCAACTCGGAGTCACCCGTGGTCAGATCGCCGGGCTGCGATCCTCCTAGCGAGGAAGTTCACCCCTCCCTCTTCCCTCTCCCCCTCCTAATCTTAATCCTAATCCTAATCCTATCCGGAACCGACCCACCGAGTCGGGATCTGTCCTGGATTTGGTGGCCGGCGTAAACCCTTCTTGAATGACGGTCGGAATTGTGCGAGAAAGGGCGCATGAAAATGAGCACACGCCGCGCGTTTATCGGGGAAACTCTGGGCCTGGCAGCCACTGCTGCGCTGGCCGAGCCGGCGGCTATCCTGAGTGGCCCAGCGTTTGCGGCCGCGCCGCCGCAGTCCATCCGGCTCGGAGGACCCATTTTCACTTCCTCCGATGACCCGGAGGTGCTGGCCTTGGCCCACCGTAAGTTGGGCTATCGCGCCGCCTATTGCCCCAATGTGAATCTCAAAGACTCGGAGCGGATCCGCGCGGTGGCCGCCGCCTTCGCCAAGCACCAGGTCGTCATTGCCGAGGTCGGACGCTGGGTGAACCTGCTGGACGCGGACGCGGAGAAGCGGCGTCAGAACTTGCAGACAGTGACGGATGGGTTGGCGCTGGCCGAGGCGATCGGCGCCTTAAACTGTGTCGACATCGCCGGCTCGTTCAGCGCGACCTCCTGGTTCGGCCCGCACCCCGACAACCTGTCGCCTCGGTTCTTCGATGCCATCGTCGAAAACGCCCGCAAGATCATCGATGCGGTCAACCCGAAGCGCGCTCGCTTTACTTACGAGGCGATGGGCTGGGCGCTGCCCGACAGCCCGGACCATTACCTGAAGCTCATCAAGGCCATCGATCGCAAGGCCTTTGGCGTCCATCTGGACCCGTGCAACCTGGTCAACTCGCCCGAGAAGTTTTACGACAACACGGCCCTGCTCAATGAGTGTTTCAAGAAACTGGGACGCTGGATCGTGAGCTGTCACGCCAAGGATCTCACCTGGGACGTCGAGATGAACGTCCATTTTCGCGAGGTCATTCCCGGCAAAGGCTCGCTCGACTATGCGACCTACCTCCGGCGACTCTCGGAGCTGCCTCAGAACCCGCCCTTGATGCTGGAACACCTGGCCAACGCCCAAGAATACACTACGGCGCGCGAGCACATCTTCGCGGTGGGGAGCCAGAACGGAATCAGGTTCGAATGAGCACGGTCGAACCCAGCTCCGCCAAAGCCAAACGGTTGAGCCGGATTATCCAGGGGTTGGCGCGCACCTACCCGGAGGCGCATTGCGAGCTGGACCATTCCAGCCCGCTCGAATTGCTCATCGCCACGATCCTCTCGGCCCAATGCACCGACAAGCGGGTCAATCTTGTCACGCCCGGCCTGTTCAAGAAATATCCCACCGCTGCCGCCTACGCCCAGACCCCTCCCGCCGAATTGGAAACGGAGATCCAGTCCACCGGGTTCTTCCGGAGTAAAGCCCGGAATATCCGTGCCTGCTGCGCCGCGTTAGTCGCCAAGCATGGCGGTGAGGTGCCGCGCACCATGGCCGAGTTGACCGCGCTGGATGGGGTCGGCCGCAAGACCGCCAACGTCGTGCTCGGGAACGCCTTTGGCATCAACTCCGGCGTGGTAGTGGACACGCATGTGGCTCGCCTGTCGCAACGGCTCGGGTTGAGCGCGCAAACGGATCCGGTCAAAATCGAAGCGGAGCTCATGCGGTTGGTCCCGCAAGACCGCTGGACGTTGTTCAGTCATTGGCTGATTTGGCATGGGCGTCGCCGCTGCGGCGCCCGCAAACCGGATTGTGCCGGATGCGAAATCGGCGCCTTGTGCCCACGCCGCGGGGTAATATGAGAGTTGCGCGCATGCCGTTCGACAAAGCGGGCGACCGAGGATTCGACGAAGGCCCCGATAGGGCTGGGGGGACGACCTGACATGAAGCTATCTGAGATGCGCGAGTTACTGACGGCGCGCAACATACAACTCACGAAGTCGCTCGGCCAGAATTTTCTGCACGATGGCAATCAACTGCGCCGCATTGTGGAGGCGGCCGAAGTAACTCCTGCGGACAAGGTGCTCGAGGTCGGTCCGGGCTTGGGACCGCTCACTGAACTGCTGGTCCAATGCGCCGGCGAGGTGCTGGCCATCGAGACCGACACTCGCCTGGTCAAGGTCCTGCAAGAACGGTTTCAACCGGGAACCGCTCAAACCCCAGCCTTGAAATTGGTCCACGACGACGCGCTGGCCTTTATGCGCCGCGAACCGCGGGACTGGACGGGATGGAAGCTGGTGGCCAATCTGCCTTACTCCGTTGCTTCGCCGATCCTGGTCGAGTTGGCGCAAAACCCGAGGGGGCCGGAGCGCCTGGTGGCCACCCTCCAGCTCGAGGTTGCCGAACGCCTCATGGCTTCGGCCGGCGACAAGAACTTCGGCATCCTCACCCTGCTGGTGCAACTCGCTTACGAACCCCGCGGCTGGTTCAAGATCCCCCCCGGCTGTTTCTTTCCCTCGCCCGAAGTGGAATCCGCCTGCGTCTGCCTGGTTCGGCGCGAGCGTCCGCTCCTGCCCGAGGCGCTCCGCGCACCGTTCGTCCGCATCGTCAAACGGGCCTTCTCGCAGCGGCGCAAGATGATGCGCAAACTGCTCAAGAATGATTGGCCGGTCGAGGCGGTGGATGGTGCCCTGGCGGCCCTCGGCCCGGAGGTCTCCCCCGAGACCCGCGCGGAACGAGTAAGCCTCGAAAATTTTGCCCGGCTCACGCAGTTATTGGTCCCGAATTCAACCCATGAGTGAAGAGATTTTCGATGTTGTCAACGAACAGGACGAGGTGATCGGCCGTCAACCGCGGAGCGAGGTCCACCGCCTGGGCTTGCTGCACCGCGCCACCCACGTCCTGGTCTTCAACGCGCGCGGCCAGGTATTCCTTCAAAAACGGTCCATGAGAAAAGACCGGCAACCCGGGGTGTGGGATTCCTCGGCTTCCGGACATGTGGATTCGGGCGAAGATTACGACGCCTGCGCGGTGCGGGAACTCCGCGAGGAGATCGGACTCCGGCTCCCCGGTCCCCCCGAGCGGCTCTTCAAGCTCGCGCCGTCACACGAGACCGACCAGGAACACGTTTGGATCTACCGCTGCCAATCGGAAGGGCCTTTCGCGCTGGACGCCGGCGAGGTCGATGCGGGCGGTTGGTTCGAGCCCGAGGTGGTCGACCGGTGGCTGGTGGCGCGCCCAGACGATTTTGCCAGCGCCTTGCTCGTGATCTGGCCGCGGGTGAGGGCGCCAGCCCCGATTAGCTGATCGGCGGCTGCGCCTGCCTTGCGCCGGCTATTTCAAGGAAACCGTCCAATAGTAAAAATGCTGCGCGGAGGCGGGGACGGGGAAGGTGATCTTGAACTCATCGCCGGCGACGTTGACTGGGCCGGGAACGACCAAGTTCACGAAGGGCAGGTTCACGGCCGAGGTATGGCGCACACCGTAGTTAAACCGGTTGACGTAGTAGGCCGGCCAGGTGAAGTGGATTTCCACCTGTCCAGCGATCTCCCGCAAGCTGAGCACGGGCGGTGCAAAGTTCACCGGCGCCACACTGGGCCGGTCGTAGGGGTCCCGCGGGTCGGAACCCTCGAGCATCTCTTGCAGATTGCTATAACCATCATGATCCGAATCGACAAATGGGCTGGCCAGACCGACCCCGCCGAAGAATTTCTGTTCCCACGAATCCAGCAGCAGGTTCCCGTTGGCGTCGGTGTCCATCGCAATGGGCACGCTGCTGAGCAGGGCGGAAGTGACCTCGATCGCCGGGTAACCGCAAACGGGGTTCGTCACATCCGTATAGCCGGACACCTGAACCACGCAACCGGCGATCAACTGGAAATTATCGGGAAAACCGAACGGTTGGCCACTCGCATCGAGCAGAGAGAAGGTCGCGCCGCCGCCATAGAAGTCGAGCAGGCGGCAGTTGCCCGCCAGTGTATCGCTCCGCACATTCAGCAGCAGGTTGGTGGTGGGACGGGAGGAGACTGCGGATAGCACCGCAATGCCGCCACTCGTGGCACTGGCGAACACCGGGGCCGTGGTAGCCCAGGGTAAATAGTTCGTGTCCATCGTTCCATTCCACAGAAAGTAGCGAATCTCGTCTACGGGTGACACAAACATGGCCGGGTTCGTGTTGTTGAGGAGGCTATCAATGCGGTAGATGTCCTGCACGACCGCGCGCAGAGCCGCAATGCCTGCGCTGCCCGCATGTTCCACCTGGTTGCTGATCGTCGCATACATGGCCGTGAGTCCATATCCGGGCTGGTTGGTGGTGGCGGTTTCCAGCGAGAGCAACATCGACTGCGACGGGTTGGTCCGGCCCGCATCTCGGGAGCGAAACGGGAACAGGGTAATATTGGTCCACCACGCGTTGCTGCGCGCGCCCAGCAGTTGCGCTGTTTTGAGCTCAAATAGCAACGATTCGAGCGTGTTGTTGATGGTCAGGGCGTTGGTGACCACCGCCCGCGGCAAGTGGTTATAGGCGTTGGAGGCGGCGGCAATCCAATTATAGGCCTCGTTGGTGATATTCCCATAGGTAAAGGTGTTGGATATGGTTGGGAATTGAAGCGCGGGCAGCGGTACCAGACCAAGCATCTCCCGGCCCACCTTGGTGTCCGTGTTGGTGGTGAGGATCGGGTAGTGCAGGTCAGTGGCGGCCACGACCAATCGGTCCTCAGCGACGATGATGATATTGGTGACGCGTAGGGCCGGCCAGTCGTTGCTCATCACACCGCTGCCGAGCAGGCTGCCCTGGAAATCGAGGGCCTGGAGTACGGCGCCCGTCGAGCAGAGCGAGGAAGCATTGGCGAAACCGTCCCACGGGGCCGGCGTGGTCAGGAGGTCAAACACGGCCTGATCGTCCAGGTGTGGAAAATTGGTCGGTACGCTGCTGGCATCCAGTGGGTTCATCCCGTGGATCAGTTCATCGAGGTCCGAATACCCGTCGCCGTCGCTGTCTCGACTCCCGGTCAACGGCAGGCCCAAGGCGATCTTCACATAATCGGGAATTCCGTCGCCTTTGGAATCCAGCGTCGAGGGACCCTTGGTGAACGAGTAGGCAGCGAACTTCACCGCGGACTTAGGGTTTCCGCCGGAAGGTTGACCATAGTATTGCACGACCGTGTTGGTGAAAACCGGCACGTACAGCCCATTGCTCCAGGTGGTCCAATTTCCCGGCCCAACCCGGAAGAAGATGTTGTCGCTGGGCGTGGCAGCCGTGAACTGGAGTTGCACAGAGCTCTGGTAAAGCCCCGGAAGCGGGGAAATGGTGACATCGCTGATTTTGTCGCCAGCCGGGGGCGTAAAACTGAACAGCGAGATCATGTTGCTATACTGGTTGGCGAGGCCGAAAGCCGCCAGGGGATGCGCCGCGCCCAAGATGGTGAGCGAGGGGTTGGCCAAGCCTTGGGTCGCGCTCAAAAAGGTCTCCGTCCTCACCGAAATGTTTCCCGGCAACCCGGAAAAGGTAACGCCGCTGGTCCAATCGCCGGCGCTGTTGAGCCGAAGCAGGACGGGGTTGTTGGTGATGAACGGTTCAAACTGGAACTGCATAACGTTGCCCGAGGCGGTATAGGCCGTTGCCAAGGGCAAACTCCCCGAGGCGGTATTCGTGTAGGCGCTGCCATTCCAGGCCCACTGCTTGAACTTGCTGGAAGTATTCTGCCCGACCGGTGCCGAGTAGGCCATGAAGCCACCGTTGCCCAGCACTCCCGCCCCCGTGAAATGTTCTCCGGCGGCGGCTGAGAATTGTTGAAGGACCACCGGAGCGGTCAGCCCATCAAAGCTGAACACCGTGGCGGTGGTCTGGTTGGTATTGATGGTCAAGAGGCGATTTCCGTTGGTCGCGGGCAGCACGAACACTTGGAGCATGTAATCCGGAAAGAGGAACGTATTGGACCATACGAGACTGTAAGCCCCCGGTGCGGGTTGGGTAACCTGGTATGCATAGAAGTACCAACCACCGGGCGGATAGAGCAGGAACTGGGTGAAAGGGTTGGTGCTGACGAATTGGGCGCTGACGTACTCGTACGGTTGCGGCGTGCGGGTGGTGGCCACACTCGTCAGATTCGACGCGATGCCCGGCGAGAGGTCGAACAAGGTGAGGTAATCTATCCCTGGGCTCACATTGCGCTGGAAGAGGCTTAGCAGGGGCGCCCGATTGGTGTGCACCAGCACCGCATTGCCGCGCTCACGCTCAGACAAGATCAGGTTGTCCGCGAGCGACGTTTGGTTGGTGCCGCCGTTGTTCCGAATCAGGGTCTCATGGTAGGGGTTGGTGGAGTTGTAGAGGCTGGTGACGTAGAGGTCCACCAGCGTGGTGTTGGTGGGCCCGCCGATGTCAATGGCCACCGCTTGGTTCGGACCGATTGAGGGGATGAAGACGCTGGTCGGCAAACCGGCCGCGTTGGTGCTGGTGGCGTCGACCAGGTTGATCCGGTTAGCGTCCGACCCGGTAACCGCCAGGGAGTCGTAGGCCAGCGAGTTGATCCGGCCCAGGCCCAAGCCAGTGGCATTGGCAATCCCGCTGGCGCGGGCGGCGATCCAGGTGTACGTGCCGGGGGCAAGCTGGTAACCGATGCGGTAATCGCCCGTCGACTTGTCCACGAGGATCAGATCCAGCCGACCGTCGCCGTCGAAGTCGGCATTGGCTTGAAACTCGAAGGAGGTCTCATAGACAAACGGAGGGGCTCCGCAGACCGTCAGGGCAGCGGTCGTGAACCAGCAGGCCGCGCAGAGTTGGAACAGCTTGGTTTTCATGGGACATCCACCTCGTTGGAAGGAATGAGTTGATCAATTTCGTGATCGGCGCCGAAGTGCACCACGACATATTGGTAGCCGGCGCCCGAGATCTGAGGTTGAGTATCGATCAACCACAGAAACAAATACCGCAGGGTGTCCGAGACCGGCATCGTGGTAGCCACGACGAACGGGTCTTGAATGACGGTATTGCCGGTCTTCCCCTGGACCCCGGTGTATTGGTAGGCGATCTTCTCCATTAGCGGTGAGACCTGAATGGTGTCGCCAGAAACGGTCGGGTAGGCCGCGGTGGGGACCTGGTAGCGGTACAGGGCGGCGGGGAAGAAGGATTGGTTCAAGACATTTGCCCCCACCAGTGTTAAGGGATCCAGGTTGGTGAGGGTGATGTACGAGTTGGTGGGGGTCAGCACCGCCAGGGTGCGGCCGGTCAGCGGAACCGACGCAAGCAGAATGGCATTGCCGGTGAAACTGGCGGTGCGCACGCCCTGGTTGGTGTTGGCGGGCGATAAGTAATAGCCTAGCGCCAGGAAGTTGGCGTTCGTGCCCGGCAGGCCACGTGCCGGCCAGGGGACATGCGGGCCGGACGGCGTAGTGGGTGGCGCCCAGACGAAGGTCTTGAAGGCGCTGAACCCGCCGACATTCCCGTTCTTGCCCAGCGCTCGCACCGCCATAATGTAGGTCTTCCCAAATTCAATATTGCAGGGAACCAGGAAATCGGGGCCATTGGTGCCGAAGCCCGGGCCAGCCAACGGCGTCGTGTAGGAATAAAACGGCAAGGTCAGATTCGTGCCGAAGTTCGTGCAAACCATGTAGGCGGGCGGGGCACCCGTGCAAGAGAGAGTCGAGGAAAACTGGGGGATAGCGATATTGGCGGTATTCGTGTTGGGTGCCGTGGGCAGACCCGCTATCCGCACCTCGAACCGCTCGACCCCGTAGGGCGGGCAGAACCACGACAGGTTCATCCCGGGTACACTCTGGTTCCCAGCCGAGACCGGTTTGGCGAGGACCGGCACGGGCAAAGGCGAGAACGGAGCGCTGTCCACGCAGCCCAACACGGTCATCGGACCAGGATTGCCGCTTTCATCGAACATCTGCACATAGAAGCACATCGTCCCCCCGTTGGCCGGTGGAGCGTTATCGCACGACGTGATCGTCATCGTGGCGTTGGATATCGCCCCGGCGTCCAGCAGGGTCAGCGGCCCGTCGTCGATGCGACGGTAAACGCGATACTCCTTGGCACCCGCCGAGGGTGTCACATTGACGCAAATGTTGTTGGTGGCAAACACCCCGCCCCCGCCTCCACCTGGGTCATGCTCGCGACAATCGGAGATCTGCCGGTTGTCCGTGGCAGTGCGCACGCTCACCGCGTCAGCCTCGAACGGCACGAACGCGTAGAGATTGGTGGTGAATGGGTTAAGTTGGGCCACGGCGAAGTTCGAGATCTTGCCGTTCGCCAGGGCCGCCCGACACCAGACTTGCAGCGAGGCCTTGATGATGGCGTTCGTGGGATTGCGCGGCGGTGTCCACCACCAAAATACGTTGGTATTCCCCAGGAAATACAGAGGGCCGAAGTAGTTGCTCACCACCAGCGGCGGTCCCACCTTGTCGAGGGTGTAGGTCGCCAGCCCGTAAAACTCAGCCCATTCGAAGCGCGGATCCGTGCGGGCGCAGTTGAGCAACAGGTCGTAATTGACCGTATCGGCCGCCGGGAGATAGAAGACGCCCCCTTGCAGCGCGCTGACCACTGGTTGGAGGCAGTTGAACGCAATCGAGCCGGTTGCGGCCCCCGGCCCCTGGCGGTTGCGCAACACTCCGAAGGCCGGCCCGCCTTCCCCCGAGAGATTTTGACCGCAGGCTCCTGCATCCCCAGCCCGCACCGTGTACCAGTAGGTCTCGCCATAGGCATTGAGCGCGGTGGGCGAGGCAGGGCCGATGTCCAAGTAGCTGTTGTTGGTCGCGCCTGGAATATGAGGCACCACCGCAATGAGATTGTTGCTGATGTTACCCGACAAGGCGTTCATCTGCGCCACATTCACCCAGCGGTAAATCCAGTAATTGATCACCGTGTCATTGGTCTGCGTGTTCTGTTTCCACACCACTTTGAGCGCTTGGGTGGAGGTCAGGGTGACGGGGTTGTATTGATAGTCGTTTTGAACATGGACGGAGGTCGGTGGGTACGGCGGCATGCGATCGCACACGGTCGCCAGCAGGCCGGTCGAGAGAATGCCGTCCCGGCCCAACACATCCCGCGCCGTCACATAATAGTAATACTGCGCCCCGTTGGTAAAACCGTAGTTCACATACCCCGGTCGCCCTCGGCCATCATCATCCATGATGAAGGACGTGTTGGTATCGCCGGGAGGCGTCAAAGTGGCCGCTTCCGCCAGCGAGAACAGCTTGCCAGGGGTGATGGGCACCCGATTGACCCGCCTGGCCACATTAGGCACGGTGGCCACCAGGTTCGAGATCAGGAACATCGGTGGCGGGTTGGTCGCGCTCCAACCGCCGCTCTCGACAAAGTCGCGATTGACTCGGTAGAGGTTGTATCCGAACTGCATCAACCCGAGGCGCCGCAGGATGTCCGGTGTGCCCCAGCGGAATTTCAGATTCAGGTCCCCCATGGCGGAGGACTCGGGCACCAGCACGGGCGGTCCCGGTGGCGGCAGAATCGTGGGGAACCCGGCGTCAACGCTCACCCGCCCAATCACCGCCAGGTCCTTGAGCGCCACCGGGTCGAACGCGCGCACCTCGAAGGTGGTTCGCCCGGGCGGAATCAACTCCGCATCGGCGAAGCCGAGGGCGAGGTCGATGCCCGCGTGGTTGCGAGCCAGCAGGAGCAGGTTTTGATAATAACTCGGATCGGTGAGCGAACCACGGATCACCACCGAAAGTTGGTCCGCGCGTGAAATGGCCCCTGAGGGCATAAAGCTGCCGAAAAGTTGGATCAGGTCTTGCTGGAGCTTCTCCAGGTCATCCCCGAGGTTCTGTGCGCGGCGCAAGAGTGGCTCGATGACCCGCGCATCGGTTTGAAGCGTTACGATCGACAGCCGGGTGTAGGGCGCGGTGTTGGTCGGGTCTCCGGGCTTGGAATACACCGCGAACACCCGATTGCTAATCAGACTGGTTTGGGTGCCTTGCCAAACGAGGTAAGCCCAATGCTGCCCGTTGGTGTCATCGGCGGCAGTGCCGACGGTATAAACCACGTCGCCGATGCCGCTTTGGGCACCCGCCAGCCAGGGGGTCAACAGCAGGCACGCGCCCAGGGTGATCGAGCGCCAGCCGGCCCCTCTGGGGTTCGCGGGCCGCCCTGGGTTTGAACCGTTCATCGAAGTGGAGTCTTTGTGCGGGGTTCTCATGATGCCAATCAATGGATGCTCCAGGAGTTGTTAAGATAGGTCACGTCCACATCCTTGCTGATGGAGATGCAGAAGGGACAGGGACCAAGGCTGGCCTCGAAATGACCGTGCCCGTCGAAATTCATGTCGGCGCCGTGCTTCACGCCGATCATGGTGACATCACCCTCGATGCTCACGATGCAGAGCAGGGAGCCTGAGACACCGAGAAACATCTTGCCGCCGTAGGTCGGTCCCTCGGCAAAATAGAAGGCGCCTGCGCCAATCCCAGCCGAGATCTCGAAGAGGCACGAGGCGGGAATGCCCAGCACCAACTGCGAGATCGGCAGCCAGCCCTGCGCGTAACAATAGGCCCCCGTGAACGGCGGACTGCCCACCACTTTGGCCACTTCCGGATCGATCAGGATCAGCGGGTCCAGGCTGCAGGTCCTGCCGAAGAAGATGGCCCCCGAGAAATCAAAACCGTTGAACCTCACCCCGCCCTTGAGCGCGAGGTAGTTCTCGAACTCGCCGAAGGCCAGCGCCGCCGCTAGATCATGCAGCACGAACGTCTCGAAATCCAGATCGCCATTGAGCGATATCTGCCCCCCCAGGTTCACCGGGAACGGGTGGGTTCCGTCAAATGTGAACTTCGCCTCCAGGTCGGCCTTCAAGTCCGAACTCAACCAGCCCAGCGGAATATTGTTGGCGCCAATCGTGACTTCGGTCGCCGGCGCGTTCCCACTCGTACAGCCCGAACTGCCATCGGAATTGAGCTCCTTGATCAGCAGGAAGGCATCCAGTTCCATGTCGTCGGGGACTTTAAACTGGAAGTGCCCGTCAATGCGCAACTCCTTGAGTGAATCGCCATCGATGAGGGCATGGCCGTTGAGTTTGCCGGCGCCGATCACATCGCTCACGCTCCCCAGCGTCTTGCTGATGGTATCGTCCAACTCGGCCAGCGACTGGCTGATGAGGTCGCGCATCATCCCGTTCAATTGCTGGAACACCGAGTCCACCTGCGTTTTCATCGCGGCATCCACGTCGTATAGGCGCTGGCGCAAGCTGGTCTGAATCTGGGAGGCGGCGGCGCTCGCGAAAAACTGATCCTCGACGTGCTGCCGAATGAAACTCTTGACGTCCGCCGGACTGATGTGGGTAAACGGGTTGTCGATGTTGTAATCCAACTGACCGAAGTACTGGGTCACCGCCAGCGATACGGTGTAAGAGACGTTGCTCAACTCACCGCTGGCACTCGCCAGGATATTGCTCATCTCCAACGTAAACTGGCCCGCCGTACCCAGGTTCGAACTGACCAGGGAAAGGGCGCTTTCGGTCTGCTGGAGGGTGCTGGTGATTTCCGCCAACTCCGGCTCAACGTCCGAAAGCAGGTTGCTAACCGTCGGGCCGATCACCGCATCGATGAACTGCGGCGCGAGGTCGCCCACCAGGGATTGGATCAACTTCGGCACCACCGGCCGGCTCCCACCCTGCTGGCTTACCAATCCGACGATATTCGAGCCGAGCGGCGCGCCGTTCGTGGTCAAACTCAATACGCCGATTACGGATTCGATCGCGTTGGTGGCATCCTGAAGGTAGCCCTCCACCCGGCCAATGAGGTTGTTGGCCTGGTTCACACCGTTGGCCAGACCGCCTAGCGCCTTGGTCAGTGTGGTCGCCGCCTGCGCCCCGCCGCCGCCGACAAAATAGTACAGAGTGTTGGTCGATACGCTCAACAGAAATTGCTGACGCTGGCTGACCGGCAGCGAACTCCAGGCGCTGGCCCAATCGTTGGAGAGTTGGGCGTAGAACTGGTCGATCACGGGGTTCACGGTCTTGTCGAACACCCCATCCATGAGCTGTTTCATCTGCGCGTTGAGCATCTGGTCCATCTCGTCGAGACCGGCGCTGAGCACGTCTTCAATCGGCTGCGCCGCGGCCTTGGCGATGGCATCTCCAACCCCCGTGGCCTCATCGATGGCGTTGAACGCGAGGTTGGCAATGCTGATGGTCGGCAAACCGTCGTATTGCGCGCCGAAATCAATCTCGGCGTGCTTGGCGTCCATGTACTTGATTTGATGCTGGATGCTGACCACCAACAGGTTGTTCGTCACCTCTTGCCAGGACTTGAACGACCGCAGCGTCGTGTTCCACGAAAGGGGGTAGTCGAAGTCGACAATCCCCAGCCAGAGCCGCTGGGCACGGGGATGCCACTTCTGGTCATTGGGATCCTCGCGATAAGTGGCGATGTCCACCGACGCCTTGGGCCAACCTTGACTGGCGTAATCAAACATATTGGTTTCAAACGGCGTTCGCCCCGATCCATCCAGCCAACCATAGTTGGGGTTGCCGCTGCCAGGGCGTGGCCAGCCACCGGAGAGGTAGATCGGGGCATTGGTCGAAGCTACCCCATTGGTATGACAACTGGTCTGCCAATGGAGCTGCAGGACCTTGAAAAAGGGAACACTCAGGTCTCCATAGAAGCTCATCCAGCCCGAAGTGGGCAGCGCGGGCGAGTTGCTCCACACATTGTAATACGCATCCTGCACCGGCGTGAAGCTGTAGGTGGTTTTATTTGGCCCATCGATCTTTACCACGCTCGGAGCCTTGAGCCGCGAGGTGACATCCGCCAGCCCGAAGGCAGGTGGAATTTGATCGCCGCTCGAGAAAAAGCCGACTTGACCATAAAGCGGTTTGGGGATGTGCGAGGCATAGGCCTCGATCCCCAATACCAGGTAGCCCCCATCGTTGGGAGCACAACTGTCGGCCGTCTTGAACTGGATGGAATGAGTCTTGAAATCCGCCAGCCAGTAGGCCATCACCTTGAACGGCTCACCCGGCGGCACATCGCCGCCCGTAGGCGATCCCAGACAGGAGAAGTTCATGTTGTTGAACCCCTGCACAAACTGGGCCGGATACGGCAGGGAAACGGCGCCATCGGTCACCGAGTCCTTGTTCTGGCTGTCCAGATAAGACAGGCCATAGCTGGTGAAGGTGAACTGGTAACCCCAGAGCGTCAGGGCTGAGGGGAACGAGCCGGGTACCGCCTCGTGGATGCCGCTGATGCCGGCATAGCGGGCGTAATATTTCGAGGGCGCATCCAGCAACCAGGTGATTCCCGGAGTGCCGGCAATGGTGCTGATGGCGGTATGCACACCGTCCGCCACGCACCGAAAGTTCAGCCCTGCGTAGTCCGCGAAGCCCGCGCTATAGCCGGCGGAGAGCGGGCGCTCGACCGCACCCAGGTTCGACGCCTCAAACCCCGTGTAAAGGATGGTCGTCGGCCGCTGCACTGCCGGCAGCGTGTTTTGATCTCCGCGGAGAAACACTCCCGGCATGTGAAACGCCCCGTCCGTGAAGTGCAGGGCCTGTTGCGCAAAGGCCGGGATCGAGGGAATATAACCCCACCGGAGATCGATGCCCGGACTGGTTCCGACCGCGACCAACCCGCCATCCAGGGTGAAGGTGAACAGGCCGTTTGTGATGGCGAGGACAGGCGTTGCTAACGCAGTGCCGCTAGGGCCGCAATCCGGACAGCCTTGTGAGTAGGAGACCGAAATCAGGCTGGCCCCGTTGAGCAGGCTCCCGCTGTTGGCGGGAACCAGGTCGTTGACCACTTTCATCGCACCCAGACCCGTCCATTGAACCAAACTGTCATAGGGGAAGTGCGTGCGAAAACTCCCCGAAGTGAAATTGAACGTCGTTGAAAGCAAGGCATTTGAGCCGCTGTCCGTGCGAATCAGCGGGTTCGACGCCAAACCGGTCAGGGACTCCCAGTAACGGTCATTGGACCGCTTGTCGCCCATGTTGGGCGGGTCCACGAGGTTGTTCGACACCGATTGCAGATAGGCAAAAGCGTTCGCCCTCACATAAATCGCCGTGGTACTGGGGAAATCGAAGGCCCCCGCATTGACCGTCCAGCTAATATGATCCGCGGCAAACCAGGCCGGCTTGCTCTCCTCCGCGGCATAAACCGTCGTTCCCGGCGCATAGGTCATCACCGCCGCCGCCGGGGCCAGCGTGGGGGTCAGTGCGACCGAGGTGAACGCCAGCTTGCCTTGGATGACCGGGTTGCTGATGTCGCCCGTACGATAGCCGAAACCGGCCGGCAGCGTGGTGGTCACGTTGGCCGACGCCCCGGCAGTCGAAAGCAACACCGGGCCGCGCTGGAACCGGACT
>TBL_comb47_HYPODRAFT_10004530_pt1 | contig 15949 bp, 12 predicted proteins | sample TroBogypolimnion_40_FD_10682 | JGI IMG/M metagenome (IMG submission 10682)
GGTCCGGCACGTTGCGCCAGCGGTCCGGCTCGCCCGCGAGGAACGCGACGCGCCCCTTCAGCGCGGGTGTCAGGTCGATGCCGAAATCCTTCGGCAGCGAAGCCAGCGCCAGCTCGTTGACCATGTGATGGCCTTCATAATCCCATGCGCGGACATTGAAAGTGACCGCGCCCAGTGCAACCGCCATTGTGAAACATTGTTTAATCATAATTCTGTTTTCCCTGTTTGAACGGTCAATCTAGCGGACTCTGCCGCCATTGCAAAAACATTCCGCGCCGACAAAAATCGTGTTCATCCGCGTTCATTCGTGGTTCAATTTCGCCCGTGAGAATCATCACTGACGAACGCTGCGCCGGTTATTCGCACGCCGGCCATCCCGAAAGCCCCGCGCGCATCACCGGCACCCTGGCCCGCCTCAAGAATCAGACCGAACTTGCCCTCGCTTTTGATGAACCCGGCCGGATCGAGGATACACAAATCCTCCGCGCCCACGCGCCCGGCGTCCTGGAGCGCCTGACCATCCCGCAGGACTTCGATACCGACACGCCGTTTTTCGAGGAGATCGCGCACTACGCCCGCGCGTCCGCCGCCGCCGCGCTGGAGGCGTTGAACGCCGCCCGCGCCGGGGAAACCGTCTTCAGTCTCATGCGCCCGCCCGGCCATCATGCCACGCGCGAACAATCCATGGGCTTCTGCTATCTGAACAACGTCGCCATCGCCGCGCTGGAGGCGGCGGCCACGGGTTCAAAGCGCGTCGCCGTTTTGGATTTCGACGTGCATCACGGCAATGGCACGGAAAACATTTTGCTCAACCAGTCCGGCATCGAGTTTTTTTCCATCCACCAGCATCCGGCGTATCCGAACAGCGGCACCGAAAATCGCGGCCGCAACTGCTTCAATTATCCCGTCGCCCCGGCCGCGCCGCGCGCCACCTATCGCGCGGCGCTCGTCCACGCGCTCGGCGACCTGAAACATTTCCGGCCCGACCTCGTCGCCGTGTCCGCCGGGTTCGACGCCTACGCGCACGACCCGCTGGCGGAAGGCTCGCTGCTGACGGAGGATTTTCACTGGCTCGGCCAGTCGTTGCGCAAATTGAACGTGCCATTTTTCAGCCTGCTGGAAGGCGGCTACAGCCACGATCTGCCGGAACTGGTGCTGGCATATCTGAAGGGGATTGAAGATAAATGAGGCCTGCCCGCGCGCGCAAGAATTCCTCTGGACAAGCGAAGTTGGAAATCTAATCTCCGCGCATGACTTCACTGATCGGACCGGTTTTGTTTTGCGGTTTGATTGCCTGGGGCATCCATCGCCGCCTGCGCCGCAACATCGGCCGGCAAAAACTGCGTCCCGTCCGGATCACGATTTCCATCGTGATTTTTTCCGTTGCCAGCGCAGTGCTGCTGTTCCTGTCGCTGGGAATCCCGAAATTGATGCTGGGCATCGGCGGCGGTCTGGCCCTCGGCGTGCCGCTGGGGTTCGTCGGCCTGCGGCTGACGCAGTTTGAAACGACGGCGGAAGGACATTTCTACACGCCCAACACTAAGATCGGCATCGCGCTGTCGCTGCTGTTTCTCGGGCGACTGACCTATCGGTTCTGGGCTTTGCACCACACCACCGGCGCTCCCCACACGCCCCCGCCCTTCCAAAGCGCGCTGACTTATTTCCTCTTCGGCCTGATCGCCGGTTATTCCATCGTTTATTACCTCGGCCTGTTCGTCCACAGCCGCGACAAGAAATGATTCCGGCAAAAAAGGGGTTTTGTCGGGCACGGTTTGAACTTAGACTCCCCGCGTGACCGTCCTCGAAGCCATCCAGAAGAGCACCGAATTCCTCGCCAAAAAGGGCGTGGATTCGCCGCGCCTGCAAACCGAGCTGCTCCTGGCGCATGTGCTCAAGCTGCCCCGCATGAAGCTCTACTTGAACTTCGAACGCGCGCTTGCGCCGGCGGAGGTGGACGCGCTCCGTGAATTCATCAAACGCCGGAGCCAGCGCGAACCGCTCCAGCACATCACCGGCTCGACTTCGTTCTGCGGTTACGAAATCGCCGTGAGCCGTCACGTGCTCGTGCCGCGCCCGGAAACTGAACTGCTCGCCGAACTTGGCTGGGGGTTTCTCTCAACTCTCCACTCTCAACCTTCAACCTGCCTGGACTTTTGCACCGGCAGCGGCTGCCTCGCCATCGCGCTCGCGGCGAAATGTCCGGAAGCAAAGATGGTCGCCACCGATATTTCAACCGACGCGCTGACCCTGGCCAAGGAAAATGCCGCGCGGAACAACGTCGCCGAACGGATTGAATTCCTGCCCGGCGACGGATTCGCCGCGCTGCCAACTGCCGCGCGATTCGACCTGATCGTAAGCAATCCGCCTTACATCCCGTCTGCGGAGATCGCGACGCTCCAGCCGGAGGTCCGCGATTTTGATCCACGGCTCGCGCTCGACGGCGGCGCGGATGGCCTGGAGTTTTATCGTTTGATCGCGGCGCAGGCCACGGCGTTCCTGAAGCCTGACGGAAAGGTCATGGTTGAATTCGGCGACGGCCAGGCGGAAGCGATCACTAAAATATTTGAAATGGAAAAGTGGATTGTCGAAGCGGTGCAGGCAGACTACTCTCACCGCGCCAGAATTCTGGTTGCGCGGCGCTGACGGATTTTTTAACCACGGTCGAAACACAAACATGCGGATGATTGGATTGTTGAATGAATGGATTGCGCCCCCATCCATCCGCCAATCCACTCATCCAGCAATCCAATTTTTCTCATGGACAGTTTTTTAATCAAAGGCGGCGTGCCCTTGCACGGCGAAGTCACCATCAGCGGCAGCAAGAACGCGGCGCTCCCCATCATGGCGGCGACGCTGCTCACGGACGAACCATGCGTCATCCGCCGCGTGCCGGACTTGAGCGACACGCGGTTCATGGTGAAAATCCTGGAATCCCTCGGCGCGACGGCAAAATTGGAGAACGGCACGCTCACCGTCCACGCCAAAAAAATCAAGGGCTACGCGGACTACGACCTCGTCCGCAAAATGCGCGGTTCCATCTGCATCGCCGGCCCGCTGCTGGCGCGGCTGCGCAAGGCGCGGATCTCCCTGCCCGGTGGCTGCATCATCGGCGCGCGGCCGATCAATCTGCACTTAAAAGGCTTTGAATCGCTCGGCGTCAAAATCAAAATCGAGGGCGGCTACATTGATGCGACGGTGAAGAAGCTGACTGGCAATTCCATGTTCCTCGGTGGGCGCGCCGGCCCGACGGTGCTCGGCACGGCGAACGTGATGATGGCGGCATCCCTCGGCGACGGCGTCACCATCATCGAAAGCGCCGCGTGCGAACCGGAAGTGGTGGACCTGGCGAATTTCCTGAACGCCATGGGCGCACAAATCACCGGCGCGGGCAGCCCGACCATCACCATCACCGGCGTGGAAAAACTGCACGGCGCGGAGCATGAAGTGATTCCCGACCGCATCGAGGCCGCGACGTTCCTGATTGCCGCCGGCGCGACGAACGGCGAAGTCACGCTCAAGGGCGCGCGCGCCGACCATCTGCGCGCGGTGATCGACAAATTAAATGAGGCGGGGGTTTCCGTGGAACGCAGCGGCACGAATCTGATCGCCCGGCGCAAGGGAAAATTAAAGCCGGTGGACATCACGACCCTGCCTTATTCGGGCTTCCCGACGGATGTGCAGGCGCAGATGATGTCGCTGCTCGCGCTGGCGAAGGGCATCAGCATCATCACGGAACGGATTTTTGAATCGCGCTTCATGCACGTCAGCGAGCTGGCGCGGCTTGGCGCGGACATCGAGATCGAAGGGCCGAGCGCGATTGTGAAGGGCGGCAAGCCGTTGAGCGGCGCGCCGGTGATGGCGAGCGATCTGCGCGCGTCGGCGGCACTGGTCATCGCGGGTCTCTCGGCGAAAGGCACGACACAGGTGAACCGCATTTACCATCTGGATCGCGGCTACGAGCGGATGGATGAAAAGCTAAAACAGCTCGGGGCGCGGATCCAGCGGGTTGAGGAGAAATGAGGTTAACCGCCTGGGAACGGCCGCAAAAATGCCAGTTGCTTCCACGAAATCAGGCACTAGAATAAGGCCGTGAGCATTGAAGTCTTGAAACAAGAGCTGTCGGCGCTGGATGCGAATGCGCAACGACAATTGACCGCGTTTCTGGTGTCGCTGCAAGACACGCGTGACGAGGCTTACCGTAAAAAGCTCGCGGAAAAAATTGACCGGCCCGCCTCGGAATTCTCCACGTTGGAAGATTTGGATCGTCGTCTGGGCTTGTTCGGGAACTGACCCTGAACCACCGCCTGCTCATTGACTACGAAGTCATTGAGTTTCTCGAAGCCCTCTCCCGCCGGGAGCAACGGCTTCTGCGAAACAGGTTCGTGTCCCATACGCGATGATCCGCAACAGTTTTCCGATTACACCGAACCCGACCATGCCGATCGCCGCGTTGACATCCACATCTGCGGCAGATACGCCGTCAAGTTCTGGCAGGACCACGCCGACCGGCACATCAAAATTCTCAACCTGCATTTGGCCGACCAGGCACGCCGATAAAATGAAATCTGCACGCGGGACACGCGAAGGCATTGACGGCAAGCTGCGGCAGCTGGCATGAGTAGCATCACCTGCCAGTTTACACTCGTCACTTCACCTGCCGGCGCGGGTTGCGTTTGATTCTCTCTGGCCTGATTTGTATCGTGCGGGTCATGTCGTTGCCGGAAAATGAAACTTCCCCGCTCGCCGCGCCCGTGACTGCCGTCTGGGGCGTGGGCGAGGAGCGCGCACGCCTGCTCGCGCGGCTGAACATTTTCACGGTCGAGGATCTGCTGCTGCACAAGCCACGCCGCTACGAGGACCGCCGGAGATTTCTCCCCATCCGCGATTTGAAACTCAAAGAAGCCGCCACGGTGCGCGGGAAAGTCATCGCGTCCGGCGTAAAGCGTTTCCGCAAAGGCGCGCGCGCGATGTTCGAGTGCGTGCTCGACGACGGCACGGCGCATCTGCACTGCCGCTGGTGGCAGGCGCAGCCGTGGATGGAGGACTGGTTTAAAGTTGGCCGCGAGTTCCTCGTCTTCGGCAAGCCGGATTCGCTCAAGCCGCGCAATATCGACCATCCGGAAACGGAACTCGTCGAGCCGGGCGAGGATGAATTCGTCCACGTCAACCGCATCGTGCCCATCCATCCGCTCACCGACGGCTTCACGGCGCGCGTGATGCGCACGCTCGTCTGGCGCGCGCTGGAAAAGTTTGAAGCGCAGATTGAGGAGCCGGAGTGGTCAAAGTCGCAAGTTGCAGGTTACAAGTTGCAGGTTGAAAACGGCGCTACGCCACGCACGGAAAAACTTTCAACCTTCCACCTTCCACCTTCCACCTTGCTTCCCTCCCGCGCCAACGCCGTCCGCATGATTCATTTTCCCGAGGAAATGACGGATGTGGAATTTGCGCGGCAGCGGCTGGCGCTGGACGAATTCGTGGCGCTGCAATTCCAGATCCAGTCGCGCCGGAAAAAATTCGAGGCGTTGTCCAAGCCTTTGCCGTGTGCCGGCGACAATCGGCTGATGAAACCATTCCTCACGCAGCTCGGCTTCAAGCTCACCGCCGCGCAGACGAATGTGTTGAAGGAAATCCGCTCGGACATGGGCGGTGCGCATCCGATGCGGCGGCTGCTGCAAGGCGACGTGGGCTCCGGCAAAACCGCCGTGGCCGCGTGTGCGGCGTTGATGGCGATTGAAAGCGGATTCAACGTGGCTCTGATGGCGCCGACGGAAATTCTGGCCGAGCAGCATTTCCGGAATTTTTCAAAATGGTTTGAACCGCTCGGAATCAAAGTTGAATTGCAAACCGGCAGCCGGAAAACATTTCAACCCGCAACGTCCAACGTGCCGCGCGGAAAGCTTGCAAATTTCAATCGGCAACCCTCGACTTTGTTCATCGGCACGCACGCGCTTTTCACGGCGGGTTTTTATTTGCCGATGCTCGGCCTGGTGATCATCGACGAGCAGCACAAGTTCGGCGTGACGCAGCGCGAGACGCTGGTGCGCAAGGGGAATTATCCGCATCTGCTCGTGATGACGGCCACGCCGATTCCGCGCACGCTCGGCCTGACGCTTTACGGCGACTTGGACCTTTCCGTGATTGATGAAATGCCCGGCGGGCGAGGCAAAATCAAAACCTTCGTGCGCGCGGCGGACAAACTGCCGAAGGTCTGGGAGTTCATCCGCGAAAAAATTTCCGGCGGCCGGCAGGCTTACATCGTGTATCCGCGCGTCGAGGCGACGGACCAGGACGTCAAGGCCGTGCTGAAGGAATTTGAAAACGTCCAGCGCGCGCTGACGCCGTTCAAGGTCGGCCTGCTGCACGGACGGATGAAAAGCGCGGAGAAGGAAAGCGTGATGACAGCGTTTCGCGCCAATGAAATCAAGGCCGTCGTGGCCACGTCGCTCATCGAGGTAGGCGTGGACGTGGCGAATGCGAGCGTGATGCTCATCGAAAACGCGGAGCAGTTCGGGCTGGCGCAATTGCATCAGTTGCGCGGACGCATCGGGCGCGGCGCGCACGAGAGTTTTTGCATCCTGATTTCGGACGTGCTGACGGAGGATGTGCAGGCACGGCTGAAAATTTTGGAACAAACGAACGACGGGTTCAAGATTGCCGAGGCGGATTTGAAGTTGCGCGGGCCGGGCGAATTGCTCGGCCAGGAGCAGAGCGGGGCGATGCGTCTGCGGTTTGGCGACCTGACGGAAGATTTAAATCTGATCCGGCAGGCGCGGGAGCTGGTGGCGAAAAGTTTTTAGAACGGGCGAATGGAATTCGAAGCCCGGCCAGATCTCTGGAAACCACTTCTTTCTGTGTCGGGAGAAGGAACAAGCAGATTGTTCCAGCCGGTCGTTAGCCGCCCAAACTCGTGCCCCCATCGTCTCAAAGGGCATCATTCGCGTTCAAAGACATGCCAAACCAGACTTTGATTTTCAAGACCCTTACCTTGAACGGTTGAGATATAACGTCGACTTTCATCTGTAACGAAATTACCCGTGCCGATGATCTCGATTTCACGCCGCTGTTTGGGCGCGGTTGAATCTACAAGCGCCCATAGGCACAAGTCGCATCCATTTTGTATTTGCGCGGTCAGGATTTGGGCACCTTCCGGCATCAGCACATTTTGGGTGTTAGTTATGCTCAGTTGAAATTTCCAGATAGTCTTTGCCATAGATTATTTAGTTGTTGGCTGATAAGAGTAAGAAGGTGTTGATGCCGAGTCTTTTGAGCCTATCAGGTTTCATCAATCCGAGGTTGCGTAGGACTTAAATTGTTGTCGAGCATATTTTGCTCGGGACTTTGCGTTGCGCCGTCCGTGTGTGGTTACAACCAAATTCTCAACTTGGCCCGACGTTACGCTTCCGGTTTCGTTCGACGAGCGTGAATGCGGCTGACGGTTTAAAAGCGGGAGAGGACTGCGCCAGCCCTCTGGAGCTTTCGCCCGCAAACCCCCACGCTTGATTTCATTTTGATTTTTCGGCGGCACACCGTAGTTTGCGGACATGAAAATCTTGAATTCAGTTTTGGTTCTCGCGGCGGTGGCATTTCTCGCGGCGGGCTGCGGCAAAAGCTCCCCTCCGCAGCAGGCCGTGAATCCGGCGGACGTGGACAATCCGCTGGTGAACGCCAAGCGCACGGCGGACAAGACGATTGATGTGTCCTTCGTAAACCAGGCGATCCAATTGTTCAACGTGCAGGAAGGGCGTTATCCCAAGACGCTGGCGGAGTTGACGCCGAAATACATCGCCAAAATCCCCGACGCGCCGCTCGGCTACAAAATTTCCTACGACGCGGTGAAGGGCGAAGCCAGCGTGGTTAGGCAATAAATCATGTCGCCCGGTTTTCCCGCGATTTTTCAGCGGCTCATTTCAAGATATAAACGGATACGATTTCCGGCGGCACGCGGCCGAAGGCAAATGGCAATGGCCCGCGCAAGGAGGCATAAAAACCAGCCCCCACATCGGGGTTCCAAGTGGTGAGCCACGCCGGACCGGGAACCATGAGGATATCCAGCAGTGTCGAGTAGCGCGGATCCGGCGGCCGGAGGTTGGTGTTGACGGCGGGAATGGCGACGAGTTCACCGGTCTTCAATTCCGGGTGTTTGAAATCCACGGGCAAGGCGCCAAATTCCTGCATATAAAATTGAAAACCCCAGTGCCCTTGAAACCACAGCGTTCCCGTCGTCCGGCAATATTTGTCGTGAACCAGGTTCGCGCTTTGACGGACGGCGCGGGCGTGTGAAACATCCGACCACGTCAACAGCAGGGCGAACGCCGCGCTGACGGCGAGACAGAATTTCACGGCGCTGGGTCGCGCGGATTTATTTTGCTCCAACCGGCGGATGATCAAAATGGCCACGGCGGGCGCCATGGGCAATATGGAACGGGCGTTCACGGTCCAATTGCAAAACCCGGCGAACACAAATGTCCCGGCAACCCACAACGCGAGCAGGAGCGAGCGAGCGTCGCGTCGCGACCGCAAATCAGCCAGAGCAAGTGCCAGCGCGCACAATCCGCCGATCGCCAAGATGATCATCTGAATTTTAAGCGGCACCTGCGCTGAACCTTGAATGCCTTTGTAGTATTTCCACAGTTCTTCGTTGAAGAACACGCCGGCGGCGACCGCCGCCGCGCCGCCCCCAAACAACCCCAGCGCGCGTTGTCGCCATTGCCATGGCGCAAAAATAACAACCGGTGCAAGGCAGCCGCCGGCAAACGCCAGCGCGATCAATCCGTTATCCCATTTCGAAAAGCCGAACACGGATTTTGAGCGTGCCGCATATTCCATGGCATAATACAACAAGCTGGTGCCATAAGCCGCCTGCGTCACGTATTGGTAGGCGCACAAAACCGTGAGCGGAATCAGAAGGAATTGCGCCCAGCGAGACAATGGACGCCGGTTTGCGAGACTGTAAGCTGCCAGCAAGGGCACAAGGCAGGCGGCGTAATATTTCGTCATTTCCGCCAGCGCGATCAGCAGGCCCGCGAGTGCTAATTTTCGCAAACCATCCTGCGCCAATCCTTCCACCCACAACACGATGGCCCAAATCCAGAACGCCAGCATCGGCACATCGCACATCACCGTGGTGCTGGAAACCAAAAACACGGGGGTGAACAAGGTGACGATTGCCGCGAGGAGCGGTTGGCGGCAGAAATGGCGTGCCAGCCGGTGCGTGCCTAAAATCACCAGGACGGCCGGCAGCAAAAAAAACGAGTGCAACGCAACTTCGCCCCAGCCCAGAATTGCCGCCGTCAGGGCGATGAAATAGCAGGTAAATGGCGGGTTTTCCGTCACCTTCCACATGGGAAATTGCGTCCAGCCCCACTCGACATTGAATCCGTAGGGATTTCCCGGATGAATCTGAATCTGGTGCGCCGCCCAGATGAAGAGCGGGTCGTCAATATTAAAGGGCTTGCTGAGGAATGGCGTGAGCGCGGCCAGCACCATCAAAACCAGCGTGCTCTTGGGATGCGCGGACAACCAGCGGCGTAAATTTTCAAACATTCAGCGATTTGATTAGCCGAATTGGGTGGAAATAAAAACATTTTTCACTCACCAGGCCGCCACGGGGTCAACCCGGTTGTGATCTTCCTCAGAAGGATATAAATTTCAGCACCTGCACCTCGCGCTTGAAGACGAGCTCGATCGAGTTGTCTTGGAAGCGCACGTCAAACGGCACGCGGTCCTGGTAATGTTCCCACAGGATACGGCCGCTCTTGGGATCGATGCGCGCAACGCGGAAATAGGGCGGCTTGGTGATGGCCATGTCGCTCATCTGTTCCTCGTCCAGCGGATTCGGGTCGGACGCCTGGACAGTGTAGATGTATTTTCCTGACAGGTATGAAATGAAACCGCCGGGCTTGATGCTCCACAACGTTTTGCCGGTCTTGGGATTCACTTTCATCAGGATGTCGTCGGTCTTCTTTTCGATGTCAATCTGCCGGGCAAACTTGATGTCGTCGGGATTGCCGCTGGTGGTGTTCACATAGACCATGTCGTGGTCATCAAAAAACAATCCGACGACGCCGACGGACGGCAGCCGCCAGCGCGCGTTGCCATTGGCCAGGTCAAATGCGCTCAACACGGCCTGGTCGAAAACGTAAAGCGTGTCGCCGTGCTCCACGCACGGGCCTTCGCCGAACTTAGGTTCTTCGCGGAACAATCCGCCGCCGCCGGCCGGGATGCTGTAGGTGAGCGTGGTTTGCCAGAGTTTCTTGTTCGATTTGTCGAGGACGATGACCGTCTTGCCCGCCGCGATGACGTTCACGGTTTTCAACGAAAACAATTGCGGCGGTCCGACGACCTCACCGGTCCAATCAGCCGAACCGGGCGAATCGGGCAGATGGACGGTAACCTGGTAACGGCTCTCGTCCTCAGTGATCGTGTCGCCGCCGGCGTTGCGCTGCATTTCGTTCAGTAGCTCATTGGCAATCTGCCCGGTCTTGAGGCCGTTCACCTCGCCATCGAGCGTGGATTTTTTCGGCGCCGCCTTCATGGCTGAGCGCGAGACGAGTCGTTCTTCCAGCAGCTTCGCGGAGAATTGCACAAAACCATTTTTGCCGGGAATGAGTTGGAAGCTTTCCATGCCGACCATTGACACGGGGGAATTCTTCGGACGCGCATGTTGCGGGTCGTCCCTTAGCGCGGCTTCCAACTGCTGCTCGTGCGAGGCGCTGGCGATCAGTGCCGGCAAGGCGATGCGCCCGGGCAGTCTCAAATTCTGCGCCTGGGCCGCGACTTTTTCTGGGTCGAGAGGTTTACCGCCACTGGCGCCCGACAACGGCAGTCCGCCGCCGCCATCGTTGCCCGCGCCTTGATTGGCAGCCAGCGTCGTCGCGCCATTCGCGCCGAATTGTTCGACGCGCGAATCACCGCTGGCCAGGCTGACGTGCGTGACGGATTGTTCGCCGAGCATCAGCAGTTCGTCGCCGTTTTCGACAAGTTCGTTGCCGAATTCCGGCAGCGTGATTTCGCGCACTACCTTGCCGGTGTCCCAATCGTAATGGGAAAGCTTGTTGCCTTTGCCGACCCAGACGTTCTGGCCAGTGACGCGCAGCAGGAGTTCCTGCTGAAAACCGATCTTTGTTTCCCGCTCGATCGCTTCCTGGCTCCGGCGATGACTGTAGCCGCCGCCGGAGTTCGCCCGGGCTTCGGCGTCGCTTTCCGCCTTGACCGCATTGGCGATCTGCTCTTTGGAGATCAGTTCCTGCGACCAGACTTGCTTTTTGTTTTTCAGGTCATACCGCGCCAGCGTGCCGCCGTGCAGGAAAACGAGCTGATCCTTGCCGACCAGATGCGACTGGCCGGAATAGGCGCGGTCATCGTCCGCGAAACGGACGGCAAAATACGGATGCGGCACGGAACCGAACCACGCATACCAGACCCAGACACCCAGCAACACGATGAGGACGCCGGCGACAGAGCAGAAGACCAAACCGGCCTTGCGCCAGAATCTTCTTTCGACTTGCGTCTTTTGCCCGGCATAGACCGGCGCTTCGATGCCCTGCAGGTCGGCCTTGTTTTGGCACAGCGGCGAGCAGAAATATCCGAACATCACCAGGCATTTTGGACAGATCGGTTTCTGGCAGACGATGCAATGCTCCGTCGCCAGCACGCCGCGATGTTTCTGGCAATATTTGGAAACGGGCGCGGCGGCGGTCGGCTCGGCGGGTTTTACCTCATGCGAAATTCTCAGGCGCGACGGCACGGCGGGCTGTTCGGGCTGGGGTTCGGCAACCACGCCCTGTTCCGCCAGTTCCTCTCGCACGAGTTGGTTGACATAATCCGACGAATCCAGTCCGCACGCCGGGCACACGAAGCGCACCGGGTTCTGCCGCATTTCCGGCGTGACGTCGAAGGCGTATTTCGCGCCGCAGGCACATTGGATTTTCATGGCGATCAGGGCTTGGGATTCAATAGCACGACGCCCGGCGGGACGGCGAGCGAAAACGGCGCCTGCGGCCCGCTCGATCGCACGCTGCCGTCGCCCAGCAGGAAGTTCCCGCCATACTTGTGATGATTGTTGCCCGGCGATTTGCCATTTTTGGAAAAGACATATTCGCCCGCGCGTTTCGGCTCGGTGTCCACCTGCCGGTCGGACATCAAAACCTGCTGCGGCGCGTCCAGCCGGCGGCCCATGTAGTAGGCGTAGCTGATTTTATGCTGCGTGAGCGGCTCGCCGGACGGAATCTGCGCGTCGCGGCCGCCGGGGCAGATGAAGATGGTCGTGTCGGCCGTGTAATGCGGCACCAGTTCGTCGAGCACGTCCTCGGAAGTCACGGCATTGGTCTTGAACGGCAATGTGCCGCCGAAATCATTCGCGTAAATCTGCATCGCGAGATAAATCTTCTGGAGATGGTCGTGGCACAGTTCCTTTTGCGTGCGCTGATGGCTGGCTGAGCCGAAGCCGTAAAGCATCACCGCCATGATTGACAGCAGCGCCAGCGTGACGAGCAACTCGACCAATGAAAAGCCCGCCGGGGGATTTTCACGGTGCGGACGAGCTTTCATGTCGGTCTTGTAACGAAATCTCCCGCCGGTGGCAATGGAAAGCAAGCAGCGCCTTGATTTTTTCGCTCGCAAAGCCGCGCGGGCATGAGGACAATCTGCGCTCGATTTTTAAGCCATGAACGAACAGATCATCCTCCTCGACTTCGGGTCGCAATATACGCAGGTCATCGCCCGCCGCATCCGCGAGTGCAATGTCTATTCGCAGATCTTGCGCTATGACACACCCGCCACCGAAATCGCCAAGCTTAAGCCGAGCGGCATCATCCTGTCCGGCGGTCCGTCCAGCGTTTATGCCAAGGACGCGCCGTTGCCCGATAAGAATATCTTCGACCTCGGCGTGCCGGTGCTGGGCATTTGTTTCGGTGTGCAGTTGTTCGCGCAATTTCTCGGCGGCAAAGTTGAGAAAGGTCTCAAGCGCGAATACGGCAAAGGCACCCTCACCGTTAAGGACTCGTCCTGCGCGTTGTTTACCAAGCTCCCGAAGGCTTTGCAGGTCTGGAATTCCCACGGCGACAAACTCACGAAACTTCCCGCCGGCTTCAAATCCGTCGCCGTCACGGAAAACTCCGAATACGCCGCCATCGAAAATCGCGCGCGCAAATTCTTCGGTTTGCAATTCCATCCCGAAGTCGTCCACACCCCGCGCGGCAGCGAGATCATCTCCAATTTTGTGCATCAGGTTTGCGGCTGCGGGAAGAGTTGGACCATGCGCAGCTATGTGGATCAGGCCGTCGAGGAGATTCGCGCGCAGGTCGGCAAGGAACATGTCGTCCTGGGCTTGAGCGGCGGCGTGGATTCCAGCGTCGCGGCCGCCTTGCTGCACAAGGCGATTGGCGACCAGCTCACTTGCATCTTCGTCAACAACGGCCTGCTCCGCGCGCGCGAGGCGGAAGTGGTGCAGGACGTCTTCGGCCGGCACTTCAAGCTCAAGCTGCAATACGAGAACAAGGCGAAATTGTTCCTCGACCAATTGAAGGGCGTGACCGACCCCGAACGCAAGCGCAAGATCATCGGCAAGAAATTCATCGAAGTTTTCCAGGCGGCCACCAAAAAAGCGGGCAAGGCCAAGTTCCTCGCCCAGGGCACGCTGTATCCGGACGTCATCGAGTCCGTGCCGATTGCCGGCAATCCCGCCGCGATGATCAAGAGCCATCACAACGTCGGCGGCTTGCCCAAGAACATGAAGTTTGAACTGGTCGAGCCGCTCAAGTGCCTCTTCAAGGACGAAGTGCGCCTGCTCGGATTGGAACTGGGTTTGCCGAAAGAAATTGTCTATCGCCAGCCGTTCCCCGGCCCCGGACTCGCCGTGCGCATCCTCGGCGAAGTGACCCCCGCCCGCTGCGAGATTTTGCGGAATGCCGACGCCATCGTGGTCGAGGAAATGAAAGCGAGCGGGCTTTACTACAAAATCTGGCAGAGCTTTGCCGTTCTGTTGCCCGTGCGCAGCGTGGGCGTGATGGGCGATGAGCGGACTTACGACTATACGATTGCGATCCGCGCCGTGGAATCGCAGGACGGCATGACGGCGGACTGGGTGAAGTTGCCTTACGATTTGCTGGAGAAGCTGGCCAGCCGCATCATCAACGAAGTGAAAGGCGTGAACCGCTGCGTCCTGGACATCACGAGCAAGCCGCCGGGGACGATTGAGTGGGAATAACCGACGTGGCGGCTTTCGGCAGAAAGCCGCCATCTAAACAGGCATCAATGGCGGCGCTCTACCGAGTCGCCGCTACGAGCCGCAGGGCACAATTGAACGGCGATTGGATTCATGTCAATGTTGCACCACCACCAGCCTTCGCCAAATTCCCCGCTCGCCACGCCTTTCCCTTTGGACTAAACTCCCGCCATGATGGAATTACCCAAGCCCGACGTTATTTTCACCCACGAGAGCGACCTCGACGGCTTGGTGGCGGGTCTCATGTTGCAAAAGCTCGCGAAGCACCTTTATCACCGCGACATCCCGCTCGAGGCGTATCACTACAATTACTGGAAGACGCGGGAATTGCGCGAAAAGGCCGCCTGGGTCACCGACTTCACCTACGAACCGCGCCTCGACAAGGAGCAATGGGTCATCATTGACCATCACGTCACCGATTCCACGCCCAAAAACGCGCATCTCATCCACGATGTCACCAAATCCGCCGGGCTGCTCTGCTACGAACTCTGCCAGCGCAACGGCCTCGACTCGCCCGCGCTGGAACGGCTCGCCCACCTGAACAACGTCGCCGACCTGTTTCTCGAGGACGACCCCGATTTCGAACTGGCCGTGGATTACGCCAACCTCGTCAAGATTTACCAGTTCTGGAACCTGCACGCGCTCATTGACGGCGACGTCGAGAAGCTGCTGAACCATCCGTTGCTCGAAGTAATCGCCGTCAAACGCCGCATCGAAGACCCGCTCGGGTTTGAGTGGAGCCGGAATCACGTCACCGAAATCAGCGCCGCCGTCGGCTATGTCGAGACCGTCGTCGGCAACAACAATCTCATCGTGCATCAACTGCTCGAACGGTCGGCGGTGAAATTTCCCGTGCTCGTCACGCTGTTCAAGCGCGCGAACAACATCGTCATTGCCAGCTTCCGCAGCCGCAACGGCGAGGCGCTCAAGGTGGCGGAGAAATTCCAGGGCGGCGGCCACGCCAACGCCTCCGGCGCCATGTTCCCCAAATCCATCCGCAACATCCCCGAAGCCGTGGATTATCTGCGCACCGTCTTGAATCCGAAACGCGGCGCGCCCTTGAACAATCTGGAAAGCTTGTTCGCGGGGATTGAAGCGGAGCAGCGGAAGTAAAACGGCGCAGGGCTGGTCGCATCCGAATTACCCAGAACCGGCAAACGTTTCTCCCTCTCCTGGGGGAGAGGGTCGGGGTGAGGGCGGTCGTCCACTCAATTCTTTTCCAAAAGTCTTCACGGCGTTACTTTTTTTGCCATGCCCGACACCAATCGTGCCCGCGCCTTGCGCACCAAGCCGACGTGGGCTGAAAAACTGATGTGGACTTGGCTGCGTGACCGCCGGTTCAGCGCCTACAAATTTCGGCGCGGCCACCCGGTCGGAATCAACTTTCTGGATTTTTACTGCCGTGAAGCCAGCCTGTCCATCGAACTCGACGGCGGCGGTCACGTATTTCCCGGACAGCAGGCTCACGACGCTGAACGGACCCGGTTTCTGGCGTCGCTGGGCATCAAGGAACTTCGTTTCTGGAACTCGCGATTGCGCCGGGACAAGCAGACCATCCGCGACACCATCTTCCGCGAATTGCAAATGCGTGCGCCTCATCCATTGCCGGATTAGACAAGACCAGCAACCGCCGGAGAAAAGAAAAGTTAGATTGACGCCCGCCCTCACCCTGACCCTCTCCCCCGGGGAGAGGGAATAGCCAGCGGACGATTTCTGTTTTGTCGG
>TBL_comb47_HYPODRAFT_10004531_pt1 | contig 15948 bp, 8 predicted proteins | sample TroBogypolimnion_40_FD_10682 | JGI IMG/M metagenome (IMG submission 10682)
CGGGTTTGTGGCGCGTTTTGCCGGCACTGACGGTGAGGAACGCTTGCTGGAGCACCTGCGCCTGCTGTACTCGCGGGCATACATCGCGGCGCTGCGGGCGGAACTGGCGGACTTGCGCAAACGTGGGATGCCGGAGCAAGCGGAGGCGCTCATCGCCGGCTACCTGCGACGTTTCTGCAATCTGCCGCTGTTTGTGAAGGAATTGAAAGAGCGGTTCTCACGATGGTACAACGCCCACCACGACCGCCGCGGAACCCTGTGGATGGAACGCTTCAAAAGCGTGCTGGTGGAGGGCGGCGAGGCGCTGCGGACGATGGCGGCCTACATCGACCTCAACCCGCTGCGCGCCGGCATGGTCAAGGACCCGAAGGACTACCGCTGGAGCGGTTACGGCGAGGCGATGGGCGGCGCCACGGCGGCTCGACTCGGCTTGTGCGGGGTGGTCGGGCATGCGGATCGCGGTGAAAAGGGCTGGGACACCCCGGCCACGGCCAAAGGGATGAGCGCGGCGGAAGTGTACCGCTGCTGGTTGTTCGAGGACGGGAAAACCCGCGAAAGCGCGCCGACACGGGCGGGAGTATCCGCCGGGGACAGTGCCGCGGAGAAGCAGCGCAAAGGAAAACTGAGCCGCGCCGCCCTGCTGCGCTGCCGGGTGCGGTATTTTTCGGACGGTCTGGTGCTCGGCTCGAAATCCTTTGTGGACGGGGTGTTCCAGCACTTCCGCGGGCGCTTCGGGCCGCAACGCACCAGCGGGGCGCGAGCCCTGCGCGAGGACGCCGATGGCTCCCTTTTCACCGCCCGCCAGTTGGCCGTGCGGGCCGTGGAGTGATGCGCGGCCAGACCCCGGTAATAATGTTAGATCGAGGCCGTCGCCCGTCTCCGGCACTTCGAGAGGGTTGAACCGGATAGGGCTGAGGCTGACACTCCAGCCGTCGCCTGAATCAGGGCGCGCCCCCGGCAGTCAATTTCCCCCGCAGATGTTCCACGGTTTCGTAGGCCGTATCAGCCTGAATCATGACCAGATCCCCGGGCTTGGCCGAGGCCAGGGCCAGATCCACGGCTTTGAGATGACCTTGAATGCACTCGATGCGCCGTGCCCGCAACGCGCCATTCAAGCCCTCCGTAATGAGAGTCATGATCTCGCCGGGCTGGCGGCCACGGGCGTAGTCGCCCTCGTAAAGCCAAACCTCGTCGAAATGCGGGGCGAGCATGCGCCCTTGCTCAATGATATCGGCATCGCGCCGATCCCCGGCGGAACTGTAAACCACAATGCGCCTTTCGTTGGGAAAATGGTTCAGCGCATCGAGCAGGGCGCGGAGGGCATCCACGTTGTGACCGTAGTCGATGATGACACTGATGCCGGAAAAATCGAGCATGTTGAAGCGCCCGGCACATTGATCGAGGCTGGAACTGAAGCTGCGTGCGCCGCGCAGGAGGATCGCATCGTCAATGCCCAGCGCCCACGCCGCCGCAAGTGCCGCCAACGTATTCTCGATCTGGAAATTGATGCGCCCGCCGTGGGTGAGGGGCACCTCCGTCAACGCGACGAACGGTGATTCGCTGGCACCTTCAGCCCGAATGACGAAGCCATCCCGCACGAAAATAGCACGCCCGCCGAGCGCGCGGTGGCGTCGGATCACCTCGTGGTTGCCGTCGATTGCAAAAAAGAGCGCGCGGCAGGGGTGAGTCTCCGCCATTTTCACCACCAAAGGATCGGCGGCATTGAGGACGGCGGTGCCAGTGGCGGAAACGGCGGCCACGATGGTTTGTTTGACCGCGGCAAGTTCGCCCGGGGTGTGGATTTCCGCCAGCCCGAGATGATCGCCTTCGCCGATGTTGGTGACGACGGCCACGTCGCAGCAATCAAACGGCAAGCCTTCGCGCAAGACGCCGCCCCGGGCGATTTCCAACACCGCGGCATCGGTGCCTGGGTAGGCCAGCACGGCACGCGCGCTCTTCGGCCCGCTGCAATCCCCGGTGTCCAAGACCCGGCCACCCACCGAAACGCCATCGGTGCTGGTGAGTCCGACGCGCCACCCGTTTTCTCCCAACAGATGTGCGATGAAGCGGGTGGTGGTGGTCTTGCCATTGACTCCGGTCACCGCGACGATGGGGATGCGGCCGTTTTCGCCGGGTGCAAACATCGAGTTGATGACGGCCTCACCGACGTTGCGGGGGCACCCCTCGGAGGGATAAAGGTGCATCCGCAGGCCGGGACGGGCGTTGATTTCGATGATCACTCCATTGCTCTCGCTAAGCGGTTGGGTAATGTCGATGGCCACAACGTCGATGCCGCAGAGGTCCAGGCCGACGGTCTGCGCGGCTTCGATGACGGCATCGCGGATGCTGGGATGGACTTCGTCAGTGCAATCCACGGCGGTGCCGCCGGTGCTGAGGTTGGCATTGCGCCGGATGAAGACCGGGCATCCTTGTTGCGGAATGGAGTCGGGCGTGAGAGCTTGTTCGGCAAGGACGCCAAGGGCAACGGCGTCGATGCGGATCTTACTCAGCGCGGCGGCGTGGGCCGCGGCGCGACGGGGATCCAGATTGGCCTCGGCGATGAGTTCGGTAACGGAGTGGATGCCATCGCCGATGACACGGGCGGGTTTGCGCCGACTGGCGGCCACCAATTTTCTGCCAACAATCAGCAAGCGGTAATCTTCGCCCTCGGCAAATTGTTCCACAATGATCGAGTCGCTTTCCTCGGAGGCGGCATCAAAGGCGGCGCTGACCTGCTCCTTGGTTGTCAGATTGAGGGCGACCCCACGACCTTGGTTGCCATCCAGCGGCTTGACGACAACCGGCAGGCCGATTTCGAGGGCGGCGAGCCAGGCATCCTCGGCGGAATCCACCGCGCGGCCACGCGGCACGGGCAGGCCGACCTCGCGCAGCAGGCGACAGGTGAGGCTCTTATCCTGCACGATGTCCTCGGCGATGGCACTGGTCTGACTGGTGGCAGCAGCGAGGATTTTCTGCTGTTTGCTGCCCCAACCGAGCTGGACCAAACTGCCTTCGGTGAGCCTGCGCACGGGAATGCCGCGACTCAGTGCCGCATCCACCATGGAGCGGGTGCTGGGGCCAAGGCACAAGGCATCGGCCAGATCGGTGATCTCAGTCATGGCGGCGGCGACGTCCAGCGGCGCGCCATCCAGCGCGGCATCCACCATCCGGCGGGCCAGATCGAAGGCCGCGCGCCCGACGGTTTCCTGGTCATACTGAACGATGATGCGCAGCAGGTCGGGTTGCGAAGTGGGCATCACTTTGACAAAGCTCAACTGGAGGTCCGGGCGGGATTGCAAGTGCAACGTGAGCTCGTGCAACACCGCAGCAAGCGCGAAGGCCTCCGGCTCAACGAGGGATTGGAGTTGCGGTTGGAGCGTCGGCAGCCATTCCAGCAAGCGCTGCCGCCAATCGGCAGCGGGCGTTTCAAACGCCAGGAAGCGAACCCAGCATTCGAGCGCGGTGACGCGGGTCCAACGATTAGGTCCTCGCAGTGCTAGGATCTTGTGGATGCTGGTGAAATGCCGCTTGTCGGAGGGTGATGCGCTCAAGGTGAGGGAGCCGAGGTCAGAGCTACTACAGTGGCCACCCGACGGGAATCCGCGGCGGTGCCGGGACGAAGTTGACCACAAATCGGCGATTGCGCAAGAGATTGCTGTGGAAGGGGACAATTTTTGCATTTTGCCAGTTACGCTTTACAAAACGCGATCCGGCCGCACCATCCGTGGCTGCACCCCCCTGTCCTGCCATTCGCTTATCGACGTCCATTCCTGCCGATCCGCTGACGCTCCCGCACATTGAAAAGCGCTTGGAGCCCGGGGAGCGGGTCGTTGCGCGCTTGCAAACGGATTTGGACCGGCAGCTTCAGTTTCAAAAGGGGCTGCTGGTGTTGACCAACCGGCGACTGCTGTTTCTTGAGGAAAACCCAGCGGCAACGGCCCCGTTCAGCGAGTGGAAGCTGGGGGAAATCGCGGACCTGGCGTTGGAGGAGATGGGGGCCACGGGTGCGTTGCACCTTACGGCGGCGGGTGAGCCAAGCCGCAGCCACTGGCGTTTCACCGCCGGGCTCATCAAGGAGGCGGACACTTTCGTGGCCCGCTTCATGGATCAACAGCGGGCGCTGGCGGGTGGCACGCCATTTTTCCCGCCCGAGGCGTCCGATCCGGATGCCGACGCCGAAGGGCTGGAATTTTCCGACCTGATGCCCGAAGCGGCGCGCGGCAATCCGATGTTTCGGCTGCTGAGGTTTTCCCGGCCATGGATCGGGCTCATCGTGTTAGGGCTGCTGCTGACCATCGCGGCGACCAGTGCGAGCTTGTTAACGCCATGGATCACCGGGGTGATGGTGGACAAGTTGCTCATCCCGCTGCAAACCAAGAGCCACGAGCTCAGCCTGCAGCAACTCCTGCCGTACGCCGCAATGCTGTTAGGCACGGCGCTCATCGCGTGGTTGTTAAAGTGGGGCCGCACCTTTGTGGTGGCGCGAATCGCCGAATTGGTCACCAGCCGGCTGCGGCGCGAGTTGTTTGAGCATCTGCAGAGCCTCTCGCTGATTTATTTCAACAAGAAACGCACCGGCGACCTGATCTCGCGCATTGGCACGGACACCGACCGGCTTTCGCTGTTCATCTCGCTGAGCTTCATTGACTTTGTGTGCGACGTGTTTCAATTCGTCTTCACGGCGGTCATCTTGTTCAAGATTCATCCGCTGCTGGCGTTTGCGGCGCTAGGGCCGGTGCCGGTGGTGGCCTGGCTGGTGAGGTGCGTGCGCGGGCATTTGCTCAGCGGCTTTGCGGCGTCGAGCCGGGCGTGGTCGCTGATGACGAGTGTTTTGTCCGACACCATTCCCGGGGTGCGCGTAGTCAAGGCCTTTGCGCAGGAACAACGCGAGATCGTGCGGTTCCGGCAGACCGACCACCATGTGTATTCGACCAACGACCGGGTGAACCGGACCTGGTCGTTTTTCAGTCCGATGATCGAAATGTTCACCGATCTGGGCTTGCTGATCATTTGGGTGGTGGGAGCGCTGGCAGTCGCGCATGGCACCCTGACGGTGGGTGTGCTGTGGTGTTTTGTGACCTATACGACGCGCTTCTACGGTCGTCTGGAAGCCATGAGCCGCTTCTTTGCCTCGGCGCAGCGGGCGGCGGCGAGCGCGCACCGGGTGTTTGAGGTGTTAGACGTGGAGCCGGACATGCCGGCCACCGAAGGGACGCGGCGCATCGGCCGGCTGAGCGGGCGCATCGAGTTTCGCGACATCAAGTTCCGTCATGGTTCGCGCCAGATCATTCGCGGCATCAGTCTCGACATAGCGCCGGGGGAAATGATCGGTCTGGTGGGGCCCAGCGGCTCGGGCAAGACCACACTGGTGAATTTGGCCTGCCGATTTTTCGATGTGAGCGAGGGGGCGATCCTGGTTGACGGCCAGGATTTGCGTGACATTCACGTCGAGGATTTCCGCAAGAACATCGGGCTGGTGTTGCAGGAGCCGTATCTGTTTTTTGGCACCATTGCCGACAACATTGCGTATGGCAAACCGGACGCCACGCGCGCGCAAATCATTGCCTCGGCCAAGGCGGCGCATGCCCACGAGTTCATCATGAAACTCGTCGATGGCTATGACTCGATGGTCGGCGAGCGCGGCCAACAACTCTCCGGCGGCGAACGCCAGCGCATCAGCATTGCGCGAGCCCTGCTGATAGACCCGGCCATTCTCATCCTCGACGAGGCCACGTCCTCGGTGGACACCGAGACCGAACGGGAAATCCAGCGTGCCCTGGACAACCTCGTCCACGGTCGCACCACCATTGCCATTGCGCACCGGCTCGGCACGCTGCGGCTGGCCAATCGGCTGGTGGTGCTGGAGGATGGGCGGATCAGTGAAATCGGCACCCACGAGCAGCTCCTCCATACCAGCGGCACGTATGCCCGCCTGCACAAAGCCATGCAAGAGGTTTCGCACACATGAAGAAGTCCGCCCCGCATTTTGACTTGCAGCGCAACGAGGCCGGCAACCTCGTATTTACCGATGCCGCCGGAGCGGTGCATGAGAACGTGCTGCCGGTGCGGCTGTTTCCTCTAACCGATCCCGCGCACTGGGTGGCCATCACCAGCGCCGCGGGTCACGATCTTGCCTGCGTTGAGGACCTCGCGACACTGCCTGAGAATGTCAGGGAGTTGCTGCTGGAAGCATTGGCGCAGCGCGATTTCGTGCCGGTGATTCAATCCATTCACACGATCCGGCGCGCCGCCCACGGCTACGAATGGTATGTCACCACCGATCGGGGCAAGACCCACTTCACCGTCGAGAACGACGAAAGCATCCAACCGCTGGCCAGCGGCAGCATCGTGGTGATGGATCACCTCAACACCCGCTACCTCATCCCCGATCCCGCGGCCCTGGACATCAAGAGCCGCCAAAAGTTGGAGCGATACTATTAGCTCACCAAGCCCTTGGCGATGAGCGCCTCCGGCAAGCCGTGCGCCCAGGCTCCGGCCACCGCGGCGAGAATGTTTTCGGCGTGAAGTTCCGTGGCGTCGGGCATCGCCACCTCGGCCAGCGGGAATAGCGCGCGGGACTCCGCTCCTTCGGTTAGATAGATCGTGCCCTCGTGCAGCATCACCCCGCGGCCGCCGGCGGCGCGATGCGCGGCGGCGAGCGGATTGTGGGCGTCACAGGTGAAAAGCATCACCTTGCCCTTGCATTTGTTAGCCATGGCAGCCACCAGCGGGTCGTCGGCGTTCAACACGGCAGTGCCGGTTGGCAGCACCACGTCCACGATGCAGCGTTTCGCGGTGCCCATCTGCTCGATGGTCTCGACGTGGGCGTGCCCGAGATGAGTGGTGCCCACATTGAGCACCACGGCGACCGACACCCGATCAAAACCGAGGCCGTCGCTCAGAATGTGTTCCGCCCCCGCCTCACAGATGGCGATTTGGGTCCACGGATGCAGCAAGATCCCCTGCGAGCCGGCGAGCCGATCGCCACCGCAGTCGCGCGAGACGCGTTGGCCGATGCGGATGCCGTCACTGGATGCGACGCTGACGCAGGGTCCGTCCAACTGCAAGAGGCGGGTGAGCAAGCGGATGGTGGAGGTTTTGCCCCGCGTGCCGGTGACGCCGATGGTGGGAATCCGGCCATCGTGGCCCGCGGGAAACAGCATGTCGATGATCGCCGCGCCCACCGGTCGCACCACGCCCATCGCGGGTTGCAGGAACATAAGCAGATTGGGGCCGGCGTTGAGTTCCACAATGGCGCCCTCCTGGGCTTCCAACGGCTTGCTGATATCGCGGCACACCACGTCCACGCCGCAAATATCCAGCCCAGCCACATTGGCCGCGGTGACCGCATGGGCCCGGATGCTGGGATGGACCTCGTCGGTGACATCGATGCACCAGGTGGAAAAACGTGCCACCATCACCCGCTCGCCGTCGCGGGGCACCGAATCCAACGAGTAGCCCTGATCCTCCAGGTCTAACAAAACAGAGGTTTCCCAGTCGGCATCGTCGATTTTGCTCCACGGGCACTCGTCGGGTCGGCCGGTTTGCACACTGGTATGGAGTTGGGAAGTGACCAGCTTGCGGATGGTATGGGAGCCGTCGCCCACCACGACGGCCGGGTAGCCCTTGCTGGCGGCAATCATGTTGCTTCCCACCACCAGCAGGCGGTGGTCGGTGCCCGGCACGAATTTCTCGACGACCACCCCGCCGCCTTCCTCCAACGCATAGCCGAAGGAATTGCGCACCTGCGGTTCGGTGAGCAGGTTGATGAACACGCCGCGCCCATGATTGGCGTCGAGCGGTTTGACCACCACTGGGGTGGCGATGGATTGCGCCGCATCCCAGGCGTCGTCGGGATCATCCGCCTTGCGCCCCAGCGGCACCGGCACGCCGGCCTGGCGCAGCAGCATGCGGGTCAGATCCTTGTCTTGGGCGATGTATTCGGAAATGGCACCGGAGCGATCCGTCTCGGCCGTCCACACCCGGCGCTGCAACGCCCCATGGCCCAATTGCACCAAACTGATACCCTCCCGAATGCGTCGCCAGGGAATCCCGCGTTCCCTCGCGGCATTCACGATGGCCATGGTGCTGGGTCCCAGCGCGCTGCGCAGGGCGATGGCCCGCAAGCGCGCCACCTCGTCGGCCACATCAAACGGCTCGTCGCGATAGGCCGCGAGCAGCAGTTCGCGGGCGCAGCGCAGGCAGGCCACCACCAGAGCTTCATCCAGATAGCGGACGACGACTTTGTAGATTCCTTCCACCGGAGTGGCTCGCGCCTTGCCGAAGCCGAGGTGATGGCCGGCGAGGGTTTGCAGTTCCAGCGTGGCATGCTCCAACACATGCGCCGGATAGGTCCCCCGATCCAAGCGCTGGAAAAACCCGCTGCGCTCGCCCACGCTACAGCGGTGCTCGATCAATCCCGGCAGCCAGGTCTTGAGCCGCTCGTTGAAGCCAGGCACCTCGTCCGACGAGGTGTCTTTGAGACTGCCCAGGTCAACCCACGCTTCAAGCACCGGGTAATTGGCCCACACGTTAGGACCGCGGAGCAGGTTGATTTCGCAAATTTCAAGATCTGGCATCGGTGGAGGCGCCAAATGTGCCACCATTCCGCCCCCAAAAGCAAGCCCCGTATCATCAACCCACGACTCCCTTGGCTCCCATGCTCACCTGAAGGCCTCATTGCTTGGATTCGCCGCGACGGGGGCGACGCCCCCAAACCCCTCGGTTCACGATTTTTCCCAGGTTATTCACAAGCGGTTTTCGCGGCCCCCTGTTACTCCGACTAAGGAAATCCCTTAGGTAAAAGGACCTCCGCGCGGGTACGCGTGAAAATTTTCCGCCCCCTTGCCGACGTCTGTGAATAACTTGTGAAGACCTTGGGGTAACAGGAAATCACTGTCGTATGTCTTTGAAAATAAGTGTTTTGCATCGATAAGCCGGCCTCCACGGCCTCCCGCGCCGGTGAACAACTGTTTGAAACCAGTCCTTTAAATCGTGTCGCATTCCTTGAAATGACGGGGCAGGCTTGCAAGGGGGCGGAACTCCCCGGCATTGGCCCAGGTGACGTGCGGTGGCGTTCTGGACAAGTTATTCACAAGCGGGAATCGGTCGGCTGGCGGCGTGTGAAATTGAGCATCGAGTGCTTTTGGTTTGACGGCTGAGGTTCGGGCTGGCTCTAGTGGCGCCGCGCGCAGCGCATTCCATCACATGGCTTCCTACGACAACGTCACCCCACCCGCCGGCTCACGCATCACCATTAAAAACGGTAAGCTCAAGGTTCCGAACGATCCGATCATTCCCTTCATTGAAGGCGACGGCACCGGTCCGGACATTTGGCGCGCCTCGCGGCGCGTGTTTGATGCGGCGGTGGAGAAGGCTTATGGGAACAAGCAGAAAATCGTCTGGTTTGAAGTGTATGCCGGCGAGAAGGCCTACGATTTGTTCAAGGACAAGGAAAAGGATCCGGGCAAGGCCTGGCTGCCGGAGGACACCCTCACCGCCTTCCGCGAGTATCTGGTAGGCATCAAGGGACCGCTGACCACGCCGGTGGGCGGCGGCATTCGCTCGCTCAATGTGGCGCTGCGCCAGATTCTGGATCTCTACGTGTGCCTGCGCCCGGTGCGCTGGTTCAATGGCGTGCCCAGCCCAGTGAAGCGTCCGGACCTCACGGACATGGTCATTTTCCGCGAAAACACCGAAGACATCTATGCCGGCATCGAATTCCAGGAAGGCACGGAAGATGCCAGGGAATTCCGCAAGTTCCTCAAAAAGGCGTTTCCGAAAGCCTACGAAAAGGTGCGTTTCCCGAAAACCGCGGGCTTCGGCATCAAGCCGGTGTCGGAGGAAGGCACCAAACGGTTGGTGCGCGCCGCCATCGACTATGCCATTGCGGCCGGCAAATCATCCGTTACCTTGGTCCACAAGGGCAACATCATGAAATTCACCGAAGGAGCCTTCCGCGACTGGGGCTATGAACTGGCCAAGCAGGAATACGGGGCCATCGAGCTTGATGGCGGCCCGTGGTGCGTCATCGCACCGGGCAAGCCCGGCGCCGGCATCATCATCAAGGACGTCATCGCGGATGCCTTCCTCCAACAAATCCTCACCCGCCCTGCCGAATACAGCGTGGTGGCCACCCTCAATCTCAATGGCGACTATATTTCCGATTCCCTGGCGGCTTGCGTCGGCGGCATCGGCATCGCGCCCGGCGGCAACATCAACTATCTAACCGGCCACGCCATCTTTGAGGCCACCCACGGCACCGCCCCCAAGTACGCCAACCTCGACAAGGTCAACCCGGGCTCGCTCATCCTCTCCGGTGAAATGATGCTGCGCCACCTCGGCTGGAGCGCCGCGGCGGACCTCGTCATCAAGGGCGTCAACGCGGCCATCGCGGCCAAGACGGTGACCTATGACTTTGCCCGCCAAATGGATGACGCGATCGAAGTGAGCTGCTCGGGCTTTGCCGACGCGGTGATCAAGCACATGGCCTGAAGCCTCCTGAATTGCCATGGAACAATACTTTCAAACCGCCCTTCACAGCCAGTTTGTCTGGGGCCTGTTGCTCGGCCTGCTGATTGCGGGGTTTTTGTGGAAAGGCGGTCTCACCGCCCGGCGACATGCCAGCGCGGAAATCCGCCGCGTGCAGAGCGATCTGCGCGAACTCCAGGGCCACCTCAACACCCAACTCAAAATCAATGCCTCCGGCAACGAGGTGCTGCATACCGAGCTTGAGGCGCTGCGCCGCCAAAACGAAAACCTCCGCGTCAATCTCGCCGCACTGCAACAAAAACCCGGCCGCGCCGAGCAACGCCTGCTGCAAATCCACGAAACGGCCATCCGCGCGCTGCGCGAGCAGGCGCCGGGCTTTGCCGCGGCCTGGGAAAAGGCGTTCCGCCAGGCCGAAAGCGAACTGGAAGCCGCCGACTCCGGCTTGAAAAAACTCATCCGCCGCGTCATCCCCGGCCTTGGCAACTCGGCGGCCTCTCCCACCCAGTCCACCATCGTTGTCAACGAGGAGCAGGACTAGGCAGCGCTTCTTTCATGGGCAGTCCCAGCCAACGTCCGCTCAGCTTTGGCTGCGACGGTCACAGACCGCCGCTACAGGACGACGGTCACAGAACGCCGCTACAGGACGACGGTCACAGACCGCCGCTACAGGACGACGGTCACAGACCGCCGCTACAGGCTTCATCCATGGGCAGTTCCAGCCAGCCTCCGCTCAAGGGATATAACAACTACGGCGTCTATCTGCGGGAGAAATTCGCCGGGCGGCGGGTGTTCAAGGTCATTGTGGATGCCGGCTTCACCTGTCCGAACCGGGACGGCAGCAAGGGCTACGGCGGCTGCACGTATTGCAACGTCGATTCCTTCACGCCGGAATTGCCGCGCTCGCTTTCGGCCATCCGCGCCCAGATCGAGCAGGGCATCGTGCGCGCCAGGGAAAACTATGATGCCGAAAAATTCATCATCTACTTCCAACCTAACACCAACACCTACGCCCCGTTGGAAACGCTCCGCGCGCTGTTCGACGAGGCGCTCTCGATCTGTCCGCAGGATGTCGTCGGCCTGGCGGTGGGCACCCGCGCCGATTGCCTCGACGCCGACAAGATCGCGCTGTTGGAGAGTTATACCAAACACCTGACGGTCGATCTGGAAATGGGCATGGAGTCGATGTATGATGAAACGTTGGTCAAGCTCAACCGAGGCTGCAGCCACCGGGATCTGGTCGGCATATTGGATCGGTTAGATAATAGTCCGCTCGACATCTGTGTCCACACCGTGTTTGGCTTTCCCGGAGAAACCCGCGACATGATGCTGGCTTACGCGCACGAGATCAACCGCTTCGCGCAGATCAAGTTCGTCAAGCTCCATCACCTGCACGTGGTGGCCGGCTCGATCATGGCGGCCCAATACAAACGCGAGCCCTTCAAGCTGTTTGAATTGGACGAATACACCGATTTCCTCTGCGAGTTCCTGCCCTTGCTGCGCCCCGACATCGTGATCCAGCGCTTGTTCGGCATCTCCGATTTGAAGTTGCTCATCGCCCCGAACTGGGGCCTGAAGAAAGTGCGCATCCAGACCCATATCGACCAGGCCATCCAACGCCGCGGCGTCCGGCAGGGCAGCGGGTTCATCGTGGCTGCCGCGTCTCGCGGCAGGCCGTGATGGCGGCGTCTCGCCGCCCGACCCTCGTCACCTATCGCTGCGAATGAAGCGCTCTGTAGCGGCGCATTGTAGCGGCGCTCTGTGAGCGCCGTTAGCGATAGAGAGGCGCTTTAGCATGCGCTGCGACGGTCATAGACCGCCGCTACAGTCGCTTTGTCTTCGCTGCGACGGTCACAGACCGCGCGCCCCCGTAGGCGCGTTGGTCACAACGCGTTGGGGGTGGATGGAGCGCTTGGCTTCAGCCGGCGTGTAATTGACGCTAGGGGCAGTGGCGTCAGCAACGTGTAAGCGGGCCTCCTGCCCCCGCGTTGTGACGAATGCGCCTACGGGAGAGATAGACACGCCGGCTGAAGCCGCTACAGTGCCACCTTTGGCCACGGCGCTCACAGGGCGCCGCTACAAGGCATCGTGAAAATCCGCCATTTTTGACAGATTCGGCGCCGCGGGGAAGTATCGGTCCGTTCAATCGCGACCTATGAAAAAATACCTCATTTCCCTGATCAGCGGCATCGTCGGCGGAGCGCCGGGGATGGCACCAGCCCAGACTGCGCCCGCCATAGTTGCGCCGGAGCGCGGCTTCATCAGCTCGACGCCGGCGGAGACCTGGGAACATGGTCTCATCTCGGGCAACGGCACCATCGGCGCGAATGTGATGAGCCGGCCGCTGCAGGAGACGGTCATTTTCACCCACGAGCGGCTGTTTCTGCCGCAGGGGCCGCCGCACATGCCGCCGGACAATGGCGCGCGCCTGTTTGAGATCCGCAATTTAATCGACCGTGGTTTGTACAAGCAGGCGACCAACCTGCAGTTTGACCTGTCCGGGCTGGAGGGGTTCATGTATCCCGATCCGTTTGTTCCCGCCTTCGACCTCAACATCGCGATGAACACGGAAAAGGACATCAAGGATTATGTTCGCTCCGTGGATTTCCAGACCGGGGAAACCACGGTCCACTGGGCCGACAGCCACGGCGTGTATGAACGCAAGCTGTTTGTGTCGCGCGCCGACGGGGTGGCGGTGATGCTGATCACCGGTCCGGGCAAGGGCGCGGTGAATTGCACGCTGTCGCTCAGCCCGCGGCAGGTCGATGAGAAGCTCGGTGCCAGGACGATCAAGCAATCCGAGGAGGTGTTCAAGGAGCACGTCTCGAATGTCAAGATCCACGCCGAGAAGTCATGCCTAACCTATAAGAACTCGTTTTCCAAGGCCTACCCCGGCAGCATCCATGCGCTCGAAGGCATTGCCAGTGTGGTTGCCCAAGGTGGCAGCACCGAGCCCAAGGGCGACACACTGGTGGTGAGCGGGGCGGATCAGGCGCTTGTTTTGATAGACATCAGGATGCTCTATGATCCCGACAAATCGCAGATCGAGGACAGCTCCAACCATCTGGCGGGCTTGGGTGGGGACTATCAAGCGCTGCTCAAGCGCCATGCCGCGATCCATGGCGCGCTGTTCAATCGCGTGCGCCTGAACCTGGGTGGCGGCGCCGACCGCCAGCTCACCACCGAGGAATTGCAGACCAAGTCCACCAACGAACAACTCAACCTGGCCCTGATCGAAAAGGAATTCGATGCCGGGCGCTATAACATCATCTCCGCCACTGGCGAACTGCCGCCGAATCTGCAGGGCGTGTGGGGCGGCACCTACGTCCCCGGCTGGGCCAGCGACTACACCCACAACGGCAACGTGCCGTCCGCCATTGCCAGCACCATGATGGGCAACACGCCGGAACTGATGCTGGCCTACACGTCCTACATCGAATCGATTGTTCCGTGGTTGGAAATCAATGCCAAGAACATGTTTGGCGCCCGCGGCGTGGTGCTGCCTTCGCGCTCCACCACCAACGGCTTCAACAACGCCCTGGCCCCGGATTTCGCCGGCGGCTTCTGGGTCGGCGGCGCGGCCTGGGCCGCCCACTTTTTCTATGACTACTACCTTTACACCGGCGACCGGAAGTTTCTAACCGAGCACGCGCTGCCTTACATGCAAAAGGTCGGGCTGTTCTTCGAGGATTACCTGTATGAGGGGCCGGACGGGAAGTATGTGTTCTCGCCCACCCAGTCGCCGGAAAACTTCCCGAAAAACACCAAGTCGCAAGGCACATTCAACGCGACGATGGATATCGCCGCAGCCAAGGAGTTGTTCAATCATCTCATCAGCGCGTCGGAGGTGCTCGGCACCAACCGCGACAAGATCCCGCTGTGGAAGAGCATGCTGGCCAAGATGCCGGACTATCAGATCAGCGACGAGGGCTTCGTCAAGGAGTGGGCCACCCCGAAGCTCATCGACGACCTCAACCACCGGCACTCGTCGCAACTCTACGCGCTTTATGACGGCATTCCCGACGAGATCAGCCAAAACCCCAAGCTCAAGGATGCGTTCAAGAAGATGATCGAACTCAAGCTGCAACGCCATTGGAGCGGCAACACGTCGGGCTTCATGTCGTTCGGATTGGTGCAACTCGGCCAGGCGTCCACCAGCCTCGGCGAACCGGCGCTTGCCTATCAGTGTCTGGTGCAGTTGGTCAATCGCTATTGGCTCAACAACCTCGCCTCGATGCACAATGCCAAGTCCCTGTTCAACATGGATATCAGTGGCGGCATGCCCGCGGTCATCATCAAAATGTTAGTGGCGTCCGAGTTGGGTCAAATCAAATTGCTGCCCGCCGTGCCCGCCGCGTGGACGACAGGCGAGATTGCCGGCGTGCTGTGCCGCGGCCAGATCACGGTCACCCGTCTCGCATGGGACGACAAGCTCATCAAGGTGAGCCTGCTCTCCAGCAAGGACCAAACGATCCGCCTGGACGCCGCGGGCACCAGCCAACAGGTGACGCTTGCCGCCGGCAAGGAGCTTGCGCTGGAGATAAAGAAGTGAGGGAGCGGCAGGGATGACAAGTCACCGCGCTCCACGGCCGGGGAATTGGTCGAGGAGCAGCCAGTGGCCCGCGACCATGGCGGCATTGTCGGCGAGGGCGGAGGGGACGATTTCGACCTGGCCCCAGGGCGTGTTGGCGTGGCGGGCGACATGGGCGCGGATGGCCGGCAAGATCACTGCGGCGCTGGCCATGATGCCCCCGCCGAGGATGAGCCGCGCGGGGTCGTAGGCGTGAATAAGGCTCACTGCGACGGTGGCCCAGACGTGCATGCTGTGGTCGCGCAGGGCGACGGCACAGGGGTCGGCTGCGGCGGCGTGGCGGAACACGGCGGCGAAATCCAGCACCGACTCGGCGGCCAGCGGGCTGGCGGCGAAATCGGCGCGGGCGCGCGCCAGAGCGGTTAGACAGGCGGTGGACGCCTCGGCTTCGGCGCAGCCGAGGTTGCCGCAGGTGCATGGGCGGCCGCCAGCGTAGCGCACCGACAGGTGGCCGCCTTGGATGCCGGCCTGGCCGTGGGTGCCGCGCAGCACGCGGCCTTCGATGATGGCGGCGGTGCCCAGTCCGGTGCCCAGCGTCAGCATCACCAAGTCATCGCAGCCGCGGCCCGCGCCGGCGCGCCACTCGCCGATGAGGGCCATGCGGGCGTCGTTGTCGATGGCCAGCGACAGGCCCAGCTCGCGATGGGCCCAGGCGCGCAGGTCGAGGTCCAAGGCATCGGCGAATTTGCCAAACGAGGCGAGCACGCGGCCGGAGGCGGCGTCGATGATGCTCGGATAGGCCATGCTGATGCCGGCGCAATCGCGGAGGGTGAGGTTGAGTTGGGCGAGCAGGCGCAGCCAGGCGGCCTTGAGCACGGGCAGGTGCACGGCGAGGGATAGCTTGGAATTGGCGGGTTCGACGGAGTGGG
>TBL_comb47_HYPODRAFT_10004532_pt1 | contig 15947 bp, 12 predicted proteins | sample TroBogypolimnion_40_FD_10682 | JGI IMG/M metagenome (IMG submission 10682)
CGCCCGCCCGCCCACAAGTGAACGTAATGAAATTATAATTATAATTATATCATATGTTCACTTTGCCATACATATTTCAGATTATATACACTCATATTGGTATGAATTGTATGCATAACATCTTCCATTACAGATAAACTATTGGAGGTGACATTTCCTGATAAAATTTGGTTTTGGAAATATTCCCTTAAAATTTCCTTTATACTACAATTACAATTGTACGATATTTCCTGCGCATGTGAAACGAAATCATCTACATTGGATGCACTTGCCAATTTAACGATTTCATCTTCAAAAATAATCGGTGCTGTTTTTCCACTACTACTACTATTACTACTACTACATCCGCCACTACTACTACTACTAGTCTGTAAAAAATTAATCATTGAACGGACATCGCTACCAAAACGATGAGAAATACGTTTCAAATTCTTTTTTGTAATGACAAATTTTTCTTTTTCAGCAATATTAGCTAAAAAGTCTACAACATCTTTTTCCGGTAAACGATTAAATCGGACACTAATAAATTCATTTCTTAAAGATGGTACAATTTTACTAATATAATTACAAATTAAACAAAAACGTACCTTTTCCATGGGTAATGATTGTAAAAGATATGTTAATCCATGTTGTGCATTCTTTGTCATATTATCAACTTCATCTAAAATAACAAATTTCATAGAATTAGTAAAAAAAGTATTTGAATGTACAAATAATAAAATTTGATTACGAATGACATCAATTCCCCGGTCATCGGATGCATTTAAATGTAATACTTCATGTTTTAAAATTGGCAAGAATTGTTTAATAATGGATAGAATTGTCGTCGTTTTACCTGTACCTGGTGGTCCATAAAACAATAAATGAGGAAGTCTATTACTAGTCAATATACTAGCAAAAAATGAGCGATTATATTTATCCAAAACGATATTTTCCAACATTTGAGGACGATATTTTTCTACCCAAGGGGCATGATTATTGATATTGTTCTTGGTCTTGTTGTTTACGTTCGTATTTGTATTTTCATTTGTATTATCCATATTTGTATTCATATTTATACTTTGATTGAACGTCTTTGTTTATTTTATTTGTCCGACTATAAAAATTGCGTTGCTGCAACTATTTTTCAATATAATATTTTGAATCTGAATTTGAATCTATATAAATTCTTTCATCACTAAAACGTAATCTTCTTTTTTTATAATGATCATAAAATACATTGGTTTCTAGAAGAATACCCATGTATAAAATTCTGTTATTATACCCTAGATATAATTTACAATTGATGTGATTATTTAATTCATCAAAATTACAACTAATATAGTTATTTTCATTTTTCATCATATATAATGAAAATTATAGAAAATTGAAACAAATTCTAAAGAATGGTCAATGAACCAATACATTAACCAACTCATCATAAATCATAATTAAACGATCAAAGATAAAAGATAAAAGATAAAATATAACAGACAAAAGATAAAATATAACAGACAAAAGATAAATCATAAAAGATGAACGACATGTTATATGTCTCAGTAGTTAGTGCATTATTATGTTCAGCGTGTATTATAAGAATATGCACAGGTGGATGTGGAGATGGCATTGGGCGAATGATAAGACGACGCTCACGCAGAATCCGAGCCAGACGCGAACGCGCATCAATGATAATCGTGGATAATTATCTAAACTCTCGTGCTTCTCATGCTCGTCCAAATAATGCAAGTATAAAGATAGCAAAAGTTGGACAAGGAGGAGAAGAAGGAGAAGAAGGAGAAGAAGAATATGGAGAACATTCGGTGCAAATCGGAAAATATATTACTGAATCTGAATATATTGAAACTTGTATTGTAGACATTGCGATCTATCCGATTCAACCAATTCCAATCGTCGCATCGGATGGTTCACTAAAACCAATTAGTATCATTCCATTGGCAGATATGGTGTAATACTAACCGGTTATACTCTTGTATACGACATGGGCAATTTTTGTCCAATTGTTCCAGAATATCGTTTCAAATATGCATCTAATATTGATGCTGAAAGAATCAATTGTGAATCATCCAATGGCATTTTTTCAACATTTTCAAGATTCAAGACATTCTTTTGCAAATAAAATCGGCGAATACGTGGATTACGTAATATTTCATCCGCCATTTTTTCATAATAGAGAATATTGTTATTGTTACCATTTTTCAATTTGTTGTCAATATCATTCTTGACAAGAACCATTTTGTCTGTATCATTTCCTGAAACTAGATATTGTGATGCAGTTTTTGTCAATGCAAATGCCGCCGGTAAACTGATATGATCTACCCATTCTATTCCATCTTTTGATGCATCTAGTAATATTTTTTTGATTTGATGCAAAGTTTTTCCTGTAGCAACAATGGATTCATGTGATTTTGTCAATATTGTATCTCCATGAATATTTATTCCAAGTTTATGAATTATATCATTGTATAATTTAATTTCTGTTTCCAATTTTGTTTTTATAGCTGGAAATTTCTGAATCATGTTTTTCATATAAACCTGGAATAAATTATAAAATTGATGATTTAATTTTAATTTATCCAATAATCCTTGACGATTTGGATCGGGACGTGTACTTGCCAAAAATTCCGATTCAGCTGAAAACATTTCTATCCCTTTTGCAATTGGTACCGCAGTGGTAGCGACAGAGGACGCATCATCATCCTCTTCTTTATCATAATCTTGTTGAATAGTTTTGACAAATTGTCGTGTTTCTGTAATAATACCAACAATTTTTCCATTACCATCTTGAATTCTGTTGATTGGTTTACATCGTATTTTTCCATTTGTAATTTTATGGATATGATTAAGAAATTGGATTGTTTTTTCTACAGACATCCACCGATTTTCAGTTTTCAACATTTTAAGTGGTACTCTCTTTAAACTTGCAATTGAATAAAAGGGTGATATTGGTATAAATCCTGAATATCCAATAGATTTTAATTGTATCCAAATTCCAACAATATTTCCCATGGAATTGGATAGACGATGAATGATTTTGATTTCTTCTGGATCCTCAACTAATTCAAGTAATGTAACAATATATTGTGCTGATTGTGGTGGTGGTCCATGTTTTTTCACTGTTGCAGGTAAAGATACAGGTCCACATTTTTTCTTGACTTGATTAATTAAATCTATAACTTGACGTCTAAAATCAAATGGTACTGCTGTTGCTGCTGCCTCTAATTCACTACTTGTATCGTAAAGTTTTGTAATATTGATAGTCGTTTTAGGGATTTTGGAAGGTTTGACAGGTTTGACATGTTTGGCACGGTTTTTAGGATTTGCCGGTTCATTTTCTACTGCGGCCGCGGCGATCATTTGATAGAAATAAATCGGTTCATAAGATACATTTTTATAATCTTTGGAATTTTTAAATAAAATCAATGTTTTTTTATCGGTACTATTCATTTCTTCCAAAGAAAAAGCATTGAATGGACAAGCAATTTGTAGTCTTTCCTCATCATCATCGGCATCATCATCATTGTCGTCATCATCGCCGTTATTATCTTCATGACGTCTTTTTTCATTTTTACGAACAAGTTCCAATATTAAAATATTTATTCCGTTTCCATCAGTTAATGTAGGATTTGGTCTAGATAAAAGGTCTATTAAAAATGTTTCATCCAACAATGATAAATTTGAATTAAGAATATATTGACAAAAATAATCCATTGCATTCAAAACAGCATCAACTGTAATTGGGTCTTGTTTCATAGAATGAGGGATTTGGTCTCCCCATTTCTTTATTCTTTCACTACTTTCTTTACTTTTAATATTTGGGTCAAGATTCCCCATATCATCATCATAATTCTCATAATTATGTTCATCCCGATAAAAACTTCGGACTAATTCACCACTTTGATACGACATGAACTCTTCTGGTGAAATAAGAGCTATAATTCGTTGACGTAATTGAATAGTAGATATACCAAATGAATCAGCAACAGCCCCAAAAAATGATGATTTTTCTGTTCCGTATCGCAAAAATGTAGATTTATTTGGTGGATTCGTAGTGATTCCAGTTGTTATACCTAATGTAGTCTGTACCAAAGTCGGTAGAAACCCCCATTTATCTTTCGCAAGAGTTGTCTCGGCTGCCAAAACATAGTTGGCAATATTAATATTTCTTTTTTCTACTTCATCCTCTTTGTTCTTTCTAGGTTCATCCTTTTCTTCTTCTTCTTCTTCTTCTTCTTCTTCTTCTTCTTCTGCTTCTTTTCCATCTTTATTGTCTTTGTCGTTATCTTCTTTACCATCATCTGCTTCTTCTTCTTTTGCTTCTTCTTTTGCTTCTTCTTCATCCTTTTTATTATATTTAGGTACTACTGGCGGTGTTTTAGGTACTAGTGGCGGGTCTGCTGCTGCTGCTGCTGTCTTTTTGTTAGGTCTTGGTTTTGCTGGTATACTATGATCATTTTTAAAACAGCATGGATATTTATAACCTTTATCACCATCTGCACCATCTGCCCCCTTTAAAAAACCAGGATAACTATATAAATATTTATCTGGTTCACCTGGTCGTAATTTTGCACTATGATGTAATTTTGGTTTATTGAAATGTAATAAATTTTCATCATCTGGAACTGTTTTCCCATTACATTTACCATCTTTGACTTCATCTTCTGTCATTGCCATGTTTGTAGCTACACACCAATAACGAGGACAAATATAATATTGACCATTTTGTTCAAGTGCAGGATGTGAAGCATCTGGATTTTGTTGAGCAAGTTCATCTTTAGATAATACAATTGGTTGACGATGATCATTGGCAGGACATCTAGTAGCATATCCTATCCATTTTGGTCCTTCAACTTTTGCTTTTAAACGTGCCAAAACAGGTCCTTCACGTGGTTGCTGTTTTGGCGCACCGCCATAATAATCATCTTCATCGTCATCTACTGCATCATCAACATTATCATCGTCATCGTCATACTTCATTTTTCCATCATCCAGGCCCTCATCCCCGTCCTCTTCTACATCGTCTTCTTCGTCTTCCGTATCGGAAGCAGCAGCAGCAGCAGCAGCAGCAGCATCTAGTTTATCAATATCTTTGGTGTCGTCTATCTTGTCTTTCATGTCGTCTATCTCGTCGTCATCCTCCTCCACCTCTTCATTTCCTGAATCTTCTTCCAAATCTTCTTCCAAATCTTCTTCTGAATCTTCTTCTGAATCTTCTGAATCAGCGTCATTTTTCCTATCCACCTCTACATCATCGGCCCGAACAGCCATATTCACCGCCGCTATCGGCACATTTTGAGATAATACTACTGGTTCTACATGTACTACAGGTTCTACAGACAATGGTTGACATAGCGATTTTATATAAAACGACATCAATTGAATGTACCAAAATGATGTAATTGACGAAATACTAATTTCCGTAGTTTTGTCTGCTACATTGTATTTAATTTTTACAATTGGTAAATTATATTTAGGGTCATCTCTTGCTCGTAAATAAAGAATATCATTATATTCACGATAACCACCTTTATTAGTTTTTAATTTTAATCCCGTATTAAAAATGAAATTTTTCTTTTTAATATTCTCCAACAATGCATCATTTTTAACTCTCCATAAAAATGAAAATGAACCATTACCATTTATACAATTTGTCAATGACGATACTTTTGGTAACGAAAATCCAGATAATCCAATATTCAATGAAATAGTCACAAATAAATTATTCATTACACTGAGACTCGCGTCAACGTTCAATAAACCAGAATTCATGTCCACATCATTCTCAATACAGTGCACATGAATTGTTCCATGTTCATTGAACATTACGAAAACATTAGCGCTATACGATTGTATATAAATACCCAAATAACCTCGTCCCCCCCCACCACCAGGATCACCATCACTTCTTTTATCTCTATTGCTACTACTACTACTAGTACTACCTACTATTCTTCTAATCTTGTCTAAATTGTTAATTTTTGCCGTTGTCAAAAAAGGAATTTTATGTCCATCATCATCCTTCTGTGTTGAAAATAACTTGAAAAACTTTTCTTGCCCTGGACCAGGAGAATATTTTATAAAAGGATAATCTTGGCTAGCACTGAATGATTCAAATAAAACTGATAATGGAAAATTCAAGTATTGGGTAGTTAATTCTACAATTATACTTTTGAAACCACTTTCAATTATAACATTGTCATTTTCATCCTCGTTTTCGTCGTCTTCATTGTCTTCGTCATCTTCGTTGTCTTCATCGTCTTCTTTCATCTTTCCTTTTTTTCTTCGTGTCCTGGCCTTTTTTTTCTTATAGTTGCCCTTTCCCATCTCTTCACCCTCTTTATACAATTTGCGCAATTGATTGCGTTCTTTTTCAGAGGGCAATACAATATTTGATTCACCAACAAAATCTAATTTAGAAACATTTCTATCTACATATGCATAAATTACATTATTCACGTTATTGTTATTTGATTCGTTTTCTCCAAAATAATTTAACAACAGAAATGTATCATCAATTTCTCGTTTATCAAATTTGGGGACAAGGTTAGTAGGATTTATCCAAGGATTTGATTGATGTATTTGTGTCAATGGCATTCCTAATTCTCTCCATTGTCCTGAAATTGATTCTATAGCAAGGCGAATTCTGAATTTTTGTTTTATATTGCCTAGATGTAATCCTACTGCTGATTTAATATATGTTCTAATCAGTGAAATCGGATCATCCGGTAGTATGATGGAATTACCTACATCTAGATTAGTATGTGACGGTGGGTCGCCATATACGTACATTGCATGCAATCGTACGCTTATAGTAAACCTTCCCATATGATACGGATATAGTTATTTTGTGATGGATTGAACGTAAGAACGTAACATCATTCGTATCAAATGATGTTACGATTATTGGGGCTTCAACTGAGTCTGTTTTTTTCTTTCTTTCTTTATTTATTCATTCATTGTCCGAAAACAAAAAGTATCAATTTCAACGGTGACCACGGGCGATGGAAACGGTTGGAATGGAAACTATTGATGCAGTGACGGTTGAATAGGAGACGATTGGTGCGGTGGTGACGGCTGGTGCAGTTGTAGTTTGGCCAGCTGATATGGTTCGTACTTGTTTCTGGTTGGTCATGTTCATTTTCTTAGTACTAGGAGTTGTAGAGGTCGGGGTCGGGGCAAGGGCAGGAGTATGACCTGCAGTACTAGGGTGTTTTATAAATACGCGTTTGACTTCACAAAGTAAATCTCCTCCTCTAATTCCAGTGATATTTTTTGCTTGCTCCGTATATTTATCATTCGTAGCTAGACCAACTTCATATTCAACATATTCGCCTTCTGTAAGGTACCGAAAACAATCACTCTTTACTTTGAGTTCAGTATGATGAACAAAAATCTCTTGGGATGGGTCATCAACATTACGAATAAAGCCGTGTCCATCATTCTTATTGAACCATTTTACGCGGCCAGTATATACCATTTATACACTCTATACGACATTGGCCTTTATATGTTTTTTTCAATTATGTCTGAGCCGCCGCCGCCATGCCTGAATCCAAATCAAAAACATGTATATATATAAATAAGTAACTCGGATAAATGTCGGCACCAAGAGGTTCACCCCACGGTATAGCAAATATAGTAGTTTCCAAATCCAAGTCCAAATCCAAATTCAAATTCAAATCTAACTCCGATTCCAGTTCAACTAAAACAAACCCCATAAATTCAAATTATGATTATTTTTTAGAACGGTTTTATGCACATACATTATTAAAAACAGAACAAGTAATGTACGAACTTGCTAATGTAACCGCTGAATATTACACTGCAATAGAAACGATGATGAATTCTATACAGATATCCCCCCATTCTCCTCCCTCTTCATCGTCGCAACGTATTCGTCCAATAATTGGTGGAGGTGGCGGCTGCGGAGGCGGCGGCGGAGGCGGCAGTAAGAAAGTTTCAATGGATGATATCTCATGGGTGCTTGAATACGGAATAGCAGATACACAACATGATTTTGGAAAAAACGAAAGAAATTCCATTTTCCCTCATCTTGGAAATAATGCTTCTCCAATTGAACGTTCATTACAACTTTTGGAAATTGAAAAAAATACTTTAAAAGACATTTACAAATTGGGTGGTTACCCAAATATATCACTAGACGACCCATTATATGATTATTATCATCAAGCACCAATGAAATTTGAAGATTTAATTAAAGACAAGTTTTTATTACGGAAAGAATTGGGTGATTATGAAAATGGTACCACATCTTATTTTTACGATGAACCAATACCAGAAAAATGGAAATCCAACATCTCTAGAAAATTGTTATTTGATGAAGATGCATTAAATACTCGCGAACAAATGTATGAACATATCAGAAGGCATAAATTTGAATATTTTCTTTTGGATGCATGTGCATCTATCAATAAAAAAAAAGCCAATGTTAATCAAGTTTGTAGTTTATGCAACATATGGGATCCAAAAACATTATATGGTATTGGTGAATCAAATTTATTTGATGGAAGAGATAACATAGATAAATCTGGATTGAAATTGATAATTGATGGTGAATTTATATCAAATGAGATGGAATTTTATGCCCTTGATTCACGCTATACAGAAACGAATAAGTCGTTTTATGATGAAATTTATGATGATTTGATAAATAAATATCTTGAGGAATATTTCAAAATAAATGTTTCCATCAAATTACGACTTTGTATTGAAAAAAGCACAAAATTGAATATTATTGAAAATGAAGTTATTTTATCTAGAACAAAGGAAAAATCTGTACGGTTTTCGGCCGCATTATCAGTTACGCCTATGACATCTAATAATGGAAATGCAACTTCTTATTTTATATTAAATAAAGGTGGATATCCAGTAGAAGTATTAAGTTATGCATTATTAAAAAATCAAGGATATGAACCTGATATAATTGACGAAAATCATAAACGTTCTTTTTCCGAATTGACACACTTTTTAGATAATCTCATCAATATTAGTGGTATAGATGAAAAAAAGAAACAAGAATTTATTTATACTCTCATATGGAGATTAAAATCATCGGGTGATCATGGGACTGCAATTACCGCCAAACTAATCAATGAAAAACTTCACATGAAAACTCTTTTTTTATCTGGTGATCAGCTTGCTTATATTCATGCCTTGTCATTAAACGTTCCGACATTTTTTCGGTATTACAAGCCACAGAATAAAAAAGGTGAGAAGGAGGGGGAGGGGGAGGATGACGACAACGACGACGATGATGATGATGATGATGATGATGATGATGAGGGTACAGACCCAGATAATAAATGCAAAATATCACCATTGATTGGTATATACATTCCAATTATTGATGAACGATTACGCATTAAAACAAAAATGGAACAGTTTATATCTAGTTTTCGCAAATATTACGGTACTCCTCCTACTCCTAAACCTCCCCTTCTTCCTCCTCGTCGTCAATATGATTTATTAACTGAATTGGTCAAAATTTCCCGACATTTATATAAAAGTTTTGAAACTGTAGATAACCAAACCAAAGCCGATAGTTTACTTTCATCAATGACTGAGATTTTTACCGAATTAAATCTAATGAAGAAATTAGAGAATACTTTATTTGAATCAAATACACAATTCAAGCCAATCCAAACAGAATTGGATATTTTAATAACTTATACATTGTTTTTGAAAAATTACGAAAAAATGCCTACAATTGAAAATGATTGTATATCTCAACTAAATCAAACTTTGAATAAAGTAATAAGTATCAATGAAAAAATGGGACAGAGAAAAAGTTTACGGCCTACAAATTTGATCAATGTAGATTTTGTATTTCCAGTGACTGATAATGATACATTAGAATCATTGGAATATAAATTAAGTAGAACATTTCAAAAAGAATCAGGTAATCAGAGTCTTTATGAAAAACTGGAAGGAATAAAAAAACAATACGACTCTGCAATATTCATTATGAAAGAAAAAATGAAAGTCTATGCCAGTGTATCTTCGTTTGTTGACGAATATGCCAAAAAAATAAAAAAGGCGTATAATGCCAAGATAATGGAAAAATTGAATAGTTCAGGAACTCCGCCATTATACATCAAATTAATGGAAGATGTTTTTAAACTAACAGATAATATGTTAATATCGGATAGACGACCAAATATTGAAAAACCTATTTCCGACGAGAAACCCCGACCTGCTAGAACTCGGATGACAAACAAAAAGAGTAGAAATGGGCGGAATGGAAGAAATAAGGGAAATGAGGGAAATGCTAAAACGGGCGAAAAGATCAGAAAAAATCGTATTGAAAACGGTGTTTTGCAACAACGAGAGAGTTTACGTAATGTAAAATATGGAATATCTAGTGTGACAATACCATCGCCCAATGTGGGAAAGTTGAAAGAATCCACAGCCACTAGGAAATCCAATAAATCCCCAAAATCAAAATACAATAAATCTGCAAAATCCAGCAGGGCGAATAAATCCATGAAATCCAACTCTCTAGAGAAGAAATCAGGCGGGCGAAGCCCCATATACGACTCTTTAATCCAGTGCCAGTAGACCATCACGTGCGTTCTCTATAAGGAATTCTTGAACGGCGACAATCTTAATTTACAAAATAATATAAAAATTATTTTATATTATCGTAAATGTGAATATCCATTCACCAGTTTCACGATGACTATCCGACGTAACATGAACATTTCTATTCAACATTTTTTGTTTTTTAATGATTTTGAAATATTTTGTTGTAATTGCATTCATATCTTTAACTAGTGGATAATCACCATAATCAGATATAATATAAATCATTTTTCCGCCTGGTGCTAGTACTAATTGACATAATTGAATCGTTTTTTCCCAATATTTATTCAACCATTCTTCATAGGATGTATATCTAGCGACACTTTGTAATTTGCCGTCGTATGTTTCCATATCATAATATGGTGGCGAAAAGAAAATAATATTGAAAAAATGTTTATATTTAGTAATGAATGCTTTATTTGCACGCAATTCTTCCGATGGTGTACAATAAATATCTACATTCACCTCGGGAAAATATTCCTTTGCAAATTGTGCCGTTTTCTTACATACAATGGGTATGACATCTGTTCCAACATAATGACTAACTTGATTTGTAGATAAGAATCCCATCATATACGATGACCATCCAAGTGTTGGTGAAAAAATTCGCGTTTGGCGTGTTTTCATCTTTGTCGCAAAATACAATGAATATACAAAATACGGGTTCATAATGGATGAACGAAAAAAAAGAGATGATAAAACTCCACTCATTCTATTTGTCCGAATATAGAAAAGTGAACTTGGTGTTAATATTTTATAATCAATTTCATTTTTTTCAATTAATCCCCATAAAACGGACCAATATGTCGGAATTCCGCCAATACCAGATTGTGTTTTTTCTAAAATATGATCATAATACATGTTTCTAACAATGTTTTTGTAATTATTTAATTTATTATTACTCAATTCGGATGATGGCATATGGATTTCATTTTGAAGTTGAGTGATATCTACCAGACGAAGTGACATTTTATAAAATCGTGCCAAATATTCATGTTTATGAACAATAAATTGATGAATATTTTTCAAATCTTCTTCTACCACTTTTTTTCCTTGAATATATTCCTTTAATGGAACGACACGAGAAGATGTTTTGACGACGGCATTTCGTTTAAAATTCGCAAATGTTGGTATTGGTGCTGAGAATAATTGTTGAAACTCATCCAACGTAATGAAATGCATTGTTGATTTATATTGTATCTATTTTTTTTTGTATTGTTCGGTTCAACGTGTTCATAATGTAATATATTTTTATTGGAAACTTTCGGAACTTTTATCAATTGTAAACACAATATCATCATACCGACCTTTTTTATTTCTTAGGTCGTAAACTTGCACATATTGTTTCAGATATTCAGGGACACTATTTTTAAGAATTTCAATCCAGTTCCAATCTTGGACATCTTCAATTATAAGAATTCCACCATCAGCCATTATTTGCGAATATAATTGTATAAATGACTCCATTGATTTCAATGTATGGGGTCCATCGTCCAATAAAAAATCAAATTTGATGTTTTGCTCTAAAAAGTTTAATTTAAATAATTCTTCATCATATGCATCAGTAGAAGTATATAACTTGATTCTGTCATCGGTTTTAATTATACTCCAAACATCATCTATATGCATGACATCTAGTCCATAGATATTTGCATTCGTAAAAAAATCTCTCCATAATTTTATACTTCCACCCTGCTGAATTCCAACTTCCAGTACATTCTGAGCGGTCTCTTTTTTTGAACCTAATAGTATTTGATATAAATCCAAATACGAATGAGTCGTATTCTTATCGGTTCTTGTAGAATCAACTAAACTGTTTAAATCCATATATCATTAATCCATTTTATTTATTCGGCGCCTGAACTCGCATTGATTCATCAATTCAGATACGAACCAATCCATTTGTGATTCTTCGGTATCTGAACTCAGTTGGTAGTGAATTTAGATACAAACCAAAATACAAACTCACAAATTACAAACCATTACGTATATATTTATATTTATCATGAAAAGATAATTTCATAATGGACGGGGACATCACCATGACCCGACCCTGTATCGTTTCTGTCATCATCTGTGTGATATTTCCATCTCCCAATTATTGCTGGATTTGATATATTTTCCAAAACTTGTTTTGTATCATAAACATTATGTTTATCATCAAAATAATATGGAATTCCTAATATTTCTTGGATCCAAACGGTGACTTTAAGTGCCATATTTTGCGATGCCATTGTAGAAATTGTCTGTGCATCGGCATCGGGGAATTTCTTACAATGCACTCCACAAAATAAACCACCGATTTTTTTACGGCGAACGCATTGAGTTCTATCTGTTCTATATGCAATGCATTGATTATTATCATCATCGGGTTTATTGATTGTGTCTGCTGCATATTTGGCTTTGTCTTCTTGCAACATTTTCTTTCTTTCTTTCTTTCTTTCTTTCTTTCTTTCTTTCTTTCTTTCTTTCTTTCTTTCTTTCTTTCTTTCTTTCTTTCTTTCTTTCTTTCTTTCTTTCTTCTTTATCTATCTGTGTATTTATTTATATGTCTTGATTTGTTTTGTAGATGTTAGGATCGGGTGCGATACAGCGGGGCGGTTGTTGGTGATGTAATCAGAGTCTTTTATCTGTGGAATATAATTGATTTATGAACTCAATTGATTTATAATTCAATTTTCTAAAGCTAAGAATTTTTCTTTTCTATTTAATGTGCAATTTGCACAAAATCTTGCTTTGATTTGAAAATCCATTTAGAGTTCCCATCAATCTCTGTCATATCTGTATATCCTGAATAAATAACTTTACAATTAATTTTTGAATTTCTTGTACATGGTGCAAGTGGAATATCATACGAGGTTTTACCTTCATCTACAAATCCTGCAAATTTTTTATCCGTTTCTAGAATTTTCTTCTTTGTAAAATAAAAAAAATTTCCATATTCTCCATCTGGGTCGCGTAATCCACTTCCCCACATAATTTGCGGAATTTGTACAGTTTTTCCAGTGTCGTCTGAAATATAAATCAATTCTGGATATGTATAAAAAAGTGTAATTATTTTTGTAAATGTAGTATAATCATCAAATATTTCATCAATATATAATTCTTGAAGGGTGGTCTCATTTCCTTCATTTGGACCATTTGATTGATTCAATAATTCTAATTGTGCAACATCAAATAGTAAAATAATTGCATCATCGTGGAAAATATAACCTTTGTAATAACTTTTATAATTTTCAACAATATCATGACTAACTAATTTATGGGATAGTTGTTGGACACATTTTTCCATAAACCATGTATTTAAATCGGTCTGATTATCAATAGATTGTTCATTCAATTCTTCAATATCAACATTTATTTCAATTAGCAATCCCGTTTCCGATGATAATATAAAGGATAATATTGGAATTCCACTAATTCCATTAATATGTTCATCATCATTAATTTTGTATAATAAAAACTGGACCGAGGTTTTATTTATATATTCTTCCAAATCTGCATATATTAAAGGAAATGGGTTTTGTGGAAGATGATTCAAATACATGTAATCCATTTGTGATAACATATCATCACAAATAAAGTTAGTTTTTTATTTTGTATTTAATCTCTTTTTCTTTCTGGTCTATTCGGGTTCATTTACTCTTATTTTGCGACAGCGGCGGCAGTGGCGGCAGTGGCGGCAGCGGCGATGAATGTTGCTACATTTTCTTTTCTTACAATAGTTTCCTTGACAACAAGTTCACGATTTTCCTGTAAATATTCTTGGAATTGGCCAGCCATTTCATCATCATCTTTATAAAATGATTTTACTAATTGTATTAATAATTTTGCAGATATTGGTTTTTTGACACTCTTTTTAGTATAAAGTATTTTCCCACCTTGAACTTCTACACAATCAATATCATGTTTTTTCATGGATTCCATAAGTGATTGAGATATTGCATGCCGACGTTTACGACAATCTCTCATATCTTTTTGAAGAATTCGTATTTCATTATCAATTTTGACCCAATCTCTTATTACTGCAATTAATTGTTCTCGTTTTTCTCTTTGTTCTCTTTCATCCATGAATACCAAGATTAATTAATTAATTATAATATATAGATTGTTGTGTTTTTATGTTGTAATGTTTATAGATGGATTATATATACGTAGCCAACAAACACTAAAGCAATGATGAACATGAACATGAACATTAATAGAAAGGCGGTGAATAATAATAACAATAATGTTGATAATAATCCCATCCTTCCTCCAAATAATAATAATATGCCGCGGCAGATGGCGATTGCCCGACCGCGTCCGAACAATCCGATTTGGCCTCCCGTCCAAATCCCACCTCCTCCTGAAGATGATGCTGCAAAAATGGTATGGGGTGCGCCAACATGGACAATGTTACATGTAATGGCAACACAAGTCAATTCTGAATTATTCTCAGGATTCCGTGAAGATTTATTAAATGTAATATTTACAATATGTACATCTTTACCTTGTCCTAGTTGTGCGCAACACGCAAAACAATATTTAACGACGATGGGATTTAATAATATTAGAACAAAAGCTCAATTAGAAGAATTTTTATTTGTTTTTCATAATACAGTCAATGTACGGAAACATCGTCCAGTAGTTACTCGTGAAGAAGTAGGTACAAAATATCAAAATGTCAACTTTATACAATCTGTTTATAACTGCATGTCTAAATTTCAAGATGGTTCAGCACAAAACCGTTATTTAGCACATGAATTGTACCGTGGTCGTGTGATTGCCAAAATAAAAGCTTGGTTTGCTGCAAACCAGGCAAAGTTTATCTAGTCATTCATCAATATTATATTATTAGAAAACGATGAATATTGGCCACAGTGGTTTTAGAAATTTTACGTTCTTTCCCTGAATCTCCTTTAATCATAAAGTTTAAAAGACAATTTGGTTCAGCGCGCAAAGTAACAAGTAATCGTTCCAAGGATGAACCATGTGCTTTTAAAATTTGAGAAGCAGCTGAAGTACTTACTCCTGGGATTTGAGACAACATGATTTCGCCTATATTTTGAGGTGTAATGTTATCCTTTTTAATTTTACTCACTACATGTGAATAAGCAGCAGCAGTAGTCGTGGCAGTACTAGTTGGACTGCTGCTGCTGCTGCTGCTGACGCCGCCAATCACAGCTTCTTCTATATCGCCAATTTTACCAATGTCGCCAGTATTATCATTCACTTCCGTTTTACCAGTGTCGTCAATATTATCATCATCAATCTCAAGTTTATCATTATTAGAACCTACTACAACACCCCCACCACCCCCACCACCCCCACCACCCCCACCACCCCCACCACCTACATCCAATGTG
>TBL_comb47_HYPODRAFT_10004533_pt1 | contig 15946 bp, 16 predicted proteins | sample TroBogypolimnion_40_FD_10682 | JGI IMG/M metagenome (IMG submission 10682)
CCGCTGGCTGGAAGTGCCAGCAACACGGCAGCCACGAAGGATGTCAGCGATTTGTTAGTTATGTATTGGTTCATAAGAGTGGGGTTTTGGGATCGTGTTCGACCTGGTAACGCAGGCTGCCGACGGCCCCCTTGACATCGCCGTGGCCGTCATCCGCCTTGCCGTGGCCGACCATGTTCGACTGCCCGGCGAGGATGAAAACCTGCACGCCGTTGGGGTCGTTGTCCCAGGTGCGGGTCTTGTTCGAGGATTGTTCAGCGAAGGCCGGCCCGCTCGCCATGAGCGCGAAGGCCAGGAATTTCAAACCCGTCCGTGCTGAGTGGATTTTCATGTTTTGTTCTGCTTTGTGGTCTAGCACGGATGGAATACGGAGGGAAAACCACCTTCCTGTCACGTCCGAGGAAGGCGAGGTTCATCGTCAAACAAGCAAGCTCGCGGGTCATCCGGCAGACCCTCAGGCGGATCGGCATCCAGGTCACCGAAAGTAGCCGGCCAGCATGATGCTGTGTTCGTCGAAGACCTGGTCCGCCGGCGGCACATCCAACAACTGAAAACCTCTCAAACCTTTTCGATTGGGTTGGCATAAAACTCCGCCGCCCCCTGGATGATCCTTTTCGATTTGTCGCAGTTCAAAGGAAAGGTCTTGCTGTAGGCGCCCAGGACCGGAATGGCGATGGAGATGTTAGAAATGCCGCGTTTGGCAGCCTGGATGTCAAACATGAGTTTTCCATCCGACGCCTCGGCATCCGTGAGTGCCTAGCCAAGGACGGGCAACGGATCCCTCCCGGCCAGCTTCACGCCGTTGACGCCGAGGATGATGTCGCCCTTGTTGAACTTGCCGGATGCCTGCGAGCCCGGCTGGACCGTTTCGACGGTGACCTGCACCCCTTTGCCGATCCGCGCCTCGATGCCGGTCACGCCGATGGGTCCCAGCTCGTTTTCCACGCCCGGATTCGGCCGCAGGCCATACACCTGCGGCTCGCTGTAGTACTCCGCCTCCATGGCCGAGGTGACGCAGCAGACCGCCCCCAGCAGAACTTGAATCGTTTTCATGGTTGCTTGTGTTTGTCTTGATCCACAACACAAGACGCTTCCACATCCGTGGGTCTATCACCGCATCTGACCTTGCGAGGCCACAGCGCGTCATTCGATACCGTATTCCGCTACTCTGAGACGATTTGGGCCGTTTGCGGATCATAGCGGTAGGCCGAAATGGTTCCCGCCTTCAGCTTCTCGATTGCCTCCTCGATCACTGGGATCGGAACCAGAAACCACTCGCGCGGCATCACCTCGAAACCGAACCGGTCCCTCAGTTCGAGATCCAATCGCGCGCTTCCGAAAAACTTGTGTAGTAGTCTTTCAAGCTTTGTCCGGTTGATGTTCGCCAGCTTGAACGTCGCGATGATCTCCACGTCAGCCAGCAGGAATGTGGGATCTTTCTTCGCGTTCGCGATCCGTGTCTTCACGTCTCCGCCTGTCACTCCGATCTTGTGCAGCACCTCCCGGTTCTGCGCCACGAACGGATGCTCTGATTTGCTCCTCAAAACGTAAATGTGGCCCGTGGACAAGTCGCCATCTTCCTCCTCGCCCGAGAAAAGCGGTCCGTAATCCGGCTCAGTGATGCGGCGACTGGCCTTGTCTTTGTTCAATGCACGCTGGAGTGAACGAACCAACAAGTCGCTTTCGGTGCCATTGTCGTAAACCACCCTCAACCTTCGGTCAGGGCGCCCGTAGTCGCTTACGAACTCTTCGCCCATGTCCGCCACCACCACTTTCTGGCCATCAAGAATGAAGAGATCGCCCTTCTGAACGTTGGCGTAATCCTTGTATTTGAATGTTTGGCGCGTGCCTGTTTCGAGATCCCGTTGCACGCTTTCGAAGACAGGGCGAAACATTTCAAAATCCTCACAGGGATTTCGCTTCGCCACCTCCTCCGCCGCACGGATTTCATCCCGAGAACGCACGTGCTTCAGCTCCGTGATGTCACCTGCGAGGCCCTCTTCACCGCATAGGGCGGTCAAAAGCTCTTCGTCGTTTAGATCTTCCTCCACCGTTGCGCTCACACGATACCCTGCGGCATCTTCACGGACCAAGCTGGACCCGCCCCCGTCCATGGGAAATTCAAGCAGCCCCCTCGGATCTCGTCCCTTCAGCACGGCAATGCATTCCGCAGACGCACGCAGCCGATCCAGCCGCACGGCGTATAGTCGCTCGAAGATGTCGCGGTCCTCGCCGTGCTGGGGCAGAGCACCATGTTCATCAACAAAGCGTTCGATCTCCTCGAACCCGGCGATGATGCGCTGCTCTCGCGCCGACAGGCCGTCGCCCTTGACGGGCTCGGTTTCCACACCAAGCTCGTCGAGCAGGTTCAGGTCTTCGTCTGTGATCGCCTTAGCCATTTTTTTCCTCCCGGGCTTTACGCTGCAGGAAAGCGATCCCTTCCGCCATGCGTTTTTCCCACGGATCTACCGCCGTGATGGAAGGCAGACGGCCTTTCTCCTTCTTGAATGCCAGAGCGCGCTTCGCCAGGTCCCGCGCTTCTTCGAGCGACAGGGTTGCCCGTTTTGCTGCGATGATCGCCGCCACGTGTTTCAGCCGCTCCTCGTTCATGGACTTGGCGAGGATCGCGTAGGCCTCGCTGAACGGGTTGATGCGGTCGATCAGGTCGATGTCCAACTCCCGCATATCCATTGCAAACTTCCTCACGCCGTCGATGAGCGCGGTGTTTCTGGACTCCTCACCGTCCGAGCCGCCGCCACCGGAACTGTCGTCCTCGTTGAGTGCCTTCTTCGCCTGCTGCACCAGGTTCAGTGCGGCGATGGCATGTTGGCGCACGGCCTCGCGGTCCTCATCGTCCAGATTCGGAAACTTCTCCTGAATGATCTTGCCCATGCGAACTTGGGTCAGTTCCTCCGGCACCAACTCCTCGCCAGCGAACAAACCCTTCTCCAGCGCCGGTTTGTCCTGTACGAAGGCCGTCACCAGTTCGTTCAAATCCTCTCGGCAAATGCGTTTCGCCTCCTTGCTCTTCGGCGCGACCAGCCCCTTGATCTCCAGTTGCAGTTGTCCCGTCGCCGGGTTGTAGCCCACGTTGGTTTTGTCCGGATCGTATCCACCCGGACCGTAGTCGAAACCGGGAGTCGGACCGGTATTCGGATTCTTGGGCCTGAACTCGAAGCGAGGAGCCAGCACCTGCTCCATGAGAAGGCTCGCTGCAATGGCCTTGAGCGTGTCGTTCACCGCCTCGGTGACCGCCTGCTCGCTGGCATCGGGTTCGGCGATGAGATTGGTGAAACGGGCTCGGGTCTTTCCTTTCGCGTCACGCGTCGCCCGGCCGATAATCTGGATGATCTCGGTCAAGCTTGATCGGTAGCCCACGGTCAGGGCGTGCTCGCACCAGATCCAGTCGAAGCCTTCCTTCGCCATGCCCAGCGCGATGATGATGTCCACGTGATCCCGGTTGTTCTTCTGCGCGGGATCCTTGAGGGCCGCGAGAACTTTGGGGTGCCGGTCGGGGCCGTCATCCACCAGATCGGCCACTCTTAGAACCCGCCCATCGGCGCGTTTCACAAGATCGAAGCCAGTTATGTCATCCTTCCCCTGCCACTCTCCCAGCACGCCGAGAATCTCGCTCACTTCCGTGTCCTTCCCCCGCTTGGTGCTCTCCCGGGATGCAACATGCGGGATGTGTAGGATCGTCTTCAGGTCCGGATCCAGCACCTTCGAGATGTCGTCGATGTAGCTGCCGCTGTAAAAGAAATACCCGATGTCGAGCTGCTTCAGGTATTCGTAACCGTTGAGCTGTTCGTAGTAGGTGTAGGTGATGGTATCGAACTTCGATTCGTCATCCGGGTGCAGCACCGCCTCCGCATCGCCGCGAAAATAGGAGCCGGTCATCGCCACGATGTGGACCTTGTCCCGCGCCATGAGCTGGCGGACGTGCTCGCCCAGACGATTGTCCGGATTCGCCGATATGTGGTGAAACTCGTCCACGGCGATCAACCGACTATCGAAGTTTTCAGCCCCGAACCGTTCCATCGCGAAGCGGAACGTGGCGTGTGTACAGACCAGGGCCGTGGCGTCGCTTTCCAGAAACAATTTAACCGCATCTACCTTGCCGTTGCTATCCGAGCCCGGCGCGTCGCAAAGATTCCACCGCGGCTGCACCTTCCAGTCGGCGAAGAATCCGTACTGGCTCAGCGGTTCATCGTAGAAACTTGCGCCAATGGATCGCTCCGGCACGACGATGATTGCCTGCTTGATCCCTTGGTTCGCCAGTTTGTCCAGCGCGATGAACATCAGCGCACGGCTCTTACCGGAAGCCGGTGGCGATTTGATGAGCAGGTATTGCTCGCCGCGCTTCTGGTAGGCGCGCTCTTGCATGGGGCGCATGCCGAGTTCGTTGGAGCGCGTGGAGCTGCCGTCACGGGCGTAGGTGACGGAAACGCAGGGAATGGAATTGGGGAAACTCATCTCAAGGGTTCGTTCTTTGTTTATAGCGGCGAAGAAACAGGCGGGCCGTCACCAGCGAGACTTGAATTCGGAAAGTTGCATCCTCCTCTTCAGACAGGCCTGGATGCCCCCCATGGGGATGCAGCCGGCTCATCAGTCCCTGCACAAATCGCGGCTTTTGGTTGTTCGCGTTCCACTCGTTGTAGTCTGTCAGCAAAAATGGAGGCTGGAGGTTTCCGAGAAAGTCACGTTTGGCTTTGCTATCCCCTGCGCCAGTGTAACCAAGGCCGACAGCAATCTCGTTCAAGTAGCTCTCGTAGAAATTCCGGAGTTCACCATTCGCGGACGACCATTCTCCTCGCTGAAAAGCGGACAGCGCCTGATTCAAGTGCCCTTTGGCGATCTGGAAGCCGCATTCATTTAGTAACACTCCGATCTCATCCTCGGCTTCGCCAAAGTTCATTCCCGTGATATTCTCGGGGAGCATTCTGACGAGCCTTGCCACTTTCCTTGTCTCAACATTACCGAGGATCGAGCTGGAGGGGACTTCGATCTCCTTGAAGACTACGTTGAACCCATCTGATCGCAACCCGACCACAAACTTTGCCCATGCCTCGGTATCATGTCGGTATTCCGGAGCCTCAATCGCCTTCTCGACCACGGCTCGCGTCAATGCCACCCACCCGCTTTCCGTCTGCACGTCGGGATCTTCGTGGATTGCGATCTTGGCAACTCCGGCAACGAAAGCCGCATTGCTCTCGATTCCAAATCGCCCATCGATTGCCCATTGGAGAGTCAGAACCTCCATGTCAGCGGGCGAGCTGAATGATGCGATCACCTCCAGCGCACCCACCACGGTGATTCGACTGAACTCGTTCACGCCCCGCCTCCTTTCCTCCGCCCTGCGGATTTTTTCGCCGCCTTCTTTGTCGGGGCTTTGGCAACCATCTTCGTGTAGAGTTCGAAGAGCTTCTCCAACCGCTCGGTGTCGTTCTTGAAACGGCGGCCGATGTAGATGCGCTCCAGCGTCTCGTCGTTGCGCTCGTGCGCGGCGCGCAGGTCGGCGGGCATCTTCTCGGGATCGTAAAGATCGGCGATAGTCGCCGGGAAATGCGCCTCGCGCGCCAGCAGGATGCCCTCTGCGCAACGCGTCATGTCGGCTTTGTTCTGCTCGGTGAGCGGAGGGACGGGGAAGGTGTTCCAGCCGAGGGTGTTGGAGTAGGAAAAGTCAGAGCGCAGTCTGCCACAAATCGTGGCGATCCAAGCAAGGTGAATTCTGGACGATAAAATCGCGACGCACCAAAGTGGCGCATCATCCATGTAGAATGCCTTGTTCGTCGGGATGACGGTTTCGTTCGCCAGGCCAACAGGAAAAAACTGCCGATTTTCGGAGGACACAATCGGAACGAACACCTTACGCTTCCCATCGCCCTTCCTTTCTCTGAATTGATGCGGCCGCGCAGCCAGTTTGTTGACTGCGACATCGTCTGTTTCCGTCCGTTCTTTTCGGACCAATTCGAGCCTCGCTCTGACTTCTGGAAACTCGTTCCCAATGGGCAGTGCACCGTCGTCTAACCACAGACAGTAGCGCTCCTTTCCGTTGATAAACTCAGTGGAACCAAGAAATCGCTTTGTCAAGGCGGGTGGGAACCCGGCTTGTAGGAGATTCTGCTTCTCTTCGAGGCTCAGAATCAGGCCAGCGGATTTGGAGTAATACACTCCGTAGTCCATACCAATACTTGTGAATTGTGGGTGCCGACATGCAGACACCACGTCGATCCGATGCTCCGTTAAGTATGGATTGATATGCTCAACAGCCCGCTTGTTGTCGCCCGAGATCAGGTATCTCATGCCTCCCGCGTCGAAGTCCACTCCTACGACAATCACTGTGACTCCCGCCTTATTCTTCGCAAGATTCGACCAGATGAACGACGTGTAGGCGAACCGAATTTTGCATCCTATCTCTCTGAGCAAAGCCCAAGTGATGGGAACTTGTTGCCCTTGGCAGAGGCTATTTGTGGCAACAAACGAAAACGGAGCCCGGCATTGAGAGTTGTATTGGGCCGCTTTGAGCAGCCAAGCCCCTACGTAGTCCACGTTTTTCCAGCTCTTGGTCACGGGCGCAAAAACAAATTCGAGATCACTCTTTTGACTGTCTGTCTGCTTTCGTGTTCCAGTGAAGGGCGGATTCCCACAAATATAAGTCTCCCCGCCCTCGTTCTCGAAATCGATCTCCGCCTGATCCAGCGGCGTCTCGAANAAATCATCCGCGCGGTTTTTTACACCTTTGCCGGTTGGCGGGCAGATGCTCAGCCAATTAAGGCGCAGGGCGTTGCCGCAGGTGATCCAGTTGGCGGCTTCGAGCGGGAGGAACTCCGCCAGCGCGAGCTGTTGGCCGCGGTAGAGCACATCGCATTGATACTCGGCGATGATGAGGGCGAGGCGGGCAATCTCTCAGGAGAAGTGGCGAATCTCGATTCCGCGAAAGTTTGTGAGCGGGATTTCGGATCGACGCTCGGCCTCGCCACGGCGCTGGTTGATCTCCGCCTCGATCTCGCGCATTTCCTTGTAGGCGATGACAAGGAAATTGCCGGAGCCGCAGGCAGGATCGAAGACACGGATGCGGGCAATGCGCTGGCGCAGGTTCAGCAGCTTGCGGGCATTGTTTCCGGCCTCCTCCAGCTTTGCCCGCAGGTCGTCGAGGAACAGCGGGTTGAGCACCTTGAGGATGTTCGGCACGCTGGTGTAGTGCATGCCGAGTGCGCCGCGCTCTTCGTCGTCCGCCACCGCCTGGATCATCGAGCCAAAGATGTCGGGATTGATCTTCGTCCACTCCAGATTTCCGACGTGGAGAAGGTAGGAGCGGGCGATCTTGCTGAAACGCGGAACGTCCACACTGTCGGTGAACAAGCCGCCGTTCACGTAGGGGAACACGTTCGCCCAACTCTTGATCCCGGCGGCCTTGCGGTAGCGGTTGTCCAGCTTCCCTTCATGGCGGACCGGGACATTCATCGCCCGAAACAGCTCGGCGATGACCTCGTTGGTGTTCGAGGAATCCCGCGCGCTCATTTGGGAGATGGTGGAGGTGAAGAGATCGTCGCCGGGGAAAATCGCGGTATCTTCGGCGAAGAAGCAGAAGATCAGGCGAGCCATGAAGTGGTTCAGCTCTTCGCGGCGAGCGGAGGAGGCCCATTCCGGGTTGTCCTTGAGCAGCTCGATGTAGAGCCGGTTCAGGCGGCCGGTGGCCCTGATGTCGAAGGAATTTTCCCGGATCTGCCGGACAGTTGAGATCCCCGCCAGCGGGAGGAAGAAGCCAAAGTGGTCGGCGAACTTCGGGTATTCGCAGGCCAGCGTCTCACCCTCACCCTCCAGCGACTCGGCCTGCAGTTCCACGCCATCGGTAGCGAGGATGAATTTGGCCTTCAGAGAGGCGGTTTTCTTGCTTTCCCGCAGCGCGTTGAGCGTTTCTGTGACCTGCCCGGGCTCGCAGGTCTTGATGTGGATGTTTCCCCGCTGGAGCACGCCGCCGGGAATGTCCGACTGGTTCGTGCCGCCCCGGCCCTCCGCGCGCAGGCGCTTGAGCGTGGTTTCCTTGTTTCCGAAGGCAGCGAGGAAATCGAAGGGAAACGAAACCTCGTCAAACGGCTGTTCCGCGAGCTTGGAGACGGCTTCTTCGATTTCGACGGCGTTCATGGATGGGCTGGGGTTGGTATAACTGGCCAAGCATGCCTATTACCAGCCCGATGATTCGGCGCGGCCAAATTCACGATTCTGTGCGTTACTTACCGCCATTGCTTCAACTCGACAATTACGGCGGTGCGCTGGCCGTCTTCTCGGATGNAGACCTTGAGCGGTTTCGCTTCCGCGCCGACGGTGGCGAGAAGCACGGATGTTAGAATGGCGGCGGTGGTTTTCATTCGTTTGGAAATCGGGGGAGCGGGCGGGAGGGCAGAGACGGGGTGGATTGCGGTTTGGAAGAGGAAGGAATCGCCGTTACGTCAGATCAAAAAGCAACCTGCGGGGGTCGTCAATCTTCAATCGGGACTGGAGTCAGGCACGTGGTTTTTTGCGGGTGCGTGGGGTTTGATAGGGGATGGATCTTCGCGGTGGGCGCAATCCCATGGAATGATGCCTATTTTTTTCAGATTCAGGATTCCTACTTTTTATGAACTCCCTGAATCCTGAGCTTCGCCTTGTCCGTGCCGAGGGCGAGCACCATGGCTGCGGTCGGGTGGATGCGGGGGGACATGTAGTAGGCCTTTTCGGCCAGGTTGCGGCCGGGTTGGATGACGAACGCGCCGTCGTGGGTGCGGGCCATGTTGATGAAGGCCTTGTTGTAGTCGAACACCTCGCGGATGGCGGCGTCGTTGCCGGAAAGTTGGATGCCGAGCAGCGCCCAGCCCCAGGCGACGGCGTTGTCGCCATGGCCGTCGTTGAGGCGGGTTTTGAATTTGGCCATACCGTTGCTGACGCGGCTGACGTAGTCCTCCGTGCCCGGCCGTCCGGCCACCCTGTGAACGATGATCGCCAGCCCCTCGCGTCCCACCGGCGTGTAGGCACCGGTGGCGAAGCGGTAGCCCATGTAACCGGATTCGGCGGTGTTCGTGTGGATGCAGTCGTAGGCGAGGTTGCGGTTGAAGTCCTGGATTTTCACGCCGCAGTTCTCGGCGAGTTCCCAGGTTAGCAAGGCCATCAGGGTGGTGATGGTCATGGTGCCGTAGCCTTCGCAGCGCGCGCCATGGCCGTTGCCGCCCTTGAGGAAGTTCTTGGCCTGCGGTTGGCCGCCGTGCATGGCGTCCTTGTAGAGGGCCGGATCAATCACCTGGGAGAGGTAGAGGCGCTTGCAGTCCTCCTCGATGGTCGGGAGCACGCGCTTGTCGCCGGTCAGGAGGAAATACTCGGCGAGGAAGATGGCTTGGTAGGACGGATACCAGGTCCACTGGTTCTCACCCGGTGGTTTGTTCCAGGCCATGGCTAGGGTTTCCGCTTCCTGCGCTTTCCCCCGCGCGAGCATGGCGAGTCCGTAGAGGGATTTCTCGTTCACGTCGCCGATGCGCTCATCCGGGTGCTTGAGCAGATAGTCCGTCGCCCGTGCCGCGAGTTTTTCCGACTTCGGGCAGTGCTTCGGAAAGGAGTCGCTGAAGCGGCCGATGGCTTCGAGCTTGATTTCCACCTTGGCGGGCTGGCCGCCGCGGATCAGATCCAGGGTGAGGGTGCCATCGCTGCCTTCGCTGTCCTCGATCGCGTTGCCCATGTCCATGATCGGCCCTTCGTAGCCGGCACCGGGTTCCATGCCATAACATTTGCCGAAGGTGTGCTTGGAGAAAGGCTTGCCGTTGGCGCCCGTAATTTCATCGTCGATCCGGAGCCGGCCGTCGGCCGGGGAGCCGGCGAAGACATATTTCACCACGAACGAGGTTTCCTTGAGGATCGAGCGGGCACCGGTGGGACCCAGGTTGACGAGGAAGCCGGGGCACTCCTTGTCCGGGCCGATGTTGGTGGGCTTGTTCCACTGGCCGAGATTGTCGGCATCGGCGATGGCGCGGGCGTTCGGGGCGATCCCCACCGCAACGGCGAGGGTGAGGAGGGTGGCGGTCAGCAGCTTGGATGGCATCGGTGGCGGCGGGTGGTCCAGAGTTACTTGTTGAACCCCTCGTGGTTCATGAATTCCCAAATGCGCCCCATCCAGGTGTAGCTGCCCGTCTCCGGGGCCGCCTTCATTTGGAAGCAGTGCCCGCGTCCGACCAGCGTGTGGAGATCGGACTGGATTCCCATCCGGCGAAGCTGCTCCCAGCATTTCACCGAATTCATCGCCGCCCAACTGTCCGCATCGCCGTGGATGAACAGGATCGGACAGGTCGCGAGGTCGAACGAGATCTCAGGGACGAGCCGCGCGTCGCCCTCGTTGCCGCCCTTGGCGTTCGGGGAATCCGCGCCGTCGGTGAGCGCGTATGCCGGATAGATCGCGACCGCCCACCGCACGCTGCAGGGAAGCTTGTCAAGATCGTCGATCGGCGCGTAGGAACTGCGTTTCGAACTGGTCGCGCCCATGAGTGTTAGATGACCGCCGGCCGAGGAACCCATGATGCCGATGCGGTCGGGATCGAGCCCTTTCGCCGCAGCCTCGCTGCGCACGATCCGGATGGCGCGCTGTAGATCCTGCCACGCCGTCGTGTGCTTGGCCAGTCCGCCCTGCGGACGCGGAGTGCGGTATTTGACCGTCACGACCGCCATGCCCTTTTCGTTCAAGTAACGCCGTGCCGGCGCGACTTCGAATCCGTCCGGGTCGTTGCCGATGTAGCCGCCGCCCGAATAGATGATCTGAATCGCCTTCGTCTTAAGTTCCTTCGGCAGGTGCCACTCGAGATAAGGCTGGCACTGGTTCGCCTGCACATCCGGCATCCTGCCTTCCGGCCAGAGCGGTTCCTTGCGGTATTCGCCGCGCGCGCCGTCGTTTGGATAACGGGCCATCAGATCCTCTTCCGCACCGAGACGCCCGTCGAAATTCATCTGGCGGAGGAACTCGGCGACACGGTCGAGCCAGTGGTCGTAGGCGGTGCCGTCCTCGCCCTTGCCCGGGTCGCCCATGAAACCGTGGGGACGGTCCGCGAAGAGATGGATTTCGGCCGGGATTTTCATCCTGCGGAGCTGGCGGTAGATCTGCGTGGAACCGTTCGGCGAATAGGCGTCCGCCCCGCCGTGGAAGAGGGCCATCGGACAGGTCTTCGCGTCGAACCTGAACGCGTCCGAGAGCTTGGCGTCGATCGCGTCGCCGTCGCGCGTGTTGGGGCCGGTGAGCCCGTCTGTTAGCGCGTAGGCGGTGTAGATCGGCACCGCCCAGTTGAGATGGCATGGAAGCCTGTCGAGGTCATCGACCGCCCCGTAAGCCGGCGTGAGTGCGCTCGTCCCGAGCAGGACCGTGAGGTGAGACCCCGCGGAGAATCCCAACGCGCCGATCTTCTCCGGGTCGAACCCGCGTTTCCGCGCCTCGCTGCGGACAAGCCGGACGGCGCGTTGACCGTCCTCCCATGCGCTCTGATAGATCGGCAGCCCTTGGGGGCGCGGCGTCCGGTAGGTGAGGCTCACGCAAACGAACCCGAGCCCGGTTAGCTTTTTCGCGACCCGGTCGATCCACTCCCCGTCGCAGCAACTCTGATACCCGCCGCCGGAAATGAGCAACATGCAACCGCCGTTCTTCGTGGCAGGAGCCTCGTACCAGTCAAGATACGGCATCGCATGCTGCGCCGCCTTGAATTCCGGCGCCTTCACCTCCTGGGTGGTTGCCGCGATCTGTTGGGGCTGGAAATCCGGAATCTTCCCCTCCGGCCACAGCCTGACCCGCTCCCCGGCGCTCGCCAGAGCGGCGACCAGGATCCACGAACTAACAATCAATGTCATTTTCATCATATCGATTTCTACTTCTTTGTCTGACCGAGAACCTTGATTCGCTCGATGATCTCAACGCCAAACTTGGCATCTTCGGTGAGGATGAAATTGGCCAATTGAAGGCTGAGGGAGCGTATCATGATGGGTTGAGAGGATTCATTACGGCGATGAAGGGCGCCATCCTGCACAAAACGGTGGATTGCCGCATTTTTCCGGACTGGCTTTGGTGAAATGAGGTTCCCCACATATCTTGTCCTCCCGCCGCTCATGACCCATCCGAATGACTGTTAGGGCGACGCGGCCCCGCGGCGCCGACTTGGCCGCCACAGGCGGAAGTCGTGGGAAAGCCGTGAATCCAAGAAATCGTGGGACGCGACCCGCAGAGCCTGAGTTTTGGCCGACGATTCGGATTTGACAACCCTCCGTCATTGACGGATATTCCGCCGCGTGCGTCTCACTTTCAAGGAAACCTCGATCTTCACCGGTCAGGCAGCCGAACTGCTGCCGGACGATGAACTCAATGCTCTTCAATGGGCACTCATGGCCAACCCTGAAAGCGGCGACCTGATCCGCGGTTCCGGCGGGCTGCGCAAGCTCCGCTGGGCGGGATCCCCGTCGTGGCAAGCGCGGCGGCTTGCGCGTCATCTACTACTGGCATGTGCCGGGAAGCGTCATCCTTCTGCTGCTTGCTTACCCGAAAAGCGAACAGGAAAACCTTACGCCCGCCCAAATCAAAGTCCTCAAATCCATCATCGAAACCGAATTCCCATGAAAGACGAACTCTTCCAACAACTCGCCGCCAGCCTCAAGGAAGGCGGTGCCATTCTTCGCGGGAAAAAGAAACCAGCACGTAGCACCACCCAGCAATGGCCCGATGCCAAATCGGTGCGTGAAAAGCTCAACCTGAGCCAGGTTCAGTTTGCCGCGCTCATCGGCATCAGCCCCCGCACCCTCCAGAACTGGGAACAAGGCCACCGCCGCCCCGAAGGCACCGCCCGCGCACTGCTGCGTGTCGCGGAATCCCACCCGCAGGCCGTGCTGGAGGCGCTGCACTGGTGAATGTTACGATGCGAGGACTGACCCCATATATATATCAATCCATATCTTCTCCCCGCACCCTCCAATACTGGGAACAAGGCCATCGCCGCCCCGAAGGCACCGCCCGCGAACTCCTGCGCGTCGCGGAATCCCACCCGCAAGCCGTGCTGGAGGCGCTGCACCGGTGAATGTTACGATGCGAGGACTGGTTCCATCTACGCGGAAACTCCTCCCTCACCGCGTTGATGGGTCCGATCTGGAAATGTGGCGTTGCGGCGCGGCATAGAATACCATCCCGAATTTTTGTTAGAAGTCGGGGATGACTCTGGCGATTTCCGCGAGTGCCGGGAAAACGTGATCTTGGACTTCAGGCCGGCCGCGTCAGACCCGGCAGAGCTGCTTCCTCAATCTTTCGTAATCCCTCTTGCAGCCAACTTTCGGATTCAATTCCAACGCCAGCCCGTATTGATCCAGCGCCTCCGATGCGCGTCCTCCAGCTTCCATCAAGTTAGCCAAGGCCCGCCTCAGCGCCGCCGCAACTTTCGGATTGTCCTTGATCCGGCTGGCTTGGAGAGCATCCCGAAAGCGCTTGTCGAGTGCGGTTAAATCAACTCCATCGCGGACGGCCTTTTTGACATCATCCCCCGCAGCTACGGAAAAGCTCACGATGCCCCACCATTCCGTGCGTTCTTTGTAGTCCTCAGCCTCGCGAGCGGCACGCGCTTCATCTCTCTCCTGAATGGAACGATTAAGAATATCAGCAAATCCCTTCTTCTTGTCGATGTGCATGGCGATCAGGCGAACCGTTATGTCGATTGCCCTGTCCGATGGAATCAATCCAAGCGCGATGGCCTCGATCTTCTCCACAGGCTTCCAAGACAACCATGAACCGGAGTAAAACGGAGGATGGTCGATTCCCAAAGCGCCGGGAAAGATCGCCGGATTGCCAAGCCTCTGCCATATTGTATCGTTTTTCAACGCAATCAAACCGCTCTCCTCATGATCCGGATTTCTTCCTTCGATCAGCGGCTGGAACACCTTTCCTCCAGCCTTTTCCCATCGCTCCCGCCAGTCGCTTTCCTCGCAAACTCCGCTCCGCACCAGCATCCACGCCGGCCACATTTCCAGATGCATCGGATCGTGGCCCTTCCACTTCTCAGCGGCTCCTTGCAGCACATCCATTTGCTGGCGGATGAAATCTTTGATTTTCGAGTATCTTGTAAACCCCTCCGTAGCGGCGGCTTTCTCCATGCTCGGACAGGAGAGACCGCCTGAAACCAAGTATTGATCCACTTGCTCCGCAGCCCGGTAATCATACAGCCGGTCACCAGCCACCTCGATCATCAGCTTCTTGAACGCTGCCAGAAACTCCGCATCCGTGACTTCCGGAAATTGGAAATCCGTGTGCATCACCACCCACTCGACATCCCATATGATGTCCTTCGGTTTGTCTCTCGGTATCATGGTTTGATTCTTTGTTTCACTCCAGCGCCTTGAATCTCTGAGGTCAGTCCCCGCAAGGAAACATTCTGGAGGTAGTGGAGATGTGGGCGAAGCGAGAGAGAAGAGCGTGGTGAAGGCAGGGACTCCGATCTGCCATCCCCTGAAGTGTCCGCACCGCCTGATCCACCTGCTGGCGCGTGGTCAAGTGGCGGTAGGGATTGTGGTCTGGGTGATGGATGGTCACGGAGTGCCCTTGAGAATGCGGATATCCTAACTGGCACGCCCACGCTCCTTGAGGTGCCCTCGGCGATGGCGCGCCACCTTGGGAAGCTTCGATTCGGGCGAATCGAAGCTTCGGAGGCGATGTGGCGGAGCTGGGCATGGCGGGGAGGATGATTAGTACAACCGTGAATTAGAGGAATGGCTGGCGGATGGCAAGAGGATTTGTCATAAGTCAATCGTCATCGGTCATGCCGTCCCTTCATCATGGCGAGGTTGGCATCGGCGAAGGCCTTGCCCATGAGGGCGAAGGTTTTGGCGCAGCCGAGGTAGTGATAGCCGGCGTTGGACGCGCCGCGCTTCCCCTTGGCGGCTTCCGCGTAGATGGTACCAGTCCTTGGATTTCCATATTGTGTGTTCGGTTTTTCATAAACTCCTGCATCCTGAGACTCGCCATGTCCGTCCCAAGAGCCAGCCCATGGCTGCGGTCGGGTGGATGCGTGGGGACATGGAGCAAGCATTTTCGTAGAGGTTGCGGCCGGGTTGGATGACGAAGGCGCCGTCGTGGGTGCTTGAAGGAGGGGACATTGGAGGTTGGAAATTGGGGGAGGGCTCGGGAGGGAAGAGAAGGGGTGGATTGATGATTGTTGATTGTTGATTGTGGATTTTGGATTTTTGATTGGAAGAGGAAGAAATCGCCCGATCAAAAATCGACAACCGGAGTTCGCCAATTGGCAATCAATCTCATGGCTGTCAGTCTCCGAGATCCGTGAGGGCGGTATCAAGGGATCGGGTGGGTTCGGAGTGGGCGCGGGCTTTTTCGTCCCGCAGGGTTTTGAGGTCCTCGTAGTCCTCGATTTCCGCCTGCCTATGCAGGAACTCCTCATACGGAAGCACGACGAACTCCTTGCGTCCGTCTTTCTCAATGACTTGTGGGTGGATGCTCATGGCGGTTTTCAGCAGTAGGATTCCTTTCGATGGAGGATACGATACACGATCACCTGGTCGCCATCTACTTCAAAAAGCGCCCGGTAATCCCCGGCCCGCATGGGGTAAGTCATGGAAGTTCAGGAAGAGAACATGGGAAAGAGATCGGAGATTGAGAAGAGGAAGAAATCGCCGTTTCGCCAGATCAAAAATCAACAATCGGAGTTCGTCAATCTTCAATCGAAATCCTCCGGGAAACGTTCCGGATTCCGGCGGACAGCCTGTTTCAGCGCGCGGGTTTCCATGCCGTAGAGTTCGGCGAGATGGAAATCGAGCATCACTTTCTGATCGCGGAGGATCAGGATGCGCTGCTCGGCTTGGATGGCGAGGGTGTCTTTGGGCATGGATCGATCAAGTGGGTCCCGACTGACAATCAATGGCGCGGCCGACAAATTCTGGGAACGGCGCGTGATGTGAGGGA
>TBL_comb47_HYPODRAFT_10004534_pt1 | contig 15945 bp, 9 predicted proteins | sample TroBogypolimnion_40_FD_10682 | JGI IMG/M metagenome (IMG submission 10682)
TGCCTTACCAGGGCGATGATTGCAAAAGGATTTTGACCTTCTTCCAAAACTTAGCACTGAAATAATGGATGCGCTTTTTTATCACAAAATGATTGCAAATCAAATGCTAAAAGACAGGGAATGAAAATCTTCACCAACATGGGTCTCCTTCCAGAAGCTGTCAACGGCAGGGAATAATCATTAAGTCAATGGTTTGCCTGATTAACTTAAGACTGAAGCAATCTCATGTTTGAAAGACTTTCCAAAACTTCTATTTTTTCGTCCTATACCAGCAACATTCGGGCAATTTGTGATAGTCTTCGTCCGTGGCTTTATATTTCTCAGTATCATGGCCTGCCTTTGCGATGGTTTTTTGTATCGCATCGGTATTTGTTTTTTTAGGATCAAACTGAACGGACAATTGATTGGTGGGAATGTCCCAAATAGCCGATACTACACCTGCAACCGATTTGGTGGTGGTTTCGATCCGATCCTTGCACATCTCACAGTTGCCCGAAACTCTGAACTTCTGTTCTGTCTGATCTTTATCTGAAATGCTATAGATCTCTTTTGCTGCAATATGAATATTCCCACTTATTTCCTTATTTCCTTTTTCCTTTTCATCTCCCATGTCCATATCTTCCATATCATCGGAAACCGCTTTTTTAACTTCCTGATTCATCATGCTTGGTTTCCCTTCGAGCTGGGCAGAGGCATCCACACTGAAAGTCCCTTGTGTGACAATTTCCTCCCCTTCCTTCAATCCATCGGTGACCACGTAACGATTTCCCAAAATTGGCCCCAACCCAATTTCCCTGATCTTAAAAACCGGTTCATTCCCCGGCTGTTTTACATACACAATGGAACGTTTGCCGGTCCATAAAACAGCTGAACGGGGAATAATCAGCTTATTGCGCCAGGCATCAAGATTTGCCCTCACCGTTCCAGTGGCAAACATTTCCGGTTTAAGTTTGCCTCCGGGATTGGTGACCTCTGCGCGAACTTTAGCAATACGGTTCACAGGATCGATCACAGGATCGATAAAAATGATTGTTCCTGAAAATGAGGTTCCCGGTAAAGCCTGGATGTTGAACTCAAGTTTATCGCCCTTGTTCAAAAATTGCAGGTCCGATTCATAAGCATCAAACTGGATCCAGACCTGCGACAGGTCGGAAACCTGGTACAGAACCATTCCTTGGCTCACATAGTCGCCATTGTTGATTTTTCTGGAAGTGATAATCCCGTTAACCGTTGAAACGATATCGAGATTGGTTTGTACTTTGCCTGAATTCTCAATGGCCGTAATTTGAGAATTTGTCAGTTTCCACTGGCGAAGCTTCTCTTTTGCCGCCTCATAAATCTCAGGTTGTGCTGTTTTTGATTTTATCGCTTCGAGCAATTCCTGTTGGGCAGTAACGAGCTCGGGTGAATAGATTTGTGCCAAAGGCTGCCCGGTACGGACTACCTCCCCGGTAAAGTTGACGATCAATTTCTCAACACGTCCCGGAAAATAGGCAACCTGATTCTGAATTAATCTTTCATCGGCCTGGACTTTTCCGTATAAACGGACCTCTTTGACCGGGTTTTGGCTGGTTACCCTGGTCGTTTGCACATTGGCCAATTGTGCTGCTGAACGGGTCAGCTGAATGGCATCAGGATCGGTAGTGAAAGTACCGACCTGGCTCAATGGGATTAAGGTCATCCCACAAATCGGACATTTGCCCGGTTCCTCCTTACGGATCTGGGGGTGCATGGCACAGGTCCAGATCTGAGCTTTGGCCTCTTCTGTGGCATGATCATGAACGTGTTCCAATTTTGCCGGGGAATAGAAAAACAACCACCCCAAAAGCAGTCCGGCAATTGCAAACAATCCGTAACGGACAAACTGATTTAAAAATATCTTTCTCATACTTAATGCTTTAATTATAATCCAGAATAAGCCATCAACTGTCTCAACCTTGCAATGGCAATATTGTAATCGGCAACAGCTTCCACTTGTTTCAATTGATAACCAAGTGTTTGCTGTCTGAGACGCAAAACATCGGGTAATCCTGACCCTGAAGCTGAAAAAATACTCATGGTGATGTTCAGCGATTGATTCGACAATCCGGATTGCAGCGTGGAAAGTTTGATCCTGCGCTGAGCATCTTCAAAATTTTGAACGGCTTCATAATAGGATGCTTGCAGGGCGTTGGCTGCCGCCTTGATCCCCTGTTCAGTGGCATTGGTCCGGAGCATGACCTCCGATTGCATCGCTTTATATTTCTTCCTGTTGACAGGTAAGGTAACCAATACCATGGGCATCACCATATCTTTTCCATTCATTGTCGATGTGGACATCGGGTTTTTATGGATCAGGGAGTAATTCACACCCAAACCAATCATCGGAAAACCCATCTTTGTGACCATTTGTTTGCGTGCTTCCAACGATTTCTGTTCGTAATGCAACATCCCTAACATGGGGCTATTCGTCAGCATACTATCCGAAACTGCCATTAAAGGGACGTTAAAGGTCTCAGCGGATATGGTATCAGGAGTTGTGACAGGTATCTGAATTTGTCGGTTCAGGTAGCTATTGAACCTGGCCAAAATTGTATTGTGCTGGTTTTTAAGCAGTGCAATATTGTTTTCAAGATCGTTGATTTCGATTTGGATACTATAAACATCAGCCAGGCCTGAACCACCCGATTTTGAACCCATCGGATTGTTTTGCATGGCGGGCGTGCCTTGGGCATTTCCGGATGCCATAGGGTTACCGGAACTGCTACCCATATTGGTTCCGGAAGATGAAGCCGAAGAACTGTTTGAAGGGTCACTTTTTGGAGTTTGGGGTGTTGCGTTGTTTCCAGCCGGTGCCACCTTAAACCTGACAATTGAAAGCCTTTCAAGCGATTTTAGGATTTCGAGGTTCTTTTCCGAAATCCTGATATTTGCCTGATTCTTATACAATTCGTACCATGAACTTTGTACATCAAAATAGACCTGCAATTTTGAATCCCTGAATTGTTCAAACTTTGCCTTAGCCATCAGACCCATTTCGTCTTTGGCGGCTTTTAGCACACCAAACCATGGAAACATCTGCATCAGCCTGATGTCGGCCACCTGCTTTCCCCCGACCAGTTCCATCGGACTCAGAAAAATACCTGTCGTCAATTCTGGATCGGGTAAACTGCCAACCTGAGGTACTTTCTGTAAAGCTGCCTGATATTCAGCATATTTCTGTAGAACAGTGGGATTATTCCTGGCTGCTATTCCGAGATAGTTTTGAAGGGAATCGGGTTGGGAATAAATTGAAATGGATAGGAATAAATTGAAATAGATTGAAATAAATACAAATAAGAGATGTTTAAACATTTTGAAATGAAAATTGAAATAAATGGAAATGTTTTGTTTAAAAGTCCATAGAGAATTAAGATCACAATTTAGCCGATTTATCATGACTTTCCCTTCCTTTTTTGGTGTTGGTCGTCATGAAATTGTTAAGCTTGACTTGCAATGAACTAGCTTTTTTAGGGATCGATTCAAATTCTTAATGGGAAATCCTTTCCCGTTCGTACATGCGTTCCAACCACTGGTCAAAAGCCTCAAAATGGGATGCTCTTGCATTATCGTAAAAGCGCACCTTATCCATATTATGGAAACGTCCATATCCTTCGGCAATGTTTGCCCCAACTGAATCGACGGATCTCAGGAACTGATCCCCAATGTGTTTTTTATCCTCAAAACTCATCCTGCAAAATATCTTCGAGGCGATTGTTGACAACTGTCTTGAAATGATATAAACTTCCAGATTCTTTAATCCGATGTAATTCTGATTTTCCATGGTATTAATTTTCAAGTTACTAACTAATTGATAATTATAAGAAATATACAAAAATAGAATGGAAATAAATAGAATTAGTGCGGACATATGTTGAAATATCATCATGGCATGATTAATTTTTTCTATTCTATTTCAATTGCACAGAAAACTATTTCAACTGTATTTCTATTATTTCACTCCTATTTCAACCTTGTTATACTCCTTTCACGCCACATCGACTGAAACAGTGGAACCACAAATACGGTCATTACCTGGATGATCATTCCGCCAAATGTCGGGATCGCCATTGGGATCATGATATCGGCACCTTTTCCTGTTGATGTCAGAACCGGCAGGAGTGCAATAATCGCTACCGCCGTGGTCATCATGGCTGGTCGGACCCGTTTTAAACCTGCGGCTACAACCGCTTCACGGACTTCATGGGCTGTAGCCGGATGACGTTGTTCGAAAACCTGGTGGATATAGGTTCCCATAATGACCCCATCGTTGGTTGCAATCCCAAACAGCGCGATGAATCCTACCCAGACTGCTACACTAAGATTAATTGTATGCATCTGAAACAAATCCCTGAGATTGATCCCTGCAACCGAAAAGTCGAGAAACCAGGTTTGACCATAGAGCCAGAGCATGATAAAACCTCCTGCAAAGGCTACAAATACACCCGAAAAATGGATGAATGAAGCTGTTATTGTTTTAAACTGGAAGAAAAGCAATAACAGGATCAGGATCAGACTGATCGGGATAACGATCGATAGCCTTTTTGTCGCACGGATTTGCTGTTCATAATTGCCTGCAAATTTGTAGGAGACCCCGTTTTGCAATTTCAGTTCGCCCGATCCGATCTTTTTTTGCAAAAAGCTGGAAGCTTCCTCTACAACATCCACTTCTGCTTTTCCTTCAACTTTATCAAATATGACATAACCTGTCAGGAAGCTGTTTTCACTCCTGATCATCTGCGCCCCTCTTGTATAATCAATATCAGCGATTTCACCCAATGGAACCTGAACACCATTCATTGCTGGAACCAGAATCCGCTTTAGTTCATCAGGACTGTCCCTCAGTTCACGTGGATAACGGACCCTGATCGGAAACCGTTCGCGCCCCTCGACAGAATTCGTAAGTGTCATCCCACCGACAGCCACCTGTAAAACCTCCTGGACATCGCTAATGGTCAGTCCAAAACGGGCCATATTTTCGCGGTTCAGTTTTATTTCGAGATATGGGGCACCCACTGCGCGGTCGTAAAACACCGATGAACTTTTAATCGATGAAACACCTTTTAAAGATTTCTCAAATTCCAGACCTGCTTTTTCAATTGTCTCCAAATCAGGACCATATACTTTTAAGCCCATTGGCGCACGCATCCCTGTCGAAAGCATGACCAATCGTGTTTCGATCGGTTGCAATTTAGGGGCAGAGGTCAGTCCGGGGATATTGGTAACCTGTACAATTTCATTCCAGATGTCGTCCGGGGTTTTTATTTGAGGACGCCATTGCCTGAAATATTCACCCTCTTCATCCGGAATTAGGTAGAAATTGATATTTTTTGAAATGGATTGAAACGAGGTTGAAATATTTTGAAATAAGTTGAAATATTTGGAAATATTGGTGTATGGTTTTTCAATTGAAATCCATTCACCCCGAACCAAAATATGGAAAATTTCGGTCTCTTTTTGGTAGCTAATATCTTCAATATTATCTATGGTATTTCCATTTATTCCCCCTTTATTTCTATTTATTTCTAAAGCACTTCTAATTTTGGTAATATCCAAATTATAATATCCGTTCTTATCTGTTTTGAACTTTTCGCGTTGGCCGTTTTCATCAAGCAGATATTCGGGCCTGTAGTTGATTGTATTTTCGAACATCTGGACAGGAGCAGGGTCGAGTGCGGAATTGACACGCCCCCATTTACCGACAGCAATTTCAACTTCCGGAATTGTTGCCAAACGTTTATCGAGTGTCTCAATGTATTGAATATTTTTTTCAATGCTTGAATGGGGCATACTTGTTGGCATCAACAGGAATGAACCTTCGTTGAGCGATGGCATAAACTCCTTGCCAATACCAGGGAAAGTTTTTACAGGACTTTGCCAGACCGCTGTTTGTTTAAAACTTTTCCAACCTAACTTTTCAAAACCGTTTGCTGCAAAGCCAAAAATTTTATCGAATCCGATCCAGACGAGAATGCCAAAAAATAACGTAAAGATGGGCAGCATCAGGAATTTTAGTTTGTTTTGCAACCCCCACCTCAGGATGGGTTCGTAGAAACGGACCATTGACAATAATCCGGATAGGATCACAAAAATAACTCCTGAAACAAATATATAGTTGATAAATAAACTGTTATGGGCACCTAGGGGTAACCATTCCTTCGATAGGAAGTAAACTGCCACTAGGACTGTAATGGCAATATTGATATAATTTGTAAATTCCTTACGTTTTTCGGACCAACTTAGTTCAAAGAGGTTATTTATCCCGACTGCAATCAAGGCCAAAGCCGGTATGGTATGGAAAATCAGAAGGAAAAGAATACCTGCTGCAATCAGGATGAAATTCCATAATCTGGTGATTTTCTTTTTATTGAATTGAATATTGAAGAGCAGGTGCATCAGGGTCGGTAAAACCACGATTCCAAGGAGAAATGCAGAGATCAAAGCGAATGTTTTTGTCAATGCCAGTGGATGGAAGAGTTTTCCTTCGGCTGCCTCCATCGCAAAAACAGGCAGGAAACTGACAATTGTAGTTGCGATTGAAGTGACCACAGCGTCACGCACCTCAGTAGTCGCCTCATAAATTACCAATCTCAGTTGTTTTCCACGGATACCTTTGTTTTCAGGCATTTCGAGGTGGCGCAGGATATTTTCTACATCGACAATCCCAATATCGACCATCACCCCAATGGCAATGGCAATTCCTGATAGGGCAACAACATTGGCTTCAACGCCAAAAATATGCATCAGGATAAAAGTCATCAACACACCAATCGGCAATAACCCTGCGACGATCACCGATGCACGAAGGTTCATCACCAGGACGATGATCACAATAATGCTGATCAGGATCTCGTGCGAAAGGGCAGATTCGAGGGTGCCGATTGTCTCTTTGATCAGTCCTGAACGGTCATAGAAGGGGACAATTGTCACTTTTGAAATCGTTCCATCGGCAAGGGTTTTTTGGGGTAAACCTGCTTCGAGTTCTTTTATTTTTGATTTCACATTGTCGATCACATCCATTGGATTTGATCCGTAGCGGGCGACCACAACTCCCCCAACTGCTTCCGAACCTTCCTTGTCGAGTCCGCCACGACGTGTTGCAGGGCCAAAGGAGACAACGGCTACATCCCTGACCCGTACAGGTACATTATTGCGTACAGTAACAACTGAATTTTCAAGATCTTCCAGATTTTTAACATAGCCCAAACCACGGATGATGTATTCCACATTATTGAGCTCAATCGTTTCTGCACCAATATCGAGGTTGCTTTTCCGAACTGCATTCATCACCTCCATAACCGTAACACCATAAGCTTTAAGGGCTTCCGGGTTAAGATCAACCTGATATTCCTTGATAAATCCACCCACGGATGCCACTTCCGAAACCCCTTCGGCAGTAGCCAATCCATATTTCACATAAAAATCCTGTATCGTTCTCAATTCCTGTAAGTTCCATCCGCCGTTGGGTTCGCCTGTTTTTGGATTGCGCCCTTCAAGTGTAAACCAATAAATTTGTCCCAGGGCAGTGGCATCGGGTCCTAAAGCGGGTTGAACACCCTGTGGCAATGTCCCGGATGGTAATGAGTTTAATTTTTCAAGGATACGTGACCTGCTCCAGTAAAACTCCACTTTATCTTTAAAGATGATGTAAATGAACGACATACCGAACATCGAAGTGCTTCGGATCGTCTGAACTCCGGGTATTCCCAGCAACGCAGTTGTCAGGGGATAAGTTACCTGGTCCTGTATGTCTTTGGGGGAACGGCCCATCCATTCTGTGGCCACAATCTGCTGGTTGTCACCAATATCCGGAATGGCATCCACTGAGATCGGGTCACGGGGCAAAATACCCGTATTCCATTTAAAAGGCATCACAACGATTCCATAGACCACAAATGTGATGAGCAGGATAAAGGTGATCAGCCTGTTTTCAAGGAAATATTTTACAAGACGGTTGAACATGGAGCCAATAGGATTATATGAGAATTAAGCATTTAAAAATTAGTCAATTAAGACGAAGAGATAAGGGAAAGATTTTGAAATAAGTGGAAATAGGAATGTACACTTATCAGGCTACCCATCATCCAATTGACTAATTTTTGAATTACATCTTACCTGTACTTGCAACAGGAAGGCAACGAACCATAAGCTTTGTCGTCAGCTTTTGCTTTTTCATTGTCATGACCTACTGCGGCAATTTTTTTACCGATTTGGTCAAGATTGGTTTTTGATGGATCGTAAGTTACTGCCAGCAATTTCGTTTCTGAATTCCATTCGGCTTTCGAAACACCATCGAGCTTTGCAGCTTTTTCGATCCTCGTTTCGCACATTCCGCAATTCCCCTGGACCTTCAGCGTTTCGGTTTTGGACGCTACGGCACTTTTAGAGGCAGCCACCTGGGCAGACACACTTGAACACATCACTGCCAACATTAGGGCAGCAAAAAACAATTTAACTGTTTTCATAACTGATAAATTAAAAATTGATAAATAAAAATTGGAAAATGTATAATACAGAATTGCAGGGTGATCGAAAATCATCCCGTTCAGCGTGGAAAAATCAAATCAAATTCTGAAAACGCAAATCTCCGTCAGGTCAACGGAGTTTATTTGAAAGAGGTCAGGCGGACTTAAAACAGGATGCGCATATCTTGCAAAAGCGAGTTCCTGAACAACTTCCGGAACCGGAATTGCTAAAACAGGCACGATTTTGTGAGAAAAATCGATGCTTGACGAAGTTGAAGGGGAATAACTGGAGTCTACTGCAAGGGTGGCCAATTCATTAACACAGCAGTGGGCTTTAAATATTTTACCGGAAGGTGAGGCGAATTCATCGTCACCTTCCATTCCACAGGTTGCCTTTTCTCCTGTGATTGAGAGCTTTACAGATGACAATCTGCCACAGCAAAAGTGTGATGCTACTGAAAGGTGCAAACCTGTCAGTAGGACCAAAACCGCCATTGCTATGGAAAATCCTTTCTTCATGCTGCAATTATAACGAATATTAATTAAAAATGTTTTAAAACATGGAAAAGTTTTTCTTGCAGGTCCCATTAAATGCTTTTCAGGATATTCAATAATATCATTGTCTTCGTCTTGAGAATTGCCAGTCACAAGTTGCCAGGTGCTTCATTTGGTCAAGATGAGTAAAAAATATTGGCTAAACACCTTATATCTTTTATTCAACAACCTTAAAACTTCGGGTGCTGCTGTTTCCCAGTTCGTCAACAATCAGAAGTTGGTGATTTCCATGAGCTGGAGAACAAGCCATCTGGTGAATATCTTTAGTGCTCCCAAGAAATAGATTGTCGAGATGCCAGAATATCGTGGCACCTGTCCTATGATGAGCTGCCTGAAAAATAACTTCCCCTTTTTTGCCATGGTAATCTTTTGGAAGATAGACCATCAACCGGTCGTCGGGGTAGATCAACTCCAACATCTGGATTTCGTTTCCCTGTTGGGCTCCCGGTAACCAGGGTGGCAGACTCCGGTAACCGGGATGGTTTTTGCGATAGTAATATTCCATCGCCGGGGGAAGAATAAACCAATTTTCGTTGATGATCTGATTTTGAGGGTAACAACCTGAATTGACCAGGTATTGACGGTTTGCGTCGAGATGAATTTTTTGGTGATATGGACAAGGTTCGCTTCCTAGACAGGTAGCAGGCACCATAACTGTATCTATTTCATTGCAATTGACCGAAGCCCTGTATCCGGTCTCACGGCAAACGGCGACCGGCAGCATATTGGAAAGTGGCTTTTCGAACCAGTGGTTGGAAGGGACCAGCGAACTTAACTCAAAAAGCAGAGGTGCTGCTGCCAGACCACCTGTCAACCCTGGTCGCCCTTCACCGTTTGCATTTCCTACCCAAACTCCAATGGCATATTCGGGATTGACCCCAATCGCCCAGGCATCGCGAAAACCAAAACTAGTCCCAGTTTTCCATGACAATCTCCCCGATGAAGAGAGTTGTTGCCATCCGGCCTCCTCTTCGGGTCTGTTCAATCCCGTTAAAATGTCGAATGTTTGCCAGATGGAAGAAGCATGAAAAACAAATTTTCCGTCAGGCAAAGAGATTTTCCTTTTTACAGGTAAGTATTCAAATGTATAATAATCTGATGATTGATAATTTTCATTGTTGTTGTACCGGTTTAAAACCCTCGCCATAGATCCATAAGCCGATACCAGCTCCCGCAGTGTGGCCTCTCCACCGCCGAGGATCAACGACAGACCATAATGTCCGGCATCTTTGTCGAATGTATTTAGCCCGACACGTTTCAAGACATCCAGTAATTTTACGGTGGTATATGATTTAAGCATATAAACAGCCGGGATGTTCAGCGAACGGATTAATGCCTCTGATGCCGGCACTGCTCCCCTGAATTGAAGGTCAAAGTTTTGGGGTGCATAACCGGAAAAATAAAGCGGCAAATCGGGCATCAGGGTATTTGGCATCATCTTCCCACCATCGAGCATTGCCGTAAAAAGAAAGGGTTTAAGGATACTGCCTGTGCTTCGGGAGGCATCGACCATGTCAACGGCACCACCATGTGGATCGTTTGGATCGGCATTCCCGATATATGCCAAAATTTTACCGGTTTTTATTTCTGCAATCAGACAACCTACATTGTAAATCTGATTGGCCCTTAATTGTGGCATTTGCTGGTCAACGATCCGTTGTGCTGCAATTTGTAATCCCCGGTCAATTGTCGTTTTAACGATAGCCTTATTGGCCGGTGAAATGCACTTGTTCAGTAAATGGACGGCCAGATCAGGCAATGGTGCGGGTTTTCCGGGTAACGGTTCTGAAATGGCCAATTCATAGGTTGTCTTATCTATTGTTTTGTTGTTTAATAAATTAAGTAAGAGCCGATTGCGTTTATTTTGTTGTAATGTGCCGTTTTTTCCCGGGAAAATGTGTGATGGGGCATTTGGCAGAACTGCAAGTCCGGCCGACTCTCCCCAGGAAAGCTGGTTGGCAGAACAGCCAAAATATCGCCACGAAGCGGCCTCCAATCCAACGACGTTACCACCAAATGGAGCATGGGCTGCATACATTGCGAGGATTTTGTTCTTAGATTTGGCCATTTCAAGGCGCATAGCCAAAAGCATCTCTTCCAACTTTTCAAAAATGGTCCGTTTTTCACCTTTACGGGAGAGCCTGACGACCTGCATTGTCAATGTGCTTGCACCACTGACCGTCTGACCGGCACGAATATTTTGTACTATTGCCCGAAAAACTGAAAATGGGTTTACACCAGGGTGATAATAGAAATTTCTGTCTTCAAAACTAAGGATGCATTTTCTGAATTTCTCTGGTATTGTATCCTGGATCGGAAACCTCCATTGGCCGTCTGTGGCAGGTCTGGCACCAAGGAGGGAACCGTCACTGGCCTCAATAACAGTACTGTATGGAACATCAAAATGGATAACCGGAATGAGCAGGAACAACAAGAAAATCACGATTAGCGTAAAGGTGATTTTGTGTTCTTTGACCCGAAATATTATTTTGCCAATGATGGGTTTGATCATTATCATCCTTTGAATTTTTCGAATCCGAATTTTTCAATAAACTCATCTATTTCTTCTTTAAAAGTTTTCCTTGAATGGTGATCCTCCTGGTTTTTAATATATTCCCGTAGGCTATCCAACCTTGATTGCGAAACTGATACTGCATAATATTCATCCTGCCATTCAAATTTTGTATCAGTCATATGGTTTTTGTTGATCCAATAGGCCGATTCACCCTTTACCAATTGCATTATTTTCTGAATTGTCTGATCACCATCCAATGAAATCAAACAATGGCAATGCTCGGTAAATCCATTTATGAAATCAATGAAAATTCCCTTTTCCTGAGCATTTTCACGGATGTGCTGCCAAACTTTCTTCCTTAATTCATTGGTCTTAAGAATTGGCACCCTGTTTTTTGTGCTCCATACAAAATGGATATAGACTTTTATAAATGACATAAAATCTGAATTTTAATAATTTTCAATCAAATTTGATATCTCATTAAACAAATGATACCGTATAGAATCTTTCAGTTTTTCAGGAAAAGGATAATTTTTTCCTCCTTTAGTTGAAAGACAAATTGCCTCCAGCTTTAGCTGAAAAAGCATGAATTGCCTCCAGCTTTAGCTGAAAAAGCATGAATTGCCTCCAGCTTTAGCTGAAAAAGCATGAATTGCCTCCAGCTTTAGCTGAAAAAGTATGAATTGCCTCCAGCTTTAGCTGAAAAAGTATGAATTGCCTCCAGCTTTAGCTGAAAAAGTATGAATTGCCTCCAGCTTTAGCTGGAGGACAATATTCAAATTCAAATCAGGCTTTAGCCAAAATGTATCAATCTCCAAAATTTGATGGTTGCCAAAATTTCGGCTAAAGCCGATCTGATTTTCGTTTTTGTTCCCCCAGGCTGAAGCCTGGGGCTATTCATTCTGGGGCTATTCATTTTTTACAACAATCTTCATTCCCGAATTATTGGCCGAAACCATGTGGTTGTACATGGCTTCACATTGTACTGGTGGCAAAAAATAGGATCCAGAATAGGTGGCGTTGAGTTTTACCTTGAACTCTTTTTGCTCATTCATCTTCAACCCAAAGTAGGTGAGGACACGATCATCGCGGATATCCCTGTAATCGAACTGTGATCCGGCCTGTCCACCAAACAGCCGCTCGTTGATGATTTCCCATCCAGATGGAAAAACCTGAGTGAGAGCAAGATTCCCAACTTCCATAAAACCAATGTTTTTTATCCTTACAATTGCGTTGAAATCTGTCCCTTTGGGAATAGCCGAGATATCCACAGGTTTCCCGTCAGCCGTGGCATACACAATATCAAGGCTAAGGCCATTTTGTTTGGCAGGCACTTCAACATTGATCGGAATACCTTTTTGAACGACTGTGAGATAGAGGTCGGATGCGGATTGGTTGATGACCTTAACAGACATCCTACCATCATCCTTATATTCTTTCGAAAACGTAGTACCTTGAATTTCAATAGTTTCTGTTTTATTGCCAACAGTAAGGCTGAATTTATTTCTTGCATCAGGATTGCTATTCTTTCCGTTGAACTGGGCCATTGCGAGTAAACAGGATGAAGTGGTTTGCGTGCTCATCCATTGTTCGCTGCAAAGGGCTTCTGAAATCTGCTTTGCGATACCGAATGCCTGGGATTTTTTCTTCATCAGTGACAACGTTTCCAACAAAATTGCCCTATCGCGTAAAGCAGATCCAAATGTAATCCCTTCACTTTGATATTCAATAGGTTCCAGCTTTGTCATGTCCACAAGTTGCTCGGCAACCTCCGGTCTTGATGCCAAAACATAGGCAGCTGCAAGTTCCCAGCGGGCCTCCATTGGCAAGTCTGGCATTTCGCGAAGCCTGTTCATGGCCCCGATGGCAGGATTTGCAGCCAATGCAAGGGTGTAAAGACGATAGGCCTGATCCAATACAAAGCCCCTTTCGTTGTATTCTTTTCTCCAATAATTAGCAGCATTTTTCTGAAAATTGAGCCACCTCTTTTTCATATCCCCCGGAATCGCATACCCAAGGTTCTCGGCTTCAACCATGAAATTCCCGGCCCACGATGTTCCCCACATGGAGGGGTAATTGCTTCCCGGCCAATATGAAAAACTTCCATCAGCCAATTGAAATTTGCGCAACTGGTCAATTCCTGCCCTGATATTTAGTTCAATCTCAGCTTTTTTATTCGATTCAAGCTTAATAAATTGATTGATAAATAATTGTGAAAAGGCTGCCGAAACTGTCTGTTCAATACATCCATGTGGGTAGGTGACAAGGTAATCGAGCCGTTTCCCAAGGTTCATGGGTGGAGTTGAAGAAATTTCGACAGTCAAGGTACCTGTTCCAGGTAAGCCCAATGTTTCAAGCGTGATATCCTTGGTTTGTGTGCTGCCGACCAGGCTGGTCCGACTGTTTACCATCATCGGATTTGGGTTCCGGACATCAACTTCCACTGAATACACTGCCTTTTCTTTTCCTGATCTGGCCGTCACCGTAATGACACCTTTCCCTGTTGCACTTCCCGATTTAAGCGTGAAACGGACATCTTTTTCACCGATTGCCGAAAAGTTGACAATCGATTTATTGCTTTCAGAAACTGTAAACAGTTGATTTGCATTCACAGAAACTTCAACTTCTTTAATGGTTTGATCCTGTGTGAAGATACTGACCGGAAGGTCGATTTTTTCGTTGATACCGATAACCCTTGGGACCGTCGCTAGTACCATCAGTGGATCACGCACCGGAACTGTTTTTTCAGCGGAACCGTACCCGCCTGCTGAAGCACACACAACCATAAAGCGCAATGAACCTGTGTATTGAGACAAGGTAACAGTATGTTTTTGTTTAGCTCCTTTGTTCAATGTGAAGGGACCCAGAAATTTTACGACCGGTTTAAATCGTTGTGCTTTTTGTTTGGATGGATCCGGTAACTGGTCGCTGCCACCAATAGCAAATAATTTTTCGAGTGTGCCGCCATAAGCGCCTAAAACATAATCGTATAAATCCCAGGTTTTTACACCTAATGCCTCCCTTGCAAAGAAAACGCTCCAGGGGTCAGGGGTTTTAAAACCGGTCAGATCAAGAAGTCCTTCGTCCACGATGGCCAGGGTATAATTCATGGCAGCACCTTTTTTCTCACTGACTTCAACTGTAAAAGGTTGTTCGGACCGAAGTTCATCCTGAACCTTGATTACCGGAAGCAGGTGAGTTTCGGCGTTTTCGATGTTGATGGAGATGACGCCATACATCCTGATGGGCTTGTCGTTAACGGTTTGTCCATGAGGTTGTAAATTCGTGATGTACAAAAATATATTTGGTGCCATTTCAGGTTTCGCCTTGAAAGTTATCTTTGTCTGGCCTGCTTTGGTTTCAACCCAGAATTTGTCGAGAACAGATGTTCCATTTTCAATGGTTACAAGTGCCTGACCGCCTTGTGTGCTTGGAATACTTACGTTGACCTCCTCTCCAACCTGATATTTATCTTTATCGGCCGAAAAACTCAGCATTGTGGCACCACCTTGCTGAGAAGATGTATTGCCATAAGGCCAATCAAGAAAGACTGTCCTGGAGACCATGTGTCCATCAGGAAGTTTGGCAATAAAAAGGTACCGACCCCAATTTTCGTTGGTAATGTTAAATTTCAGGGTCGCTTTACCCGATGTGGTTGTCAACCGGGATGTGATTATCGGTTTGTAATCCTCTTTTGTCACATAATTTCCTAGGTAATCCTCCGAAGCATCCCACCAGCCACGCCAGTCAACTTTGTATGCTTTGATATCAACAACCGATTCAATAGGATTTCCCAGAGGATCAACCACAATCAAATCCATCATATTTTCTTTTCCTGTAGAGAGCAATGCGTGTTTTTGATCCTCGTCAGGAAACCTTATCCCGATATATTTGGCAAATGGCGATACAGTTTTTGTAAATTGGGAAATGCTGAAATCTCCTCCGGGTTCAAATACCCGTGTTGTAAAAACGGCTTCCAATTTCCCGGGTGCGTTTGTCAAAGGTTGCATCAGGAGTGGAAAATTTATATCCCCATTCGCATCCAATTTGTTGTCATAGACAACCTGTTCAGCAGATTCAAATTTAACTATTTTGTTATCAAATAAATAGTTGGAATAGTTTGCAAATTTGGTCTGCCCTGCCTTTAGTTGTAAATCAACTTTGGCCTTTAGCCCGCCAGCCGGCATCCCCTGGAGCCATTTTGCATTTAGGGCGGCCATGGGCGAAATCCGATCGCCAAGTTGTATCTGTTCTTTGGGAGTTGTAAACAACAACTTTAACCTGTTGGGCTTTATTGTTTCAATCCTGACCCTTTTTGTAAATTCAGCACCTCCAACACTTGCAGTCAATCGCCAGTTTCCGGTAGGGGCATCCACCTTGGTGGCTGTCTTG
>TBL_comb47_HYPODRAFT_10004535_pt1 | contig 15944 bp, 14 predicted proteins | sample TroBogypolimnion_40_FD_10682 | JGI IMG/M metagenome (IMG submission 10682)
CGGTACAGCATTGACCAGCATCCTCCGGATCAGGAAGGGATAATCAAATTCTTTCCCGTTATGCGCACATAAGAACCGGAACTTTTTTCCGGTGGCCTTGGAAAGCATCTCCGAAAATTCTTCAAGGAGTTTTTTCTCATCATCCCCGTAAAATGATTTGATCCAAACCGATTGGTTGCGGATAACTCCCGTTGAAATGCAAACGATCTTACCAAATTCGGCGTATATACCTGCTCTTGAAAAGAGCTCTTCCGGAAGCTGCCTTTCTTTCTCCGTTCTCCGGTCGTTCATGGAAAGCATCTCTGCCTTCCTGTCCCAAAGCTTCCTGTAATCCTCCGGCAATTCATTGTAATTTGAAACCATCGGGACAGTCTCGATATCAAGAAACAGGATGTTTTCAATGTTTATTTTTTCAAGCATATTGTTACTTTTTGATCCGATGTTTGAAGCTAACTCAATTAAAAAAATGAATAATTCCTTCTTCTTAGCGTCTCTGCGTTTTTGCGGTAAAAAAATATTCTTAAACACCAAAGTCCTTCTTCAACCGGCCCACCATCTTTTTATCAATCGGAAAAGTAAACTGATCCTCAGAAAGATCGTTGACCGGAATCCACCTGAAACACTGAGCCCCATCAACAACTTCCGGGAAATTAAACCGTTTATCCGTTGTAGCAAAAGAATAGGGCTTGTTCACTTTTACCAAATAATAGACATTAATCAGCTGAGATTCGAAAGGTAGCATGGTTGTAGCCTGAAAAAAATCTGTCGTGTAATAGTGCGAGATGATATGTGCTTCAGCATGAAGTTCTTCCATGAATTCCCTTTTCAGGCAATCAATCAGTCCTTCGCCGTACTTCAGCCCGCCTCCGGGGAATTTCGTCATCATGATCCCGAGACGGAATTCGTCAGTAACCAGTATCTTTCCTTCATCAATGAGGAATCCGTATACGCGGATGTTGAACGGGTATGTTTCCATCTGCTTGTTATCGATTCTTTTTATAGCTTTGTAGCCCTGGTGATCTCACGCTTTCCCGGTGGGCCAGGGATCTTCTCTGTTTCAAATCCTGAATTTTTCAACGCTCTGCGCACCGATCCTTTCACTGAATAGGTCACAAGGATTCCTCCGTTTTTCATGGATAAAGCAATCTTTTGAAAAACCTCTTCAATCCATAATTCAGGTTGTACATTGGGACCAAACGCATCGAAGTACACGAGGTCGTAAGTATTATTCTCAGGAAAAATATCCCGGATGTCTTTATCGATCTTGTGAAGCCTGAAGTTCCCTGTGATGCTTGTTTCCTGGTTCCATGGAGCATCGTGGATCAGTTTGAAGACAGGCTGGGTTGATTTGTCAATAAAACCCGGGTAATTCAGAAGGTCAGTGATTCCCTTGGAAAGCGGAAATTTTTCCACGCCCGTATATCGAATTTGCCGGGAGAATTTTTCACATTCGAGACATGTCAGAAAGGCATTCAACCCTGTTCCGAATCCCATCTCCAGGATATTTAACGGGGAGTTGGAAGGATTAATATAATTCCATCCTGATTGAATGAAGACCACCCTGGATTCCTGCACTGCCCCGAATGTGGAATGATAATGCTCATTCAGTTCGGGAACAAAGAGTGTATGTGATCCGTCGTTTGTTATTTCAATCCGGCTCTGCATTTGAATCTTCAATAAAGACGGGGATGTTTGCTTGGATTGTACGAATTCATCATCGAATAAACCAAATCAAATACATCTTCGGCATTAGGATTGGAGAAATAATCCCCATCGGTTGAATAGGCGGGACGATGCTCAGAGGCAGTCAGCGTGCGGGGTTCGGCATCCAGGAAACGGAATCCGCCCTGTTCTTCCAGTACTTTCTGCATCATGAATGAAGTAGCACCACCAGGCACATCTTCATCAAAAAAGATGATCTTGTTCGTTTTTTTCAGTGATTCCAGGATTTGATTGTGGATGTCGAAAGGCAAAAGTGATTGCACATCGATCAGCTCGACAGAAATACCAACTTCTTTCAGTTGCTGAACAGCTTCCTGTGCGATCCTTACACAGGCTCCGTATGTTACCAGTGTAATGTCGCTCCCTTCTGAAAGTTTTTCAGGAATTCCAATTGGGATCCTGTAAAGACCAACATTGTCGGGCAATCTTTCTTTCAGCCGGTATCCGTTCAGCGGTTCAATGATGACCGCTGAATCATCAGAAGCCATGATCGTGTTGTAAAAACCTGCAGCTTGGGTCATGTTCCGCGGAACCAGGACAAAAACACCACGGATGGAGTTGATGACCATGCTTAGCGGTGACCCCGAATGCCAGATCCCTTCGAGCCTGTGACCGCGCGTGCTGATGATCAGCGGTGCTTTCTGACCGCCATTTGTACGGTATTGCAACGTTGCAAGGTCATCGCAGATTACCTGCAGACCGTACATGATGTAATCAAAATACTGGATCTCCGCAATTGGTCTGAGACCGCGCATGGCGAGACCAATTCCCTGGCCGATTATGGTTGCTTCCCGGATCCCTGTATCTGAGATCCTCAGCTCACCAAACTTTGCCTGGAGTCCTTCAAGTGTCTGGTTGACTCCGCCGATCTTTCCAACATCCTCGCCGAATATCATGGTCAGCGGATTAGTGCGGAAAAGATGATCAAAATTGGCCAAAAGAACTTCCCTGCCGGTGATAACAAGCGATTTCTCACTGAACACCGGTGCAATCCCTGTGACCTTCAGGGCACTTTGTCCGGATTCACTGTAAAGATGAGAACCATAACGTTTGATATCAGTCTTCAACTGTTCCTCAAGCCACACCGAAAGGTCAGCTTTCATGGGCTTTTTCATGCTGCATGTCGTACAGATGTCGCGAAGGATTTTTTTGCAGCTTGAAATAATATCTTTCCGGATGGGTTCACTGAGCTTTTGAAGATCATCCAGGACCGTGTCAATCCGCTGCTGCTTCTTGCACGGGCAGTGCGATGCTCTCACCGTGGTGATCAGCAATTCACGTTCCTGTTTGATGGGATCAAGATAGTTTTTCCAGGCTTTGTCGCGTGCAGCCCGGACCGTTTTTATTGCCGTTGCTTCAATGACATCCAGTTCTGAATCATTTGCGAGCTTCGATTCAAGTATCCACTGCCGCATTCTGAGGATGCAATCATTTTCTTTTTCCCAGGCCAGCCGTTCTTTTGACTTGTATCTTTCATGGGATCCGGATGTTGAATGTCCCAATGGCTGCGTGAGTTCAGTAATATGGAAAAGAACCGGGATGTGATCTTTCCGGCAGGCACTGATACCTTCTGAATAAAGCTGGCAGAGTGCCGGGTAATCCCAGCCTTTCTCCCGGAATATCAGGAACCCGGCTTTTGTTCCGGTTTTTTTAAACCCCTGGAGGAGCTCGGAAATGTCCTGTTTCGTTGTTTGATATTTGATGGGAACAGAGATACCCCAGCCGTCATCCCATACGGAAATTGCTAAAGGAACCTGGAGAACACCGGCAGCATTCATCGTTTCAAAGAAATGTCCTTCAGAGGTGCTGGAATCACCGATCGTTCCAAAAGCTACCTCATCACCATGTTTTGAAAACTTACTGTAACTGTTTAACGCGGGATTGTTCCTGAATACCTTCGATGCCAGAGCAAGTCCAAGCAACCGTGGCATTTGGCCGGCAGTAGGGGAGATGTCTGCAGAGGAGTTTTTTTGCCGTGTAAGGTCTTTCCATTCGCCAGCACCATCAAGTGAACGGGTAGCAAAATGATTATTCATCAGCCTGCCACCATTCCCTGGATTAGCCCGCAGGTCAGTATCGCCGTACAACTGCGCGAAGAACTCTTCGAGTGTCAGCAAACCCGTAGCCAGCATGAAGGTTTGGTCACGGTAATATCCTGAGCGCCAGTCGCCGGTACGGAAAACCCTGGCCATTGCAAGCTGCGGAACTTCCTTTCCGTCGCCAAAAATGCCAAACTTTGCTTTGCCTGTCAGCACTTCCCGGCGCCCAAGCATACTTGCCTGGCGGCTTTCACACGCGATACGGTAATCGCTTAAAACGTCGGTCGTATCAAATTTTGTATTCGTATTCCCAGTTTTTTCCTTCGGCATAAGTGAATCTGCTTTGCACAAAAATAATCAAATTCCATCGGCCTGAATTCAATTTATCATGGATGTTGGCTGCACCTGGTTTTTACCCATGTTGTCAGATTGAGAAAATACTTGTAGGTTTGAATGAAATTTGAGGCTGAGAAGCACAGGGATGGATTTGTTCATTCTCCCGGCTTCAAAACAAAAATATGGCAATCTTACGATAACCGGGGCTTTTCAGGATATCCTGAATCCCACAACAACCTAATTGAGTTCGAGATGGAAAACAAGATTGGTCGCCATAGGAATAAGTTCCTATACCTGGAATCAGTTTTAAAAGTGAATCGTTACCGGTTTTTGCTTTTTGCATTGATTATTACGATGACTGTTCCACCGTTCCTGAGAGAATCAAGCTTTGGCGATTTGTCCATAATGATCGTTCTTTCCATATTGCTGCTTGCCTGCCTGAATTTCCTCAGCGGATTAAAAAAAATATTTGTGGTTGCTCTTGTAATTTTCTTCCTCACAAGCATTTTCGGATGGTTGCCATATTTCTTTGACAAAGATTATACCAAAATCATCAGGTGCCTGTTCTCATTTACCTTCTTTTCACTGGTGGTCTATCATTTGCTGAAAGATATCCGTTATGCTGAAATCGTAACTTCCAAAGTCATTTATGGTTCTATTGCAGCATACTTGCTAATTGGTATTATAGGCGGGAACATTTTCTATTTCCTGGATCTTGTTTATCCCGGATCGTTCAACATCAGGATGAATACATCGATGGCCAATTTTTTTAGCTTTACAACACTTACAACCGTAGGTTACGGGAATGTTTACCCCGTGAAAGCTCAGGCACAGGCAATTTCAACGTTTCTTGCCATTTCCGGACAACTTTACCTTACGGTTCTTGTGGCAATCCTGGTTGGAAAATACTTGTCTAACCCGGCAAATAAAAATGAACCGCATTTCTGAAGTCCGTTGTTCTCGTTCACCAAATCAAGGCCATAAAATCAAGGTTTTTTATTTTCGCGACGACCAGGCTATATGACCTGAGTCGTTAAGCAAAAAGAGACCGCCCTTTTTGGACGGTCTCTTTGTTGGCATCATTCAGGTCCGGACTACTTTTTCGGTGTCGGAGCTGGTGTTGGAGCAGGTGCTGGCTTAGGCTGTGGTTTTGGTTTAGGCTGTGGTGCTGGCTCTGGTTTTGGATCTTCTACTTTCTTAACATTTTTGCAATCTTTGTCAAATTCAAACCACTGTGATTTGTTTCCTTTGACATCAGCTTTGGTGGTAACTAAATTAACGTAGAAGGTAATTACTCCCTTGTTGTCATTTTTGAAAGCCTTATTGATGCTGAAGTCTTTCATGTTTGTTTTGATCCACTCACTGCAGCAACCCGGAAGTTCGGCGGGTTTAATCTCTACTCTGGTCTGGCCAATTACTGCCGTTGCAAATAAAGCAACAATTAACGTTACAAATGCTCTTTTCATAGTTTTAGGTTTTTATGGTTAATGGTGCAAAAGTGAAATGAGATTCTGTAGAAATATTGGAGTTGATTATATAATATTCAGAAAGATTTAAAAATTTGATTAAAGCATCTATGATATCGGTTACACAGGGACTTTTATAGTTGTTAAACCTCTGGATCCTTGTGATTCAGAATTTAAACAGAATTATATAGAAACTTTAGTAATCGATTCCATCCGTTCATGGAAAATATTTTTATCGGAAATTGTTATCTCCGCCTGATAAATGCAATGGAAAGGCGAAAGGTAAGCAAGGAGAATGAAGTGGTTTGATTTTTTTTACCCGTACCAAAAACATCATTGTTCATTATAGAAAAGTGTGAAAATGAAAATTAAATCTAATAGCCAGATGACATGAATACCGAGTTCGGAAGAAAAGGCTGGAGTAATGTCCACTTAAAAAATACACTCTCTCCCGGCACCAGGTTGCAGGATGGAAAGTATGTTTTACTGGAGGTTTTTGGGGTGGGACCGTTTACGATCTGCTACCTGGCCCGGCAAGCCCGCCTGGGCAAGAAAGTGGTCATCAGTGAATTCTTCCTTCTTGACCATTGTTCCCGGTCACAGGATTGCCAGGTTGTCAACCAGGACATCAACCCGAATGTCTATAGTAATTTTAAAGAAAAATGGTCTGAAGAGGCAATAATGCTTTCGAAATGCAGCGGTAATGAGCATTTTGTCACAGTCCTGGATGCTTTCGAGGAAAATCAGACAGCGTATTATGTGACTGAATACATCAATGAAGCAGACCTGCAGACCCTCACACTGGACCAAAAAGAGAAGTTCCTGGATGAAACCAGGGCAATAGACTTTATTTCTCAAATTGCCAAGGGCCTTACAGTTCTTCATGAAAATAATATTTTTCATCTTAATTTATCACCGATCAAAGTGTTGGTAGATAAAAACAACAAGGCAGTAATTATTACGATTGGAATTCCCAGGAAAGAGATCTCACCGGAGATACTTAGTGATGTAACAAAGCTGGAAAAAGCAGGTTATACTTCCCCTGAACTCTATATCCAGAATGGTGATTATGGTGCATACTCAGATATCTATTCAGTTGGTGCGATTCTTTACTTTCTGCTGACAGGAAAGAATCCAATCTCTGCCCAGGAGCGTATGAGCAAACCTCTGGACGAACCCAGGATGCTGAATCCATTGATAACGATCAGGACCAATGCTGTGGTAATGAAAGCCATGTCCATGACTCCTGAAGACCGGTACCCGAATCTGAACGGGCTTCTGGCGGATTTGATGGTTCACCGGGACAAACCTGGTAAAGTTAAATCAAGAAAGGTGCTGTTATATTCTGTCACCGCATTGGGACTGATTGCCACGATATCACTTTTTTTTCTTGTAAAACCGAGACACGACAAGCCTGCCAGGTTTGTCACCGAAATCCTGGACCATAAAAGAACCAATCACCTAAATAAACTTTCCCGGCTGTCCTTTAATGAGGATAAGATGAGAGGAATGACACTGGTAAAAGATAATGTGGCGAAAGACTCCATGGTCCTGGGAAATTATTATGCATTGTTGATCGGGATTGAGAATTATAAAGACACCCATTATCAGAAACTCTCTGAACCGATGAACGATGTAAACTCGATGTGTGAAGCCCTGGTCAGCAATTATACCTTTGAAAAAGACCATGTTCAGATTTTGACAAATCCCAATAAGAAGGACATTTTCCAGGCACTGAACTTCTACAGGGATAACCTGACTGGCAGTGACAACCTGTTCGTCTTCTATGCAGGTCACGGGTGTTACGATGATAAAGCTAGGATGGGATATATTCTTCCCAGTGATGCGGAATTTAAGAATGATGCTGAATGGGTATCTTTCCAGGAGATCAGGAAAAAATTTGAAGTCATAGCAGCAAAGCATATTCTTCTGATTGCAGATGCCTGCTATGCAGGAAGTGTATTCAGGGGTGATGATTCGAACACGGAAGAAACCCTGGATGAGATGACCCTGGAGCAGTGGGGCAAGCGGAGCAGGACAGCTTTTACAAGCGCTTACATGAAGCCTGTTCCCGATATAAGTGTGTTCCTGAGACAGTTGATAAGTAACCTTAAGAATAACAAAGCACGACTTTTTTTAAGTGAAGACCTATACATTAATACGAGAAATTCATTGATCCGGAGCACTTCAAAAAAGGATCCGGTAAAATGGGGTGTTATCCAGGATTGTGGTGATGAGGGCGGGGATTTTATTTTTGTGAGAAGAACCAACGGATCTAAATGAAACCAGTTTTTCAGGCCTGTTCAGAATTCTCACAAATTCATAAATTAATTTTATGCAACCAATTTTTTGGACGAGTATTAACCATGAAAATAAAGGGAAATATTTTGTTTTTCATTGCCATTTTTAGTGTTGGTCTTGTCTTTTCTCAAAACCATGTTCCTGTTAAGCATGCATTGGTCGTAGCCATCAGTGAATATTCGCCTGCATCAGGATTCAGGCACATCGATGCTGACAATGATCTTAAGATCATAATGAAGCTGTTGAAGCAGCAAGGTTTTACGGATACCCTTGTATTGACTAATGCCCGTGCAACAAAAGAAGCATTTGTTGAGGCTTTCAGGAAACTGCGTTCATCTGTTCAGCCGGGGGATATCATCTATATTCATTTCTCAACACACGGGCAGCAAATTCAGGACCTGGATGGTGATGAAATTGATGGATTGGATGAGGCAATCGCTCTATATGATTCACAGGCAAGAGGCAGCAATGAATACAGGGGGCAGAATCATCTTACGGATGATGAATTCGGGGAAATGATTGAACAGCTAAGGAAACGCCTGGGAAAGGAGGGAGACATCCTGGTTATGATCGACGCCTGTCATTCAGGAAGCATGAGTCGAGGACTTGATACCGTCATCATCCGTGGAGGATATCCGCCGATCACTATTCCCGGACAGGATTCAAATTTCAGGACACGGGGTTCAGATGATGCGATCCGGTCACAGGAAGCGGGTAAGAGCGTCGGAATGTTTTCAAGCCTGAATCGCAGTAAACGGGATGACCTGGCAAATTATGTCATTCTATCCGCCTGTGATAAGAGTGAAATAAGCTCCGAGTTTTATTATAACCATAATTATTTTGGCCCCCTGACATGGGCATTCTTAAATGCAATGCTTCATAACAACAGTGAAAATTACACGTATAACAAACTCTTCCATGATATTCAGTATGAAATGATATCCATGTTTGAGAATTATAAGACAAAGCAAAATCCAACTATTGAATCTGCAGAGACCGGAGGAACGGATAAGGTTATCTTTGGTGGGAAAGTCATAAAACAGCAAAATTTTTTTACGATCAGCAGGTTCATCCGGCCTGATCGGATCATGATTGATGGCGGGAATATTTCAGGGATTTTTGACAGCACAACTGTTAGGGTTTATCCTTCAGGCACAGCGGATCCGGAAAAGGCCGGGACGCCGGTTGCAATCGGCATTATCGCTCAATCGGGCTATATGGAATCTGCTGTTCAGCTTCAGTCACCATTGGATGGCAAGAAACCGGGAGCCTACTGGGTTTTCATTGATGACAGGAAATTAGGCGGTTATAAGGTCTTGCTTGGTCTTGGCTCTTTCCCTGATGCAAAGCTGAAAAAACAAGCCATTGAAGTGATCCGGGGTTGCAGCTATGCTGAAATCACAAGCGATCATCCTTCCTTCATCCTGGAACAAAAAAAGACCATTGCTTCTGAAATGGTGCTGGTACAGTGCAGAAGCAGATTGATTTCCAGGGACAACATCACCGTTGACATTCTTGGGAAAACCCTGCTCAACCTGGCCCAGGTTCAGTTCCTGAAAGGTTTGAAAGTGTCATCACAGGGCGTCGAGATAGATGTTTCCCTGGTACCTTCGGATAGTCTTCATGCTCCGAAATCAAAATTCATTGATTCGAAAACATTGCGCCCGGCCCTTAAGGAAGGTGTTGACACGGCAATTCTGTGGATTGTCAATACCGGCAAAAAGAGTTTTTATTTTAACCTTCTTGACATTGACCCTGAAGACCGGATCAATGTGGTATTTCCAAGCGATGAACGACCGGTTTCTGATTGTTTCCTGCAGCCTGGACAGAAGTTTCCAACACGCTATACGTTTTATAAACCCTATGGAACCGAGACCCTGAAGATCATTGCTTCAGATAAGAAATTTGATTTGCGTCCGGTAATTAACAGTATGAGTCGAACACGCGGGATCATGGGGGAAATGGAGAAATTATTCAGCAGTGCCTATGAAATGCGAGGCTCACCATCCCTGCCTGAATCGACAGGGCTTGCTACATTCAATTTTGTTTTTGATATCATAAAATAACATGTCAATATGAAAAAACTAACCATCATCAGCATCCTGCTTCTTTTATTTGTTGGTCTTATAAATGGCCAGGATCTTTTGATCCGGTATGACCTTGTACATAAGAACATCTGCTATTTCAAGGTGAAAAAGCACAAGGGCGGCGATCAGAAGCTCATTCCCATGAAAAATCCGAGAATCGGTGCAAACAGGAATGTAAAGATCGAGTATGTAAATATTAATCCTTTTATCTGGAATCAGCCCAAAATGAACCTGGTTACGGCTAAACAGGATTCTGTTTCATCTTTCAATCCTTTTGCCATGCTGATCCCGAACAACTTCGCGGATAAATTCGGATCCCTCGGTTTAGGGTTGACAAGGGATGCTTCAGCCGCAGATCCCCAGCAGCTTGTGTGTGCATCGTCCCTGCAATCGCTTTACGATGCCTATGATGAAGTGGATGAACTGAAGTATGATTATAAACTTACAAAAGATGAAATTCTCNGCAATTCCGGGAATAAGATCCGGAAGGTCATGAAAACCACTTATGCATCTACCCGGATAGACACATCGCAGAATATAATTAAACGAAGTGATTTCGAACAAATGAATAATTATTTCAAGGACATCTGTCAACTGAATACACCCTTACTTTCGCGGTCGGGAAGTGATGCCAAAGTGGATGCATTTCTTGGAAAGACAGTACCTAAAGAAATGAAGGAATTACCAAGCCCGAAGGATGCTTTAAATAAGATTGAACAGGATTATTTCACCGTTTCGGATGCGGATTTTGGTTTTGAGAACTCCTTTATCGTCAGTGATAAGGATGTGATATTGCACATGGATTTCTCCCTGACTGATGAATACAAGAAAAGAACGGGGAAGGACAGCATCGCAATTGAAAAGAGCAATAAATATCCTCATCCGGTAAAGGGCGAGTCCATATTTATCCCTGTGAAGGGAGGCGTTCAGGTATCGAATTCTGCAGGTATCGGGTTTACCTATCTCGGTGCCCAAAGGAAATCATTTTACCTGGAACATGACAGCGTACTTGCTTCCTCGACTGATAACCGGATCGTCCCCGTTGTAGGGTCATTTCTCAATGTCTATTCACGCGGGCTGGGTGTGATGAATGTCGGGGGATCATTCGGCATCAGTGTAGCCTTGCAGGAAACACTGGCTATCAACTTTATGTTTGGAGTAACGGGTGTGATCGGGAGAAAGGGAAAACTGCTCGTTTCTGCAGGACTGGTCATGGCTCCTGTCAGCGAGCCCAGCAAAGGCTACTACGTGGGAATGCATACAACAAACCCGGATTTCCCCACGCAGCTGAATTACAAACCGGGGGTATTTTTCTTTGTTCACTACAATGTAGGGAAATTCTGATCAGAAATTCTCTGCCTTGATTTCGAAATAGGAAATGGGGTGATTGCAGACCGGGCAATTATTTAATGCTTTGTTCCCAAAGTGAACGTGTCCGCATTTCCTGCAAACCCAGAAAACCTTCTCTTCTTTTTCAAAAACTTTATTGTCCTGGAGGTTTTTAAGAAGTGTGCTGTAACGTGCGGAATGGGCAGCTTCGATTTTTGCAATGAGTTTGAAAAGCATTGCTATCTTCGGAAACCCTTCTTCTTCGGCAACTTTTGAGAATTCAGGATAGAGTTCAGTTGCTTCTTCATTTTCTCCGGCTGCAGCTGCTTTCAGGTTTTCTTCGGTAGATCCGATCATTCCTGCTGGGTAGCTGGCAGTGATCTCAACCATTCCGCCTTCAAGGGATTTGAAAAATAATTTTCCATGCTCTTCCTCATTGAGTGCGGTCTCTTCAAAGATGGCTGCAATCTGCTCAAACCCGTCTTTCCTGGCCTGTTTGGCAAAGAATGTATAACGGTTTTTTGCCTGGGATTCCCCGGCGAATGATTTCAGCAGGTTTTGTTCTGAGCGTGATCCTTTGATACTCTTGTCCATATCGTTACTTTTTAATTTGTGAAAAAATCATTATTTCTCCATTTCCATGTATTCTTCTTTTCCAACACCACAAACCGGGCAGGTCCAGTCCTCCGGAAGGTCTTCAAAAGATGTACCATGCGGAATATTCCTGAACGGATCCCCTTCTGCAGGATCATACACATGACCACAAACAACACATTTAAACTTTCTCATTGTTGTCGTTTAAGAAAACAAGCTTTTTGCATCCGCCACCCATTTATGGCATTCTCGTGATGCAAAATTAGAACTTATTTTCCTTCGATCCAATGAATGATTTTTTCTGATGTTGGTAAATCTCCGGGAGGTACCATCCCGACAAGGTGACCATTTTCATCAATCATGAATTTCTGGAAATTCCATTTGACCGGAGCGTCCATCACTTCATTCTCCTTCTTTGAAGTCAGCCATTTATAAAGCGGATCCATATCCTTTCCTTTGACGGAGATCTTTGCCATCATCGGGAAGGTCACGCCATAATTCACCGTGCAGAATTCCCTGATCTTTTCATTGGTTCCGGGTTCCTGCCAGAGAAAATTGTTGGCGGGAAATCCAAGGATGATAAAATTGCCTGAACCGTATTTGGTGAATAACTCCTCAAGCTGTGCATACTGCGGAGTATAGCCGCACTTTGATGCAGTATTGACGACCAGTACTTTTTTCCCTTTCAGTGAGGACATGTCAAATGGCTTCCCGTCAATGCCATTCACCTGGAAATCATAAAATGTTTTTTTGCTTTGTGCATCTGTTATCGTTGTCATCAGTGTCATGGTTATTAATAATATGAATGTTCTCATTTTCTTTTCCGGAATTGATTATGCTTTAAGAAATACGAATACCTGTAAGGTTTTACCTGATTATTGTTCGCTTATTCGCAAAGATAGTGAATAAATACTATTTTTATATAATCTAAATAAACTTTTTGCAGAATAATTCCGGAGAAAAAAAAGAGGGATCTTCAAAATTTCTCGAAGATTCCCAATCCAAATAGTGCAAAATCATATTTGACGGGATCGGTAGGATCAAGGGAGCGCAAACCTGATGTCAGTTCTTCAACGGCTTTCCAGTCGTTCTGTTTTCTTTTCAGAATTCCAAGCTTGCGGGCAACATTACCGGAATGAAGATCCAGCGGGCAGAGCAATTCTGTAGGAGTGATTTTTTTCCATAAACCAAAATCTACGCCCTTTCCGTCGTTTCTGACCATCCACCGGAGGAACATGTTGATTCGTTTACAGGATGAACCTTTCAGGGGATCAGGCAAATGTTTTTCAGATCTTTTTTCATGGGGAGATTCAAGGAAGATCTTCCGGAATCTTGCTATTTTTTCCATCATACCGGTATGAGATTCTCCCGAAAAACAGGCCTCAAGCCCACCGTGGTGCAGGTATATATTCCTTAATGATTCCATAAAGAAGAGGCAATCCAGTCCGTTAAAGGTACGGTGATAAAAGGCAGAGAAAGAACTGAACTCATTTTGGGAGGCCCCGGTGATAAACTGGAAAGGTGAGCAGTCCATCATGGAAATCAGGCGGTTCGCATCTTTCACAATGCTTGCCCGGTTTCCCCAGGAGATGGAAGCCGCGAGAAAAGCTGAAATCTCAATGTCCTCTTTTAATGTAAACTGGTGAGGGACCGATACCGGATCCGGTCCGATGAATTCGGGATTATTATATTGGTTGTATTTCTCTTCAAGAAATTCGAAGATCTCCTGATGGGATAATTCCATCGGGTTAACTTAAAACGATGACCGGTTTTAAAAGTGATTTTCCGATTTCCACAGCTTTTTCGTTTTCCGGGATCAGTTTGTGATGCCTTGCCGGAAGCGATTTTTCAAGTCCTTTCCTGAGGTATTCAGGGGCTACAAGAGGTTTCAGTTTAAGGAAACCACCCAGAACGATCATGTTGAAAACCTTGGCAAGGCCAAGTTTTGCAGCTTCATCGGCAGCTTCAATCGTATAGATGTTGATGTCTTTTCTGACCGGATGACGCGTGATCCCGTTCGGGTCGTAGATCATGAGCCCGCCTGGTTTGACGCTGTTTTCAAACTTATCCATCGACTGCTGGTTGAGGATTATTGCGGTATCATATGAATTTAAAATCGGGGAACTGATCCGTTCGTCGCTGATGATAACGGTTACATTGGCGGTTCCTCCTCTCATTTCCGGTCCGTAGGAAGGCATCCAGCTGACTTCCTTTTTCTGCATAACTCCTGAATAGGCGAGGATCTTTCCCATTGAAAGTACACCTTGTCCTCCAAAACCTGCTATGATAATCTCTTCAGTCATATTCGTTGTTGTTATGTAATGATAATTTCCTATTCTTTATCAACAGTTGCCTTAGGTTCGACAAGTTTTCCGTCAACTTTAATATCTCCCAGGGGATAAAACGGGAACATATTTTCTTCCATCCATTTATTGGATTGAACGGGAGTCATCTTCCATCCCGAATTGCAATTCGAAACGACTTCCACAAAAGAGATCCCGGTTTTGTTTTTCTGGTTTTCAAATGCTTTCCGGATGGCTTTTTTGGTCTTCCGAACGTGGGAAGGCGTATGGACGGCCTGCCTGGTCACGTAATAAGTTCCCGGAAGCTGGGCGATGAGTTCAGTCATCTTTAACGGATATCCCATGGATTCTATATCACGGCCATAAGGTGAAGTAGAGGAACGCATGTTGGGAAGTGTTGTAGGAGCCATCTGGCCGCCGGTCATCCCGTAAATTCCGTTGTTGATGAAGATCATGGTGAAATGTTCGCCACGGTTGCAGGCATGGATGGTTTCGGCAGTGCCAATGGCAGCAAGGTCACCATCACCCTGGTATGTAAATACAAAATGGTCGGGCCACATTCTTTTGATTGCTGTTGCAAGCGCAGGAGCACGTCCGTGAGCTGCGCCAAGCATATCGATGTTCATAAAGTCATAAGCAAGTACTGAGCAACCAACCGGTGAAACCCCGATGGTTTTATCCTGGATGCCCATTTCTTCCAGTGTTTCCATGATCATCCGGTGAACGGTTCCGTGGCCGCAACCCGGGCAATAGCTAAGTGGCCGGTCAACCAGCAGATCGGTTCGTTTATAAACGATATTTTCAGGTTTGCGAATATCCAGTTTTGCAAATTGTTCTTCCATATTAACCTCCGATTATTTTTTGTTCCAATGCCAGAACGACTTCATCCGGGTTCGGAATGATTCCTCCAAAACGGCCGTAATGTTCTATTTTTAATGAGCAGCCAGCAGCCAGCTTCACATCTTCAATCATTTGTCCTGCGTTCATTTCAACAACCAGCATCCCTTTTACCTTTTTGGAAATTGCTGCAATTTCTTTGGTCGGGAACGGATACAGTGTGATCGGTCTGAACAATCCAACCTTAATGCCTTTGGCCCTGGCGATGTCAATGGATTTCTGGCAGATCCGTGCAGAGAGACCGAATGCAACGAAGAGGTATTCGGCATCCTCAGTCTGGATGGTCTCATACAGTACTTCATTTTCTTCCATTTGTCTGTACTTGGCCTGCAGCTTCAGGTTGACTCTTTCCTGTCCTGCCGGATCAAGGTCGAGCGAAGTGATGATGTTATGCTCGCGGGTTTTGGGTTTACCTGTTGAGGCCCACGGGCATTGTTCGATGATCTGCTGATCAGTTCTCCTGGGAATCGGATCGAAGAGTTCGACTTTCTCCATCATTTGCCCGATGGCACCATCCGAGAGGATCAGTGCAGGGGTCCTGTATTTGAATGAAAGATCGAAGCCCAGTTTAACAAAGTCTGACATCTCCTGGACAGAAGCAGGTGCGAGTACAATCACGCGGTAGTCGCCATGACCGCCACCTTTCACCGCCTGAAAATAGTCGGCTTGTGAAGGCTGGATGGTTCCCAGTCCAGGGCCGCCACGAACAACATTGACGAGCAACGCCGGAAGTTCTGCACCAGCCATATAACTGATTCCTTCCTGCATCAGGCTGATCCCCGGACTTGATGAGGATGTCATGACCATCTTGCCTGTTCCGGCGCCGCCATATAGCATATTGATGGAAGCTGTTTCGCTTTCTGCCTGCAG
>TBL_comb47_HYPODRAFT_10004537_pt1 | contig 15940 bp, 8 predicted proteins | sample TroBogypolimnion_40_FD_10682 | JGI IMG/M metagenome (IMG submission 10682)
CATCTCCAGACAGTATTTCAACGCCCTTGCCACCATCGATCGATCGCAATGCAACGGCAATGGCTTCCTCAACCAAAAGTGTGTCGCCACCACGGGCATCTGCGCTGCTCAACTGATGGCGAAGTCGAAGCATCAGGACGGTGGTTTGGGATTGCACGGTGGTGCTTACCCAGCAACCTGTTCGCCCGAGCATGGCAGGGTCGGTCACATTGCGTTCATGTTCAAGACCGGCATCTGCCAAAGTGCGTTCAAGCAAGCCTTCGGCTAGCGTGCTCACCAATGGGTGGCTGCGATGGACGAATCTTGTGCCAACGGGTGCTGGTACTGTAAAGCTCAGACCTACAGTGCCACTGATCCCGTCAGCTAACAATCGTTCGCGTAAGTCTTCAGGTAGATTTGCCAGCGGTGCGCGGTATCCCTTGTTTCCCGTTGGACTTCTAGCCTCCAAAGCACCGCCCAAACGGCGTAGTGCTCGTTGCGCAAATCGCTGCACATCATCGGAGTTGCCCAAAGCTGCCTGCATTTTTTTCCATTCAGGCAGAACGTCTTCTGGCTTGATACGATTTTGAGCAAAGACGGTGCGATTTTTCTTTGCACGCTCAGCCATGTCAGTCCAAGCGACATCAAGTTGCTGAAAAGCCGGAAGATCATCAAAGTCAAACGTCTCCTGCTTTTGACGACCGCGCTGGCCACTGAGCACTGCTTGCATGAGCGCCTGAGTTAGTGAGTGATCGTTGTCTGGTAATGGGACAGGAACTCCCAGTTCTTCGCGAATCTTTTTGGCCTTGCGCAATATGACCTTCAAAACAACTGCGTCAACAGGATTGTTCTGCCCGTACATCAGCGTGGCGCGCACGACGCGACTTTCTTGACCAAAACGATCGACGCGACCTTCGCGTTGCTCGTGGCGGGTAGGATTCCAGCTCAAGTCGTAATGAACTACGGCATTGAAATGCTCTTGCAGATTGATACCTTCCGACATGCAATCTGTTGCAATCAGCATGGGTAGGTCTGCCTCACCAAGTTCGGCCACCACCGCTTTTCGCTCGTCGGGAGCTAATTCGCCAGTCACCACTCCTACTGTTACTCCTGGAAATCTACTTTTCAGGTGTTGATGGAGGTAGTGCGCTGTTGCGATGTAGCGGCAAAAAATAACTGGAGCAAAGCCCTTGTTAAGGAGTTCTTTTTCTAAATGGTTGCGCAAAGTGGCAAGTTTTGGGTCACCACCCTCACCCGCAAGTGTTTGTGCTTGGGCTATTAGATCCTTTAGGCCTGGATCTGCGCTGTCGGCTGGTAGCTCAGCGTCATCGTCGACCATTGCGTCTTCTGCACCATCGAATACCCGCTCTCGCAATACGTCCTCATCGGCATCAGTTACCTGCGTGGCCATTCGCGTTCGAAGAGATTGCAATGCGGCAGCCGGACTACTTGCTGCGCTACGCATCAAGGCTAAAGTGCCCCAGAAATTCAATCTTTGACGGCGTTGGTCTGTGCCTGCACGCTCGACCACTTCTGAACAATAGTCCAACACAGCATCAAAGAAGACCCCCCATCCTCCGCTCAGGTTGTAGGGAAGGTCAGTTGTTTCGCGTCGCGGAAAAACACCCTCGTCGTTCCACTCGTTGATATCTTGGCGTCGACGCTGAACGAAGTGAACTGACAAGCGTCTGCGCAATTCATCACGGGCGGTGCCTGTGACGCTTCCAAGTTGTTGGAAATCGGTGTGAAGTAGGCCAAGCAGGCTGTGAAAACTGTCTTCGTCGCCAGAATGTGGGGTTGCTGTTAAAAACAGCATATGTCGCTGCGCGTCTGTTGCAAGCAGTCTCAATAGATCGTGACGCTGGTGGCGGCCTCCACCACTTCCTGCGCAAGTATGAGCCTCGTCCACAATCACCAGTTCAGGGCAACGACTGGCAAAGTCGCCTCGCCGTCGGTCACTCTTGATGTAGTCCAAGCTCACAACCGTGTGGGGGTGAACTGTAAAAATGTTATCGGTTACTGGCAGGCCTCGCTCAAGCCGAGCGGCACTTGCCGCAGTCACAGCCACGGCTTTGATATGGAACCGGTCATCGAGCTCTTGGATCCATTGCTCAACCAGGTGTGGTGGGCAAAGAACAGCAAATCGTCTAATTTCGCCTCTATCAAGAAGCTCTCGAGCGATCATTCCGGCCTCAATGGTTTTTCCGATACCAACATCGTCTGCAATTAAGAGCCGTATGACGTCCTGTTTGAGTGCCATCAGTAGCGGAACCAATTGGTATGCGCGGGGTTGAAAAGCCAAGTTGCCAAAACTTCGAAATGGACCAGCGCCTCGTCGAAGTGACATCAGCAAGGCGTCGCGCAAGAGGAGCGCTTCTTCGTGATTTGCAGCCTGCTTGACTGTCGGAGATGGAAAGGTCGCAGGCACTACCGGGTCAAAGGTGGCTTCTAAAGCAGGAGACACCACCGCGACGTCCGCCTCGCTTCCGGACAAAGGGCGTAGCCGTAGACGCTCAGGGCTGCTACCTGGCATGACGATCCACTCGCGGCCACGTGCGCGTACTAACGCACCCGGTGGGAAGATGGCGTTTCCAAGATCAGATAAAACTGCACTCATAAATTACTCTCTCAATTAAGAAGACTGGCGAGCTTTTTTACGGCCTCTTCTTGGCCCGAAGGCGATAGCGGCCATCGAACGACCTCCAAGCCGCGATCGATCAATGGGTTGGGCGATATGCCATCCAAGACCAGCGCAATTCGCTTGCTTCTCCAAAGCGCAATCGTGGCTACCTCCGCCAAAGTTGCGCCAGTTTCACTGGGCTCGGGAAGTCCAAACTTCGCCGCATTGAATCCCGTGAAAGCTTGTTCAAAAGCTGCCGCTGGTGCTTCTGGTGAATTGCTGGATGGTCCTTGTGCACTGGGTGGAGGGCCGTTATCAGTTGCAGCTAGCAGTTGCGTTTTTACGCCCGCCAGACGCAGAAGCAAATCACGTGCTGCCTTGTCGCGCCTATCTATAACCAAGTGATCGGGTTGGTTGTAGTAAGACAAAACGCAGCGATAGCAGCCAGCCACACATTTTGTTCCGCTCACGTCATGTAAATGATCTGCGGCTGGAAGAGCATCGCCGAATGCTGGGAGATCAAAGTGCAGTACTTTTAGAGCTGCATATGCGACTCTTGCCACAGCCTCTTCGTCATGTACAAGTCGAGTTAATACGCCAGCACCGCCTTCAGTGGCTTCGTAAAAAAGCACACCACTTCGATTCTTCCTGTCTGGCAATGGCTCGGCCAGTAGCTCGGATTCTTCCAGTTGATAGACAGACTCAATGCCGCGTTTCAATGCGTATTGAACTGTTGCAACGGTTATTTCAGGTACGCCTTCTTCTGAAAGCTGAAGCAGCAGCGCGTTCTTTCGGTCCATAACCCAAGGAACGATCAACTGGTTGGAAGTTCGCGTTGGATCCGGTTCCGCGCCATCATCCTCATCCATCTTGGCCCAATTGCCATTCAAGGGGTTCACAGCAAAGCCGTGTTGAGTCTGGTTCGCACGGCGACGCAATCCTTTGTTCAGTCTGCTTATCTCCGCACCTGGTCCATAACGAAGCGTGGCGATTGCGCCCTCTGCATCTTCTGCCCTGACGGTTCGTACGTCTGGATGGCCACTTTCGCGTCGAGCCCACCTGAAAATCGTTTGAAGATCAAATCCCTGGTGCTGACGTTCTTCATCGTTTACCGTTATGCGCTCTGCCGGTGAAGTGCGAACGTTTTCAATACGGTACAGATTCAAAACGATGTCGGCGTTGTCAGTGAGTGGGGCCTCACATGCCCAACAATGACTTCGTCCACGATCAGCTGGGTCGGAATGGAAATGTGCACCACCGCAACTGCGGCAGATTGTTGCTGTATCCGTATTGAGCATGCTGCCAGCTGCCGATTCACCCCGTGTCGATAGCTGTGCGGCAGTAACCCTGTATGCCCTACCTTCGTGATAGACAAGACTTCTTGGTCCGAATTCGGAGAGGGCCAAAAATCGGGGACGCTGCAGATAGGCACCTTTCGTGTTGCGGTCGCCGCTACCTGGAATAAAAGCCGTTAATGGCAAGCGTGGGAAGTTATACCCAGGTAGGAATGCCTCTGTTGCGAGGTACCGGTAAGTATAAAAATCGCTTGCGGAACTGTCTGACCCCCGTTGTAGGAGGTTGAGTTGATCAATAGCTTGTGCGTGTAAGGAGCGTGCTGCATCCCGCTCGCGCTGTGGCAAGTTGTGAGTGTCCATTGTTCGGCGAGACTGGTCGCGTTGTCGAGCGGCACTTCGGAAAAGTTCACGCCAACGATCGAACGCATCATTGAAGCGTTTAAGCGCTAAATCAGTGATGTCTTTTGTCAAAGCATCAGTCCCACGGAACCATGGAGCGTCTTCGGGATTAAGTTCAGTTTGCAAGAGGGCCAGAACCTTTTTGATCCGCTCAGTAGCAAGCGGAGCGATTTCTGGCTTGGCTAATGCCTCACTCACAATTGAATATAGGGGCAAGTCTTTTTCTTCGTTAGGCTCAACGACCTCCGAGATTGCAGCGCTGATTGGCGTATTAGTGCATGCCAGCCAAACAGCCTGTAAATGACTTCGCACTAACTCTTCATTGCCCAGGTCTAAAGTGGGTGCACGGACTTCACCGTGAACCATGCCCGGAGGATCCGCAAAAAAGTATTGGTCATGTGGGCTGCGCGCTGCACAGTAGGTCAGTACCAAGGCGGGCATGCCACTTCGCCCTGCACGACCACTGCGCTGTGCATAGTTGGCTGGCGTTGGCGGCATGTTTCGCAAGTACACCGTGTTCAATGCTGATATATCTACGCCAAGCTCCATGGTGGGAGAGCAGAAGAGAACGGGTAAGAACCGTTGATGCTCTCCCAGCTCGTTTAATTTCTTGACGTTTTCAGCTAGTCTCTTTTTATCTTCCGAGCCATAACGAAAGCGCATTTCGCGGGCCTCGCGCCGGTTTTTATCGACCTGCGCAGTGTGCTCTCTTGCTTCAAAACCAAAATAGTGAAAGTCGGATGAAATCGCCTGAGACAGGTTGAGGTATAACGACCGGAAAAAGGCGTTGTCCATGCCGCCTCGCTCAGACTTGCCTTCGCCAAGATGAAATTCGATGCAAGCATTTTTTAGTTGCCAACCCGGCGTCGTTCCGAAAGGTGTCGAAACTTGTGCAACCAGGCCAGCTTTGCCTGCGACTTGCAACATGCAACTCAATAGCTTTTGATAGTCGGGACGCTTAAGTGTTCGTGCGTCTGACCTCTCCCACAAATCTGGCTTTCGCAAATCACGCCCAAGGCCGGAGAGAAAACCAGCTCGCAATAATTTGTCTTCATCTGCTAGCGAATTTTCACGTCGCGCGGGAGGAAACTCCAGCAGGTAACGTGCAGTACGCATTTGTTCTTCTCGACCTAGTCCCCACGGTGATCGAAGCGTATTGAGAGATCGGCTGCGCAGGGTTTCCTGCTCAGCAGGTTCTAAAACTTCTGGGTCAAGCGCTAAACCTTGACGCATTACATCCAGCAACACTCGGTAGGCACGCTTTCGAACCTCCGGACTAGCCCCGGCCAACAATGGTGGGGCATCTGCAAAATTAACGTCATTACTGCAAAGGTCATCCAGGCCAATATATTCAACCCGAACAAGACCTAATTGCTCAAGGTTGGGGTTGGTAAACCGCCACCCACGGCGCTGGTCAAACCATGCGCGGTATGCAAGCACTTGACGCATTGCTTTTTGTGCATTGACAAAATTTGCACCTTGCAGTTCTGCGTCCAGCAGCCACTCTGAGCGAAGGCCCGCTTCACCTAAGCGCTCAAAACCTAAGGACTTGAAAACAGCTAGCCCCAGTCGATCTGCAGAGAGTCCCTCAGCGCCAGCAGCTTTTACGGCCCCCAAGAATGCTGCCCTGAAAAGGCTAACAAACAAAAAGTCGTTAAAGTGTCCAGCTTGTAGAGCAGCGTCTTGTCGGTTGTCGGTAAACCCAAGCATCTTGCGGCGATCAACCGGTATTGACTCCTGAGAATGCATCCAACGTAGCACTGAGTGCGTAAGGAGCGTAGTCGCTGACGATCTACCTTCGGCGGACAGTGCAGCCAGTCGGTTTTTGTCCTTGCCCTGGGCCGAATGAACTACTTTGCAGTTCAAACAGAACCGAAACTTCCCTGGGATAAACCAGGCGTAAGTTCCCGATCCAATCTGGCCTGTGGGCTCAACAGCGATTCGCTCAGCTTTGTTTTTTCGAGCATCTTTCTTAAGTCGGATATCGCCATGGCGATCTTCTTCAAGCCAAGCGTCTGGGTAGTCTTCATCTTTTCCTGAAAACTCGAACTGGCTGTCCTGAGGTTCAGGCATCAAAAAGCCATATTGGGGACGATCTAATCCCTCCGATTCTTCGCTGCGCTTGATCGTTGGCGGCACATCATCAATTTCACGCGGAAGAACCTGTGCTTGCGCACCCAGTTCAAGAAAGATTGGGTGATATTCCTGGCCACAATCCCTGCAAAAGTGAACGGGATAGAGTCGCTTTTCAGGTTGATCCGGCAGGAACTGTTGAGCATTAACTGTGAGCGTACGCTTTCCAGGTGTCTCAACCGTTGCGTAGGCTGTACCTGCACCCGAGATAAATTGATGTAACTTGAATGCAAAAAAACCGCGCTTACCGGTGTTATGCCCACCTGAGCGATCAGCCTCGGCCAGAGAAGTCACCAGTAAAAATTGGCGAAGGAAATCAGAACACTTTTCATGAGCTAGTCCTGAATCTTCAGATAACCACTGCGCGGCAGTTTGTAGCGTTTGAGGTCTTGCCCGAACCCATTTGGCATCCTCCCAAGTCAGTCCAAGGCGAGTTTCAATCCAGATTGAAAGCGGGTGCAAAACAAGTTCGGCATCAGTAATTGAGGGTGACAGACCCGCCTCAATTGCCGGTGCAAGTTGGTTTTTTACAGAATCGTTATGCAGGTTAGGGTTTGTTGCGCGAACAAGGGTCTCACCTATGATGTCTGATGGGAGAACCGATACGCCAAATAGTTTCGACGCGACAGCAGCTACTGCAGTTCTACGGTCTTCGGTTGAACCACTGGCCATCGTTGCCGATGTTCCGATGCACTGCAATCCTTCGGGAGCAAGTAACGCTCGAATACGGCGAACAAGCAGTGCGACGTCTGCGCCTTGACGTCCTCGATAAGTATGCAGTTCATCAAGGACGAGATAGCGTAGGTTTTGACAATGCCCGATTACTTGCTGATCGGTGGCATCTTGGCGCGTCATCAGATATTCCAACATCATGAAGTTGGTCAACAAGATGTCCGGCGGATTTGCTGCGACGCTTTTGCGCTCCTCGTCGCCTTCTTGGCCCGTGTATCTAGCGAACGTGATCGGCTGCGCTGGCTGAACGTGCTTCAGGAATTTCTCAAGCTCTTCCATTTGGCTGTTTGCCAAAGCGTTCATGGGATAAACGATGATCGCTCTTGTCTTCTTTGTTTTATCTGTCGCTTTAGCCCGCAAGATCGCGTCAATGATGGGTACAAAAAAGCAAAGCGATTTACCCGAACCCGTGCCAGTAGTGACTACATAACTTCGCCCCTGTCTTGCTGCTGCAAGCGCTTGCACCTGGTGAGTGTGCAATTGCAGTGGTAATTCTGGTTCATCGGGCACCCGAAAAATTGAGGCTGTAGTTGAGGTCACTTCGCCTGACGCCGCAAGCTCATCTAATGATGCGCCTCGCTCGTAGTAGGGAGTGATCTGCAATAAGGGCTCCGGCCAAAATTGATCTTTCGCGTAGATCTCGTCAATCTGACGCTTCAAATCATCGGCTCGGACGCGCGTAAAGGACCGTGCAAAATTGGCATAGTCTTGAACGATCTGTTTTCGAAGGTCAAAAACGTCCATAGCGTGGCCCCTTTTGAATGAGTTGGGTTTTACGAGTAGTGCAGAAGTTCATGGCATCAATCACCTTGAATCAGCTGTGTTTTATGTGTGCCACGTGCAGCGCTTTCTTCAGCCTTGCTGGCCTTGCCTGGTTTTTGAGCAGCCTTCTTACGCTCTTGAATCCAAGACTCAAGATCGGGCTTTTGAAACCGCCAAGACCCCAACACCTTGAAGCCGGGAAGGTCGCCTTTTTGGGCGAGCCTGTAGATCGTTTTTTCGTCAACATTCAGGAACGCCGCAACGCCCCGAACGGTCATGGCTGGTTCCACAATTTGTGGCATGGGGATCCTCCGAATGCCCCAAGCTTAACTGAAATCGGGGTAAAATTGTCCAAGCATGATTGATCTATCCTGAAGCTAGCAGTCCAAAGGCTCACCACGTGAGCCAGGGGTAGTGTTCAAATCGCCAAGACTACGTGCACGCAGCACTCCATGGAGGTAGGCAAATGACGGCTCAGATCGCAGAAAGGCTGCTCTACCAGGGTGAGATGCTCTCCATGTGCACCAACCCGCTGAACGACTACTTCTCGATGGGGGGCGACTCGCCGCGTTTTGCCAACAACTGCACTGCGCTTTGGCGTGGCTATGTGGGTGATTGGGAGATCATTGATAGTCGCCTGTACCTAGTTGGTCTGAGCGGCTCATTGGAAGATGGCTCTGAAGCAACCTTGGCGACGGTTTTTCCTGAGTTCCCCCGCAGAGTCTTCGCTCATTGGTACTCCGGGACGGTACGCATTCCCCAAGGCAGAAGGCTGGAGTACGTGCATATGGGGTATTCCAGCAAATACGAGCGCGACCTAATACTTGAAATAAAGAAGGGCGTTGTTGCTGCCGCACATTTAAGGCACAATGGCACTGCAGAGGAAGATGCTCCGCAAGGATATGGTGTGCAGGCCATGACGGTTTTTCCGATAAATGAGAAAAATAGCTCTGACGGGGGCCAGCCATGAACTATTTTTATGGTTATCTAGTCGCGGGCGTTCTGGTATTAATGATCGTTTATGGATCCCACAGAATAAGCATACGCGGTAAAGAAAAAAACTCAATCAGTGATTTGCTGGAGTCCATGAATCCTGATAGAGAAAAAATCTCATACAGATTGCTAAATAACTTTGTGGCACCCTTTCTAGGCTCAATACTCATCGTGGTGGTCTGGCCAGTTGCGGTTTATATGAAGCTCAGACAGATGTATATCGATAAATATCCACCAGCTTCATCCGTCGAGCGCGTTTTTACCGTTGAACCGGCAAATTTAATTGAAAAACTTACTGTAGTTGAAATTCAAAATAGAGAGCTGGTAAGCGACCCCCTTGGCGGTGCTCCTGTGGTTCCTTTTGGGCATTTAGAGAAAGCTTGGCAAAAGTTCGTTCAGAAAAAAGGTGAGAACGACAGTGTCTGGTCGTTCTCGGCGCTCTGGGAAACCAATTGGGGGCGTAAAGAGGAAAAGTCTGGATATGTTTTTGTCAACAATGAAAACCAGAATCCAGGCGCATTTTTTTTAACTTTAGATAGAGAAGTTGACAGCGCATGAACAATAATTGCAAATCAACGTCTTCTCTTAACAAAAGTCGAGTTTTAAGGCCTATATATTTATATTCTGAGCATTCGCTCGTTTACGCTATTCATGTTTCGTTCGTTCAGCGCACTCAGTATGGGTTAACGGCGTCTAATGCAAAGGATTGGATATGAAAGAGTGGGCTAAAGTCCATGAGTTACTCTCAGGTGGATTGTCTGATTTTTTGTCTGAGGCCTTGCCCGAAATCGGTGGTGATGGGTGGTGGCAAAACTATGTTGTCGAGCAACTAACGCCTGGACAAGCACGCTCGATATCGACGCTCAATGTTGGTGATTTGCGCGGACTAGATTTGGCAGCACTGATACGCGTTGCAGAGCGCAGCTGGTCTGAGTTTGTATACAAACGATCAATGATGCGGGATGCGAGAGCACTTTTGGGCGAATTGAAGGTAGCTCGAAATCGATATGCACACGCTCCAGTCAATGGGGTTTCTTTAGAAGATCAACTTAGGGATGTTGATACGGCAAGGCGCTTTATGCGGGCTATTGGAGCCAAGGAGGCCGCGTTGAATGAGATCAACGGCATACATCGCGGTTTGCTTCGAAAAATGGCCACTGAAGAAGACGAACCCTTAACTCCGCCCAAGCCAATCGACCCCCCACCAGCAGATCCTCCAGCTGGAACAGGATTACCTACCCCGCCTCGACGCACCGCTACTAAGACAACTAAAAAGAAGCCTTCTGATCCTGAAGTGAAAGACCAAGGAATTCAGAAAGTAACAGAAGTTGGTCCCAAAGGTGGCGGGTGGGTCATTGATCCTGCGGTTCACGGACAAGAAATTGAGCAAGCGGTATCTAAGAAGACCTACGTTGGCATCGACTTTGGTACATCAACAAGTGTTGTGAGCGTGGTTCTTAACGAACGCTTTAGCCATATGGCGGCCAGGACGCTGAACATCGAACAACCGGAAGAATTTGGGGGAACGATTTCACATCACTTAGTCAATACTGTTCTTGCTTGGCATCGAGGTCAGTTGTTCTTTGGGCGGGAAGCCTACCGCATGCGACAAGAATTGTTTGAGGGAAGAAATGTTTTTTCGTCATTCAAAATGAAGTTGGGAATTAATGTCGGTCCGACCTACCCAGAGACCGCACTACCCCGTGGCGCTGGTGATATTGCAATTGAAGATGCCAATGATGCAACGAGAGAGTTTTTCCGACTGCTTGCGCAGGGGATTGAAAAAGCGGTGGCTAAGGCGAATTTACCTTCGGAACTTTGCTTCGCAGTTACGGTACCAGCATCATTTGAAGCCAATCAACGTCGTGACCTACTTGCCAATATGAAAGAAGCTGGGCTGCCTGTCTCAGCCAGTTGTCTGATTGATGAACCCAATGCAGCATTTTTGAGTTTTCTTCATGAAAGTGCAAGAGATCAAGCAGACCAGACGCTTATTGAGCGACTGAAAAAAGGTGCTGCCAATATTCTTGTTTATGATTTCGGAGCTGGGACCTGCGACGTTTCGATTCTCGAAGTAAGTATCGCTAATGGTCGAGTAAGTTCTAGAAATCGGGCGATATCAAGATTTACTGCACTTGGCGGAGATGATTTTGATAGGGCGATTGCGCGGTCTGTTCTACTACCGCAATTGCTTTTAANTGCGCCTGGTTTCGATCCTGAACTTCGTGATATTGAAGAGCGACTTATCCCCCGCTTGCAGCCAACGGCTGAGAGATTAAAACTAGCGGCCATTAAGTGGCTGATTGAGCGAGGACTCAATACTTTGGCGCAAGTTCGTAGCCAAGAGGTTGCGCCTTTTGAGGATCTGCCTGTGCCCACTTTCAAGATCCGTGGCCAAGAGTTGACTCTTCAGCGACCGTCCCTAAGTCTTGCTCAACTGGCTGACTCAATGAAGCCGTTTGTCGAGCGATATGACCCCGACGTTTCGACTGCTCACGTATTTGCGCCAGTGGCGGACGCTATTGATAAGTCTGGCCTTGAAGCTGATGATCTTGAAGCTGTGCTTTTCATTGGTGGAAGTGCCTCCAACCCAGTTGTACGAACTGCCGTGATGAGTCACCTGCCGAAAACGGTTAAAGCGATCATCCCCAGTGATCTACGAACTCATGTCTCCCTCGGAGCAGCACTTCATAGTTTGGGATTTCATGCTTTTGGCTTTGACCTAATCAAGCCCATCACATCAGAGCCAATTTTTGTGATCGCACGGGGAGGGAAATTGGAAACTATCATCCCCGCAGCTTCGGCGGTACCTTCTGAAAGCGAGTTTTGCACACGACTGCGTGTTGATAAAGCGAATCAAAATATCATTGAGTTGCCAATTTGTGTGAGCAGTGAAGGCAAGCTTTTAGGTCTGCTCAGGATACATTCAAGTGATGCGGACGGTTTTTCAGTCGGTGAAGAAGTGGTTGTTACTGCAAGAATTACCCATGAAAAACTATTAGAGATTGAGGCGGAGGTTGCTGGTGTTACGGTTGAAGCGTCGCTGCTAAATCCTCTGGCAAATCAAGATTTAAGTCCTGCCGAAACGAGAATGCTTGAGGCAAAACAGCAATTTAATGCGGCGCTACTTAAGTCCGGTGGAAGATTGCCAAAGCAAGTCGTTATTGCTTATGCTGAAGCTGCACTGTCTGCAGAGGCCTTTGAGGTGGCCGCAGATATGTTTGTTGCTGCAGAGCGTCTGGATGCCACAGAAGATCACGCGACCAATATTTGTTACGCTTATTCGAAAGCTGGACGGAAAGAGCGCTCACGCGAGTGGGCTCGTCGAGCGCATGAAAGAAAGCCCACAGCGGTTACGGCATACAACCTCGCATGTGATGAATCCGGCGATACACACGAGAGCTTGCTTCGTGAGGCATTGGAACTCGATGCAAGGTTTCCTGCTGCACTCTTGGCACTTGGGAGAATCCTAATAACGCGGGGTAACCCAGAAGGAAAAGTAATGATCAAAAAGTGCGTGAGTTTATGGTCTCAGCAGCTGGACGCACACATCATCACCAAAGATGGTTGCCGCAACCTTATGGCAGCTGCGGAATTGATTGAAAATCATGACGTGATAGATCGGGCTAAGGCAAGAGTTGAAAGCTTTAGCAATACGCCTGTCTATGATGAAGATAATTTGGTGAGTTCTATTGGCCAACCACTGTTACTAGCGAGGAATTGATATGAGCTGGTACGTGCCTTTCAACCAATTGAGCATCAAGCAGCGCAGCGTTCTTGATGGGATCAGCAAACAACTTTCAAAGCCGCATTGGATACAAGGTTTTGCTGGTACAGGGAAGACAGTAGTAATAACTCATTTAATTGAACGGGTTGCAGCGGATCAACCCAAAGCTACTCTTTGCTTTATTACCTTTACCCACGCTCTTAAAGACTTGGTGTCGACGGGTTTCCATGGCCCTGTTGCCAGGCGGATTGTTATTAAAACGCACACGCAATTTTTGTCTGACAGGCAGACATACGATTACGTTTTCCTCGACGAGGTCCAAGATATAAAGCCTGGTGACTTAACAAGAATAAGAGCTCTTTCTGAGCATATGTACGTTGCTGGAGACTCCGATCAAAGAATATACGAGGAAGGTGCAAAAGAAGAGGATATCGTTCGGACGGTTCAACCCGTTGCATGGAAGCTATTGGAAATATTTCGGCTTACCAAGTTACTTCGAGATGTCGCTTTATCTATCCTACCTAAGGCCAGAATCGTAGAGGGAAGCGATGCTGTCAAAACAGCGAACGTGACAATTCGACTGATCCCATTTGAAAAAGAGAGCAACGAGGTTGAGTGGGTTTGGGATGAGGCTCTTCGCCGGTCCCGGCCTGGCGATCCAAGCGTAATTCTATTCCCCACGCATGATGCGATCGCAGACTTTTCTTGGAAACTCGCAGATCATCTGAAGACCGACGCGCCGCCGAGAGTTAAATTTTCCAAAGGGAAACGTGATTACACACCATTTAATGAGCACTGGTCCGAAAATGATACGCCGCTTGTATATTTAGGAAATAGTTTTGGTTCACTTGCTGAGAGTGACACGAAGCCTCTCGTTTACCTGATGACATTTCACAGTTCGAAAGGGTTGGATTTTAGGAATGTATTTATTCCAAGTCTTAACTCAGACACAGTGATTGTTGGGAAGCGAGCGCTTGAAAATGATCCTGATTTGGATCGGCGTGTTCTTTTTGTTGCCGTAACCAGAAGTAGAGAAAATCTGTTTTTGTCCTTTAACAGCAATAAGCCCCATCCCCATGTGGCTAATTTGCCAAAGTCAGTGGTAACGGAAGTCAAAGTGACGAAAAAATCTAATTCAGATAAAGAGGATTTCTTTTAAATATGGACCACTCAGCATGGATGTTTGTCGCCACATATCCCGAGTGGCTGAATTGGATTGCAGTCGGTCGGATTCGCTGCAATGGTCGTGTATCTCGCGTGAGGGATAGTGAGGATATAGACGGCTTTGCATTGTTGATGGACCGAGCGCCAGATATAAGCATTGATGATGACCAGGCGTTTATTCTGGCAAAGCTCAAGCCAAACTTTCGGAGTTTCCAGCAGGATGTAGCTTCTTCAAATTCCCAAGAACTAACATGGTTGTTGATTGAAGCCGTAGATGAGTTCATACCTGTTTCTGATCGGGGAGCACGCCTGATAGAAGCGGATGCGCAACGTGCCAAGGCAAAGATTGGTCCGGCAATATTTCAGAATGCGTGGCAATCTTGGACGTCTATACAGAAAGACGTACGGGCAGACTGCCGTGGGCGAACACTTGTTAAAGTTACGGGCCTTGGCGAACCAAATTTGTCTTTAATACCTAGTCAAATTTCTAATTATTTGAGTGGCAAGGTATCTTTGCCGAACGCAGAGAAGGCATCAGAACTAAGGGCCACAAATGCTTTTTCCTGGGCAGCCAGTTTCTCAGTATTTGGCGTCCTGGTCGGCGAGGAAGAGAAGAAAGCACGGACTCAAGAACTTGGTTTGGGTGAGGTCATTCGAAAGTTGCGTCAAGATTTCTCAGTAAAGGAGCCGGTTTTAAAGGATAGGCTGCTCCGCGACATTGGGCAAAAGCTTTCTGAAGTTATCAAATCTCGCTTGGGTATTGATGTTTCCATTCTTCAACTAGTCGTTGTTTTCCATTACGCTGATGTAATTGCTTCGGGCAAGGATGTGGTTCTTCATTCTTTAGTCAAGGACATTGGCGAGGTGGTCATGGAGTGTGGGCCGATCGCTGGTGCAAACACTGCTTACATGATTGGCCGAGCTATGGATGACATTGCGGTCACCACCTTGGCCTACGCCAGTACACCCCTCACATTTTCTTCATTGGTACCCGGAAAACTACCATGTTCAATTGATGTTGGAAATTATGTTGTTGAGCGTCAACAAGAACTAGCTGAACAGCATGCCAATACGCTTAAGGCTCAAGCTCAAGCTCAAGCTGATGCAGCAGCCGCAGCCGCAGCCGCAGCCGCAGCCGCTACTTCTGCCGCTGCTGCGATGGATGAATCACTTGAACAGGGATCTATTAAAAATATTTTGTCTGATGTCAACGCTCCGGCGGAGCCTCTTGTTGAAAACCTGATCGATACACAGGCGAGCGATTCAATTTCCAACTCTGAGTCTGATGGTCAACAAAAGAACATCAATGCTACGGAACTGGCCATAATCATTGAATCCAAAGGTGTCGTTGAAGTCAGTGCTAATCCAGATGTTGATATAGAACCTTTGATACCTTCGGCCTCGATTGGCGATCAAATGAGTTCGCATGACGCAGTCAGTGGCGCTTTGTTTTCGGACACCCCTGCGCAAGAAGGGCAATTAAAGGTGCAACGCTCATCCAAGACGTCCGGTAGTAAAAAGAGAAAAGATAATCTGTAAATTAGTGAAACTTGCTTTTCAGAAATTTTGCTCTTGCCGCGTTGCGTCCTATTTGAATTGAACCAAGGAGCGAGCAGCTAAAGGAAGCTCTTTATGCCATTTAAATTCGTTCGGTCCAGCAAAGCTCAATCTTTAATTGGTGAGACCAAAGAGCGCGTGCGCGAAGAGATTTCGATGATGAATGATCTCGAGCTGAAAGAGCACCTCGATTACGTTAAAAATCAGCATGAGTCGTATAAATCCATTGGTGACGATGAAAGCAAGATTTTGTACCATGAGCTAAAAATAATTCGTGCTGAGAACACCAAAAGAGTTAATGCAAACAATGCGAAGCTTGCTAGGCAATTCTTAAAGTTGCAGACCTCAAAAAAATAAAGTGCCCCCACTGCGGAAAAAGAGTGCATCTAGACATGCTTTAATTTTGACGAAATAGTCAGTCAGCCTGAAGGGCCTGCTCATATTGTGTCCATTCCTTTTAGGAAATGTTCAGCCTGCCGATCCCAATCCATTGGGAACGGCTCCATCAGGTCCTTCATCGTCAGATGCGCTGGGTACTTACCGTCCAAGATGGCTTCGACGATGGTGGGTGACAAGTAG
>TBL_comb47_HYPODRAFT_10004539_pt1 | contig 15937 bp, 14 predicted proteins | sample TroBogypolimnion_40_FD_10682 | JGI IMG/M metagenome (IMG submission 10682)
AGCCGTAAAGGTGAACCGCATGTGGAAGCCCAGGGTTCGGCCCTTCGCGTACTTGCAGGGGTGAACCTTGTGTTCGCCCGCCTCTCGTATCCCCAGGGGAGAACTACTGCCAGGTGTAGGTAGTCATTTTTCTGAGATATGGCACTGTCTGAAAAGACGGTTCCGGGTATACTAACATATCAACCAAGTGAGATCAGACCATAGAGTCCAAAACAAAGGAGGAGCACTATGAGTAAAGCCATTTGCTTCAGCGAGTTCGGAGGTCCTGAAGTACTGCGCTGGATGGATATCGACGTCGCGGCTCCAGGCCCGGGTGAAGTCCGCATCCGTCACAGAGCGGTTGGGGTGAATTTTGTCGATGTGTACCAGCGCAGCGGTCTCTACAAGTTGCCGCTGCCCGCGGTTGCCGGCAATGAGGGGGCGGGAATCGTCGAGGCGGTCGGGGCGGGAGTGACCTCGGTCAAGGCGGGCGACCGGGTCGCCTACGGCGGCGTCAACGGGGCTTACTGCGAGGAGCGCATCATACCGGCTCACCGGCTCTGCCTGCTGCCCGATGCGGTGAGCTTCGAGCAGGCGGCGGCAATGATGCTCAAGGGTTTGACCGCCCAGTATCTGATCCGGAAAACCTACCGGGTGCAATCCGGCGATACGGTTCTTTTCCACGCGGCGGCCGGCGGGGTCGGCCTGATTGCCTGCCAGTGGCTGAAGGCGCTCGGGGCGACCGTCATCGGAACCGCGGGCTCTCCCGAGAAATGCGCCCTGGCGCGCCAAAACGGCGCCGACTTCTGCATCAACTACCGCACCGAAAACATCGTCGAGCGGGTCAAGGAGATCACGAAAGGCGAGGGAGTGCCCGTGGTCTACGACTCGGTCGGCAAGGACACCTTCGACGCGTCCCTCAAGTGCCTGCGTCCCTACGGGCTGCTGGTGAGCTTCGGCAACGCTTCCGGCCCCGTTCCTCCGGTGGATTTGGGAATCCTGGCGCCACTTGGTTCTCTCTACATCACCCGCCCTACCCTGGCCACCTACACGGCGAAGCCCGCCGACCTGGAGGCCATGGCGCAGGAGCTTTTCGGGATGGTGGCTTCCGGCGCGGTCAAAATAGACATCAGGCAGCGCTACCAACTCAAGGACGCGGCTCAGGCCCACCGGGACCTGGAAGGGCGCGGCACCACAGGCTCAAGCATACTTCTGCCGGATTGATGAGAGTTGCCGTACAGCAGTCCCCTTCGCCCCGCCCCTCCCCGCCAAGGGGGAGGGAGGTTTTGGGATGCAGCAGGATTCCTGCCGGCCAACTCTGGGACAGGACAATTGATCTGGCTTTCAACAGACGCAGACACTGCGCGGCTGACACAACGCTAGATTATATGAAAAAGAGGCTAACTCTCATCGATATAGTGGTGAAGCGACACATTGTCTGAAGGAGAAGTTATGAACTGTCCACATTGTGGTAATCGTATCGACACTGTCAACGGTCAGGCAAGAAATAATGCCGTTGCCTGGTCCGTTCATTATACTGATGGGGCTCTGCTTCCTCCCTGGATGCCCACTAATACGTGGGAAGGCTACCTGGAAATCAATTACTATTGAACAATCCTCCCGTACCAGTTCCCTAGGCGTTTCTTTCCAGTTCAATGTGTGCTAAATTGTGCCCGCATCTCAACGTTGCAGAGGGCCGGGTGGGGACTGAGGCGCTTCCAGCCAAGCCGCTCCCGGGTCGCCCCTCCGAAGAAGGGCACTATGGAATTGATTCGCGCCGGGCGCCCCGCACATCCTCACCGTGAACCCGGCATGCCCAGGGAGGGTACTTCCAGGTGCAGGCCGCTATGCAGACTTCTCGTGGCGACATCGCTCGTCCTCGCCCTATTCCTTTCAGTCTCACCGCCTGCAGCAACCGCCTCATCCCAGCCAGTCCGCTTTGTCGGGAACCTGGATTACCCACCCATTGCATTTTCGGAAAAGGGCATCGCTCAAGGGCTCAGTGTCGACATCATTAACGCCCTCAGTCAAAGCTGCGGCAAGGAGGTGACCATAACGCTGCTGGATTGGGAGAAGGCCCAGCAGATGGTGGTTCGTGCCGACGCCGATGCGCTCGGTTTGCTGGCGATTACCGAAGAGCGCAAGGCCGTCTTTGACTTCACCGACCCTGTCATGGAACTGGAATACTCCCTTTTTGTCAGAAGCGATCAGCCCCTCGTTTCGGGCCTGGCGGACCTCCAGGGAAAGAGTGTGGGCGTGACTGCGGGTGGCTTCCCCCAGCAGTTTCTCAAGCGTACCTGGCCAGGGATCCAATTGGTCGTCGTTGCCGACTACGAGAACGGTCTGCACAAGCTTGAAAAAGGAACCATTAGCGCCTTCGCCGGGGACAAATGGGTCGCTCTCTACCACCTGCAGCAGCAAGGAATCGGGGACATCAGAGCCCTTTCCGCCCCTTTCGCCACCCGGGAGGCGGCCTTTGCGGTCAGGAAGGGGAACCTTCAGCTCGTTTCGGAGCTCAACAGGGGCCTGGAACAAATCAAGCGCAAGGGCATCCTCAAGGAACTGAAAGAGAAGTGGTCGGGCCAACAGCTCGTGATCATGACCCGGGAAAGGCTGACCAGAACCGTTGCCATCGCCGCCTCGGCGGTCCTGCTGGTCCTGACCCTGTTCCTTTTCTGTTGGATTTACTGCCTGAAACGGCAGATAGCAGAGCGCAAGCAGGCCGCGTCCTCTCTCCGGGAGAGCAATTCCCGGTTCAGGAACGTATTCGACAATTCTCCGGTCGCAATAGGCATCGGAGAAACTGACAGCGGCAAGTTGATCGAAGTAAACGAAGCCTGGCTCAAACTGCTCGGCTATGAGCTCAGTGAAGTCATTGGCAGATCAACGGCTGAACTCGGACTGTATGTCGACAGCCGGGAACGCGATGAGATCATAAGGATCATCGGAGAGCAGGGCAAGATCGAGCACCGCTCGACCCGGCTGCGCCACAAGTCGGGCCACCCCCTGGATGTCCTTTACTTCGCGGAGGTTTTCATCATCAATGCCAAGCCGTATCTGCAGGTCATGATGGCGGACATCACCGAGCATCTGCGCGCCGAGGACTTGCTGAACAAGGGACGGACCGAAATCTACAACATTTTCAACAATAGTGCGGTCGCCATGTTCAGGTCCAGGGTCGATGGGTCCGAAATCATCAACGCCAACGAGAAATTCTTCGAGATTGTCGGACTGTCGCGAGAAGAGGTGGTGGGAAAACCCGCCCTGTCCCATTGGGCGGAACCCGGTCAACGGGCCGAAATTCTCAGCGAGCTTCACGAGGCGGGACGCGTCGTCGACTTCGAGATCAAGTTGCTCGACAATAACGGCAATGTACGCGATTGCCTGACCTCGTTGACCTTATCTGTCGAAGAGGGGATTCTGGACGGGTCCGTCATCGACATTTCGGAGCGCAAGCTGGCCGAGAAATCGCTGTTAAGGAGCGAGTCACTCTACCGGGAGTTCGTCGAGGGGACCAGCGACCTGGTGACCCAGGTTGATCCCGAGGGGCTTTTTCTCTTCGTGAACCGCAACGCCGAGCGCTATTTCGGTTGTTCGGCTGCCGCCTGCATTGGGCGGGCGGCCTTCGACTTCGTGCATCCGGATGACCGGGACGCTACCCTGGCCGCGTTCCGGAACTGGGTCGCCGCCGGCATCAATTCCACGACCTTCGAAAACCGGCAGATCAGCAGGACCGGCGAGGTTCACGACATGCTGTGGACCATCAACCTCACCTATGACGGGAACAACCTGAGGCAAATCAACTCCATTGCCAGGGACGTGACGGAACGACGCAAGCTGCAAAGCGAGCAGATTAAGAATCAGAAGCTGGAATCGCTCGGCGTACTGGCAGGCGGCATCGCCCATGACTTCAACAACATCCTGACCGCCATTGTCGGGAACATATCCCTGGCACGCCTGTCCTTGGAAACCTCCCACCATGCCTCGGAACTCTTGGTGCAGGCGGAGGATGCCTGCCAACGTGCAGCCGACCTGGCGCAGCAGTTGCTCACCTTTGCCAAGGGAAACCACCCGGTAAAGAAGCTGGTAAGCGCCAGGAGCATCCTGGAAACCTCCGCCTCCCTCGTGCTGCGCGGCTCCAACACCCAGAGCGTCCTGAACATCCCCGAGGACCTCAAAGACCTTGAAGTCGATGAAGGACAGATGAGCCAGGCCTTCAACAACCTCATAATAAACGCCGCCCAAGCCATGCCGGAAGGCGGCAGCGTCACGATATCGGCAGAAAACGTCCTGCTGGACCCTGTCAATGACGGATCCCTGCCGCCCGGCAGCTACCTCAGGCTGTCGTTCGCCGACACGGGCTGCGGCATCTCCGAGGAAACCCAGAAGAAAATATTCGACCCGTACTTTACCACCAAGGTGTCGGGAAACGGCCTCGGCCTGGCCTCGGTCCATTCGATCGTCAGCAAACATGGCGGTCAGGTCAGCGTCAGTTCCAGGGAGGGTGTGGGGTCGACCTTCGTCATCCTGCTGCCGGCAAGCGAACTGAAAGCGCCGGTCAAAGATTTCAAGTTGCCGGCATGGTCGGAAATTAGGCATGCCCACGGCCCGATCCTGGTGATGGACGACGAGGAGATTATAAGATCTCTGTCAGCGGAAATGCTCAGAAAGCTCGGGTACGAGGTACAGACCTGCAGCTGCGGGGAGCAGGCAGTCACCATATACCGCGCAGCGATGACAGCCGAAGTGCCTTTCGCCGCAGTCATCATGGATCTGACCATACCGGGCGGGATGGGTGGCAAAGAGGCTGCGCGCCAGGTACTGGGGCTCGATCCGGCCGCCTTCCTGGTCGTATCGAGCGGTTATTCAAACGACCCGATCCTGGCCGATCCTGCCAAATTCGGCTTCCGGGCCACGCTGTCCAAACCCTACACCATCGCCGAACTGGAACTGGTCTTGAACAACGTTTTCCAGTGAGCTCCCCGAAAATGGACTCTTCGTATACCAATCTGGCAAGGGGCAAGACCTGTCCCCAAGTTCCGGACCTCAAATTCAATTTCCTGAATCCCGCTTGACATTAACTTAACATATGGTTAACAATATAGCATGCATCAGTTAACCTATTTAAAACGGGCGGAAAGAGCGCTCCTAACCATGCCGCGTACCACGGCGATCTTGATCCGCGACAAATTGCGGCTACTGGCGACGGACCCTTATGCGCCCAACAATAATGTAAAAAAGCTTCAAGGCCGGGAGGGGTATCGCATGCGTGTGGGAGATTGGCGAGTCATCTATGAAATCCGCGACGACCAACTGATCATCCTGGTGCTCGACATCGGCCCGCGGGGAGAAATCTATCGATGAAACCTCAAATTATCACGAAGGATGGCAAGCCGGAATATGCCGTAATCCCTTATCAGGAATACCGGCGCCTGATGGAGGATGCCGAAATGCTGGCCGATGTCAGGAGTTTTGATGCGGCCCGGAAAGCCTATGACGCCGGAGTTGAGGAGGCGATACCGTCAGAGGTCGTTGATCGATTGTTGGATGGCGACCATCCGGTACGGGTCTGGCGGGAATACCGCAGCGTCTCCGCTGCTGAACTGGCAAAAGCCTGCGGGGTCAGTGCAGCGGCCGTTTCTCAGATCGAATCGGGAAAACGAAAATCGTCCATAGTGCTCCTGCAAAAAATGGCTCGCCACCTCAAGGTCGATCTTGCCACGCTGCTCGCCGCCGAGGAGGAATCATCGTAGGGAGAACCGGCTCGAAGCAAACAAAAAAAGGGCCCAAGCGGGGAAGCTTGGGCCCTTCATTTCTTTAATTTGGAGCGGGAAACGGGATTCGAACCCGCGACTTCGACCTTGGCAAGGTCGCACTCTACCACTGAGTTATTCCCGCTCAACGAGCTTCCTTTTATAACAAATGACGCCTGCACAGTCAACCTCTTTTTTAATGGAGCGGCATTTTATCCTCCCCTCCCCGTCAGCAAATAACCGTATCATATCGCGCCTCATCGGCTATACTGTAGGTCATGAGAAAGCCCGACCAGATACGCGACCTGATCGCCTGCGAGGCCGCCCGCCTCATGTACGAGGACGGGGTCAGGGAATACCGGGACGCCAAACGAAAGGCGGCCAAGCGCTTCGGCCCGGAAAAGGCGCTCTCGCTCGGCTCTCACCTCCCGACAAACGCCGAGATCCACGAGGAGTTCGCCAGGCTCCTCGCAACCAGGGAGGAGGACCTGCTCCCGGAGCGCCTGCTCCGGTTGCGACTGGCCGCCCTCCGCTACCTGGAACTCTTCGCCGGTTTCTCCCCGTACCTGGTCGGCTCGGTCCTCTCCGGCGCAGTCACCAGCCAAAGCGACATCGACATCCACCTCTTCGCAGACTCGGTCGAGGAGGTGGAGAATCTGCTGGAGGGGCACGGCATAGGTTTCGAGACGGAGATTGTCCCGATCAGAAAGGGGGGCAAGATCACCGATTACACCCACATCTACCTGGAGGACGCCGGGGTCGTTATCGAATGCTCGGTATATCCGGTTGAGGAGAAAAACAACCGCACCATCAGCAGCATCACCGGGAAACCAATGCTGCGGGCGAGCTTGAAACAGCTGAAAACAATAATCGCCCAAAGTCTGGGCGAGGGGGAACTTAATGGAGAAACGTAACGCGACGCTGATAGAGACGCTGCTTCCCAAAGACACCAACAGCTACGGCAACATCTTCGGCGGCGTGATCATGAGCATCATGGACAAGACCGCGGGGGTGGTTTGCTGGCGCTACTCCAAGAAACGGGTGGTGACCGCCTGCGCGCAGCGCATCACGTTCCACAACGCCATCAACATGGGCGAGGTGGTCTACTCGCGCGCCACCATCGTCTACGTGGGCCGCTGCTCCATGGAGGTAGAGGTCGAGGTTGAAGTGGAGAACGTCTTCGCGGGCACCAAGCGGCGCGGCGCCAGCGGCATGTTTACCATGGTGGCGGTCGACGAGAATATGAGTCCCTCGCCGGTGCCGCCCTGGCAACCGGAAACGGAAGCAGAGCTGGAGAAGTGGCGCCAGGTGGAGAAAAGGAGAAGGGCTAAGTGAAAGGCTACTCCTCGCGCCTTCTGACGGCGCCCCTGATTCTGGCGCCCCTGCTGCTACCCGGCTGCGCCGCGTTGAACGACTCGCTGGTGCGGTTCCGGTTTGAGGACCGGAACCTGAGCGGGCAGATAAACTCCAGGATCAGGGAGGGGTTGCAACGCAGGGACTCCGCTCCGGCACCGGAGCTACCCAAAAGACCGGCACCGGCTTTCCTGGACCAGGGGTGATATTTAGTGACTGCGTCATGTAATGCAGGTTGTGCCTGCCACAAGTGGCGACCAGCAGGCGGATAATAGCTCAGCGAGCTGGGCGAATGATGATTCGCCCCTACGAAAACTGGGCTGATTCCTACGGGATGAAGGGGGCTGAAACTCGGGGAATGGCGGACAGGTCCAGGTTGGCGACGCCCCATTGCAGGATTTCTCCGGGCGCTGCACCTTCCAATTCCGGTGGGGGTGATTGGCCGAGGAAGCGCAGCGCCGATAGGAGCAGTGCGCCACCCTGGCGGGACAGATCGCACCCTGCTGCGATCGAAACCGCATGGTCCCTTTTGCTGAGCTTGGAGCCATCCGGTCCGGTGACCAGCGGCAGGTGGGCGTACCGGGGGACCTGGTACCCGAAGATGCGCTGCAGGTAGATCTGGCGCGGCGTGGAACTGAGCAGGTCGGCGCCGCGCACCACCTGGTTCACTCCGAAAGCGGCATCATCCACCACGACGGCCAGGTGGTAGGCATACGGACCGTCCGCCCGGTGTATCACGAAATCCCCGCAAGAGCTGGTCAAGTGCTGGCTGTAATGCCCCATAATAAGGTCGTCAAAGGCGATCACCTCGTCATAAACCTTCACCCTGAGCGCCCTCTCCACCTTCTGGGGCGGCAGCCCCTCGCGGCAGAGCCCCGGATAGACCAGGCCGTCCTCGTGGGGGGCCGACGCTATCTGGGCGATCTCGCTCCTGGTGCAGCCGCAGGGGTAGGCCAACCTGCGGCGTATCAACTCCTGGGCCGCGTCCCGGTACTGTTCGGTGCGCCGGCTCTGATAGACTACCTCGCCGTCCCATTGGAAGCCGAGCAGCTCCAGGGTCGCCAGCATGTCGTCGGCGACTCCCTGGACCAGGCGAGGCTGGTCCAGGTCCTCCATGCGCAACAGCCAGGTCCCTCCCGAACTCTTGGCCAGCAGATAGCTGCCCAGTGCCGCCACCAGGGAACCCAGATGAAGCGGCCCGGTGGGGGAAGGAGCGAAACGGCCGATGACCGGCTGGGTATCTATCGCGCTTTGATTCACCTTGGTCCTTGTCCTGGTTGGTGCTGTCTGAACTGGCTGACGGGACGCGGGAGCGTCCCTGGATGCATTCCCACGCGGGAGCGTGGGAACGATGACTGGTTGGTGTGCGCAAAATTGGGGGCGAACACAAGGTTCGCCCCTACCTGCTGCGACGCAACGTAAACGACTCAACCGCCTCTACAGGAACGAGCAGCAGTAGTCGGTGAGGACCGTGACCTTGAGCTGGAAGCTCGCGTTTTCCGGCACCTCGAAGGCCTCGCCTCCCTTGACGGCAACCCACTCGGAGGAGCCGGGAAGCAGTACGGTCAGCTCGCCGGCGAGAATTTCCATCAACTCGGCGGATCCGGTGTTGAAGCTGTACTCGCCGGGAGCCATGATGCCGAGGGTCTTCTTGGAGCCGTCGGGGAAGATGATGGTGCGGCTGGTTACCCCACCTTCGAAATAGACATTGGCCTCTCTGACCACGGTTACGTTGTTGAATTCTGACACTGTATACCTCCTTGAATTTGACTTCTCGCCTTAACCTATCCCGATTACTGTTGATCTTCCGCCAGATCGTCCCTCCCCTTTCAAGGGGAGGACCGCCCCATCCCCACCCCGGCCCTCCCCTTGAAGGGGAGGGAGAGTTTCTGTCAGCGGAAGATGGCACTAATCAGGTAACTATTGCATGGATGAAGTGCCGGTCACGTTAACTACATTGCCAGCCCGCGCCCTAGCGCTGCCAGTCACCACTGTCCCAACGCTCCAGTGCGGTCTGGGCACGGAACCCGATGAGCCCGGGTGCTTGGGCGACTCGCTGGAGAGCGGCCCTGCAACGCTCCGGCGCCTCGCGCAGCCCGTAAACGGCGGCCATCCCCGCAACGACGGGATTCTCATGATCGAGCAGGGTGAAGAAGCGCTGCATCCCGCCTTCTTCCTGACGCAAGGCCTTGAAAAACCGGGTCAGACACTCCACCTGCACGGCGGCGGCTTCCTCATGCATCGCATCAACTGCCTCGGCATGCCGCAACGAGGCCTTGATGAACCACTCGATTAGTTTTGCCACCTTATCCTGCTGTTGCAAACCCTACCTCCCACCGAATATCCAAGCGCGCTCGCCCTGTGCCCGAATACATCCGGTCGACTGCGCACACTTTTCCCTATTCCCTAGTCCCCTCAAAAGGCTAGCAGTTTTTCGCTCCGCATTCAAGGTTTTCATGAGGAGGGAGGACGCCCCTGTGAAATCCATTCCGGCCCGGTCCATGAAAAAAGAGGCGGGGTTGCCCCCGCCTCTCATTGCTGCCGCTATGCCTGTAACTATTAAATGTCGAAGTACAGCGCGAACTCGAGGGGCACCGGACGCATACGGACCGGGTTGACTTCGTTTTCGGTCTTGTACTCGATCCACTTCTCGATGACGTCAGGGGTGAACACGTCCCCTTTGAGGAGGAATTCGTGGTCGTCCTGAAGGGCCTTGAGGGCTTCTTCGAGGGTGCCCGGAGCGGACGGGATGGTGGCCAGTTCCTCGGGGGAAAGACCGTAGATGTCCTTGTCCAGCGGCTGGCCCGGATCGATCTTGTTCTCGACGCCGTCAAGGCCTGCCATCAGCATCGCCGCAAAGGCGAGGTAGCCGTTGCAGGAGGGGTCCGGAGTACGGTACTCGATGCGCTTGGCCTTCGGGTTGGTGGAGAACATCGGGATACGCAGCGAAGCCGAACGGTTACGGCTGGAGTACGCCATGTTGACCGGCGCTTCGAAGCCCGGCACCAAACGCTTGTAGGAGTTGGTGGTGGGGTTGGTGAAGGCGCACAGGGCACGGGCATGCTTGATGATGCCGCCGATGTAGTAGAGCGCCATCTGGGACAGCCCGCCGTATTTGTCGCCGGCGAACAGGTTGGTGCCGTCCTTCCAAAGCGACTGGTGGCAATGCATCCCGGAACCGTTGTCGTTGTAAAGCGGCTTCGGCATGAAGGTTACCGTCTTGCCGTTGCGGTTGGCGACGTTCTTGATGACGTATTTGAACCACTGCAGCTGGTCAGCCATGTCGACCAGCGACGAGAAGCGCATGTCGATCTCCGCCTGGCCGCCGGTGGCGACTTCGTGGTGCTGGCACTCGACGCGGATGCCGACTTTCTGCAGCTCCATGACCATCTCGTTTCTGAGATCGTTCTGGGAGTCGGTCGGGGGGAGCGGGAAGTAACCTTCCTTGTGGCGCGGCTTGTAGCCCAAGTTCGGGAACTCTTCGCGGCCGGAGTTCCAGGTCCCCTCGGAGGAGTCGACCGCGTAGAAGGAAGCGTTCGAGGTGGAATCGTAACGGACGTCGTCGAAGATGAAGAATTCGGCTTCCGGTCCAAAATAGGCGGTATCGGCCAGGCCGGTCGACTTCAGGTAGGCCTCGGACTTCTTCGCGATGTTGCGCGGGTCGCGGCTGTAGTCTTCCTTGGTGATCGGGTCGAAGATGTCGCAGATGAGCGAAAGGGTCGGCAGCGCGGTGAAGGGGTCCATCCTCGCAGTCGTGGGGTCGGGGATGATGATCATATCGGAGGCGTGAATCGGCTGCCAGCCGCGGATGGAAGAGCCGTCGAAGCCCTGCCCCTCCTCGAAGGTGTCCTCGCCGAACTCGCTCATCGGCACGGTGAAGTGCTGCCAGGTACCGATAAAGTCCATGAACTTGAAATCGACCATCAGCACGCCGTTTTCTTTGGCAAACTCCACTACTTGTTTAGGTGTCATCTACAGTCTCCTTTCAATTGAGTGATAATCAGATCGACTAGAGCGCGTCTTCACCACGTTCGCCGGTCCTGATACGAACGACCTCTTCTACGGGAGTTACAAAGATCTTGCCGTCCCCGATCCGTCCGGTTTTGGCAGCCTGTTCGATGGCATCCACCACCTTTCCGACCATCTCGTCGGACACGATGATTTCCATCTTGATTTTGGGTATGAAGTCGACCACGTATTCGGCGCCACGATACAGTTCCGTGTGCCCTTTCTGACGACCAAACCCCTTTACCTCACCGATCGTGATCCCCTGGATACCGATTTCGTTGAGGGCCTCTTTGACCTCATCAAGCTTGAAAGGTTTTATGATTGCTTCGACTTTTTTCAAGACAGGTACCCTCCGCTCCGTTTTTCAGTGCGCGCAAATTATAGTGAGCTTGCTGATAAAATGCAACATTAATTAAGTGCCCCACAGCGCCGTGGGTTTAATACTAGCAAATTGCCTGCCAAGACGGAAGAAAAAAACTAAAGGCGGCTATTCAGCAGGTTAGGGCCGAGGTGAACCGTCAGGACCCGAGCGACAAACCATTGTAGCCTAAAAATCAGGCATTGCAAGGGCACAACTGATTAAACCGCACGATGTGCGCTGCCAGGTTGTCTATTAACCGCACATGAAAGAACGGCCGTCCCTCTGGAGCCGGTTATGCGCTGGAACTGACTCAGGCATAATCATGGCGTTGACTGAGACGAATCGAAAAAAGGAGCCCCAATCAAGAGGCTCCCTTTGTAGTCAAACAGGTAATGAGTCAGCGATTACAGGATGAAAAGCATTTCCCTGTAGGTCGGCAGCGGCCAGTACTTGGCAGCTATGATTTTTTCCAGTGCATCGCCGCTGGCGCGCAGTTCGAGCATTTTGGTGAATACCTCCGCCCTGAAGGCGTCGGCCTGCGCCCCGGCATCGGCAATATTCTGCGCCTTTTCCAGAGCCTTCTCCAGCGCTTTGGTATTGCTGCTCATCTCGGCCAGTTTGTCACTGAGTGCTTCCAGCAACTCCTTCTGGGTCGAGACGTTCAGCTTGCCGGATACGGCCGTAACGGCATTGATGGATGCAGCTACCGTTGTGGCATATTCGATTGCGGTAGGGATGATACTGTGGTTGGCCATGTCGATCATGGTCAGGGCTTCGATATTCAAGGCCTTGACATACTGTTCGACCTTGATTTCATAACGTGCATGAAGTTCGGATTCGGAAAAGACCTTGTGAGAAACAAACAGCTCAACGGCTTCTTTGGTTATCAGCTCCTTAAGTGCATCGGGAGTGTTCGGAATGTTCTGCAGGCCGCGTTTTTCGGCTTCCTGGACCCACTCGTCTGAGTAGTTGTTGCCGTTGAACACAACGCGCTTGTGCTTCTTGGCGGTTTCCTGAAGCAGTTTCTCGAGGTCGGCGTCGAAGTTGGACGATTTTTCCAGCTTGTCGGCAAAACCCTTCAGTGCTTCAGCAATGATGGTGTTGATGATGATGTTGGGGCCCGAGATCGAGAAGGAAGAACCAAGCATCCTGAATTCAAATTTGTTGCCGGTAAAGGCGAACGGCGAGGTTCTGTTTCTGTCGGTAGCGTCCTTGGGCAGTGCGGGAAGTGTCCTAACCCCGATTCTCATATCAGCGTAGACAGAGGAGGTTTTTTCTTCGCCAGCCACGATCTGATCGAGGATGTCGGAAAGCTGATCGCCGAGGAAAATCGAGATGATCGCCGGAGGTGCCTCGTTGGCGCCCAGACGGTGGTCATTGCCGGCGTTGGCGCAGGTACTGCGCAGCAGCCCGGCGTAGGTGTCCACAGCCTTGATGGTTGCCATGAGGAAGGTCAGGAACTGGGCGTTTTCATGCGGGGTGGTGCCCGGCTCCAGCAGGTTCTGTCCGTCGTTGGAGCTCATGGACCAGTTGTTGTGCTTGCCGGAACCGTTGACGCCGGCAAACGGCTTTTCGTGCAGCAGGCAGACCAGGTCATGCCTGATGGCGACGCGCTTGAGAACATCCATAACCATCTGGTTGTGGTCGGTGGCGATGTTGGTATTCTCGAAAATCGGGGCGAGTTCGAACTGTCCGGGTGCAACTTCGTTGTGCTGGGTTTTAGCGGTGACGCCCAGTTTCCACAGTTCTTCGTTTACTTCCTTCATGTAGGACAGCACTCTTTCCTTGATGCTGCCGAAATAGTGGTCTTCCAGTTCCTGCCCTTTCGAGGACATGGCGCCGAAAAGCGTCCTGCCGGCCAGCATCAGGTCGGGTCTCTGCAGGTAAAAGGACTTGTCCACCAGGAAGTATTCCTGCTCGGCTCCGACGGTCGAGGTAACCCTGCTGGCAGACGTGTTCCCGAACAATCTGAGTACACGCAGCGCCTGGGTGGAAAGTGCTTCCATGGAGCGCAGCAGCGGGGTCTTTTTGTCCAGAGCCTCACCGGTGTAGGAGCAGAAGGCGGTGGGGATGCAGAGAGTGATGACGTCAGCTTCTTCTCTCAGGAAGGCGGGTGAGGTGCAGTCCCAAGCGGTATACCCTCTGGCTTCAAAGGTCGCTCTCAAACCGCCACTCGGGAAAGAGGAGGCATCCGGCTCGCCCTTGATCAGCTCTTTGCCGGAGAACTCCATCATGACGCCATTTTCCGACGGCGAAATGAACGAGTCATGTTTTTCTGCGGTGATGCCAGTCAGCGGCTGGAACCAGTGGGTAAAATGTGTTGCGCCTCTTTCTACGGCCCACTCTTTCATTGCCGTAGCAACAACATCAGCGATGGAGGGGTCCAGCGGCAGACCTTGGTCTATGGTTTTCTTCAGGTTTTTGTAAACAGCCTTCGGCAGCCTTTCTCTCATAATGGCCTGGTTAAACACGTTTTGCCCAAACATTTCCACGGTACAGCCTCCTTTTTAGACAGCGTTGTGTAAAAAATAAGCATAATGCTTATCCGGTAAATCGAAGTTTTCAGGGTTTACGGGACAATTTAGCTAAGCCCCGGGTTCTCAGCAAGATAAATGCCATTTTCTTGATGGCAGCAGATTATTGCGTTGACGCTTTTCTAGGCACAGTCCCTGGCCGGACAACGCCAACGTCCCAAAGGGCTGCCAACGTATTAGCCAAAGACTGCCAGCCTGCTAAAAGGACGGCCAACTATTCCCCAAAGACTGCCAACTTGCCAAAGGACCGTCATGAGGTTATAGTGACACGCGACAGGTTGACTTCGGCTACCGATGTTGTTTCGGCACGGTTGGCGTTGTTTTTTCAGGCCTCTAAAGCAGCTAACCCTTATCGGGACCGACGTGGAAAAGCAGAGAGCACCCTTTCCCAAGTATTGCCGCGCACCTCTCACCCCCCGGAGCATCCTTGCGCTGACGGCGTTCTGCGTCCTGCTGGCAACCAGCGCCCATGGCGACTTCTATAAATATATAGATGAAGACGGAGTGGAAACCTTCACCAATACCCCGACCAACAGCTCCGCCGTCAGGGTGCTGCGCGAGGCGAAGCCGAAGCTCATGGCCAAGTCCGTTGCAAAGCACGTTGCGAAGCAGGAACCGGAGAGTGCGTCGCAGGTCACAGACCAGCCTTTCACGGACCAGGAATCTCTCTTGCCAGTGCGGGGAATCGTCACCTCGAACGTGGGCTGGCGCCACGACCCGATCGACGGCACCATCAGGCACCATAACGGCGTCGACATCGCGGTTCCCTCCGGCACCAAGGTGAAGGCGATTGCCGCCGGGAGAGTCATCCAGAGCGGCCCGCATGGCGGGTATGGCAACCTGGTAAAGATCGAGCACAGCGACGGGTCGGTTTCGATGTACGGACACAACTCCCAGCTGGAGGTAAACCTCGGGGACCAGGTACAGGCCGGACAGACCATCGCCCTTTCAGGCTCCACCGGCAGGTCGACCGGACCGCACCTGCACTTCGAACTCTGGAAAAACGGCACTAACCGGACCGAAGCCTATCTGAAGACCGGTGCGGGGATCGCCGAGGTGGCGGGCGGCATCAGGACCTACCTCCACAACGACGGATCCCTCGTCTTCACCAACCTGAACTGATACACTCCGAACAATCCATTCACCGCAAAGACGCAAAGGCCGCAAAGGAACCTACCAATAGACCGGAGAAACAACCCGGCATGCCAGTTTTTCTATCGCGCCTTCCCGCCATTCCTTTTTTCTACAGCACTTGCTTTCTTTGCGTTCTTAGCGTCTTTGCGGTTCGGCTGCCTTTAGAGTTTTTTTCACTGCCTCTTCTTGACCTGCCGGGTCGCCTGCGCTTCCCACGGGTCGTCCGGCCAGGGGTGCCGGGGATAGCGCCCCTTCAACTCCTTGCACACCTCCCGGTAGGCGCCGTTCCAGAAACTGCGCAGGTCGGCCGTCACCTGGATGGGACGGCGCGCGGGAGAGAGCAGATGGATCAGCACGGGGACCCTGCCAAAGGCGACCCTGGGGGTCTCGGCGAGCCCGAACATCTCCTGCAGCTTCACCGCCAGAAAGGGCGCCCCGTCGGCCGGATAGCTGAGCCGCACCCGGGAGCCGCTGGGGACGCTCAAATGGGTGGGCGCCCCGTCGTCGACAAGCTTCTGCTCGCGCCAGGAGAGCATCCCCTTGAGCGGGACCAGCAGGTCCACCCGCGCCAGGGCAGCCAGCGTCCTGACCCCGGTGAGGTGCGGCACCAGCCAGCGCCCGATCTCCGCCGCGAGATAGCTGTCGCTCAGTTCGGGGAGCCCCTCCTCCGGGAGGGTACGGGACAGGAAGCTCACCCGGTTGCGATACTCCTGCGCCTCGGGGCTCCAATTCAGCCCGCCGATGCCGGGTCCGGAGAGGATACCCTGCACCAGGGCGCCGACGGTCTCCTCGGCGCTCGGGGTGGCCGGCCGCTC
>TBL_comb47_HYPODRAFT_10004540_pt1 | contig 15932 bp, 13 predicted proteins | sample TroBogypolimnion_40_FD_10682 | JGI IMG/M metagenome (IMG submission 10682)
TGTGTACCTGATTGCGCCGGCGCACTTGATGTATTTTGGTCCCAGACCGACTGCATCGGATAGGGCAATTAAGAATACGGATCGTCCCCATCTCGAAGCCAGCTCCTGCAGAGAAAGCATGGATTGGTTCGTATTGATGACTATTGGTAATGGCGACTGTCCATGGTTTGCATTGTTGTCTTCATCACCAATGGAGATGCGTGGAATTGGCGGTGTTGCCTGTGCTGTTCTAGCCTGGCAGTTGGCAATGTGAGAGACTGTATCGCACGGCGAATTCGCCGCCCCCGAAACATTGCCATATACACCCACGATGAACGACTGGAAATTTCTGCAAATGATCAAGGCCAGCGGTTGGCCCTTGGAGCCTATGCTTCTCGCCAGCGGGGCTAATTTCAACGCACGGTTGGATGGCGGTTTGGTGCCGCTACACTGGGCATGCGCACATGGTAAGGCCGGTTTGGTCAAGCATCTGATCCTGAACGAGGTGAATGTTGAAGACGCCGACGACGAGGGCCAAACGCCGCTAAAGATGGCACTGAACTCTGGAAGCTTTCAGGTGGTGATGCTTGTGATCGACCGACTCAAAGCATTGACGGCGCCCCCACCGGACTTGGCGCTTCGAGAGCGCTTAATCGTATGCTTCAGCAAAGGACATGCGGATGCCAGGAACCGTCTGGTGCAATCACTGAAGGACTGGGACCGAATTGCGAGAAAGGCAGGCGCCACTACCGAGCCCTAATCTATCTGTTCAGGGTCATGCCACACGAGTGATAGTGATTGCATCATACGCACTCAGTGTCCCGGCAAGACTACACGTTGCCACATCAAAAAATGAAAGTCTGCTGTGGAGCGAATCGAAGTGCGGGAGTGCAGCGGTTGCTGTCATAAACCAGTTCAGTCGGATTGCCCGATACCCAACATTTGCTAGCGAGAGACGGTCAGCATATCAAACACAAGTTCATGCTACGGACAACCATGAAACATCAGATTGACATGGTTGCCTTCCTTCGAAACAGAAATGCTTGGCTAGCACCTTCACATGAGCACAGTTTTAGCGACATAGCTGTACAGCGGTATGCCAAACAGGATGTTCAGGGGAAAGGTAATGCCCAGCGAAAGGCCGAAGTACAGTGAAGGGTTTGCCTCGGGGACGGCGTAGCGCATCACCGCGGGCACCGCGATGTAGGAGGCGCTGGCCGCCAGCACAATGAGCAGGGTGGCGTCGCCCGCCGGAATCTTCAACAGGGCGCACAGGCCCAGGGCCAGACTGGCATGAGTCAGGGGGCCGAGCACCGCATAAGCCAGCAGCCACGGCGACTTGCCCCGTACCTGGGGCAGGCTGCGCGCGGTCAACAGCCCCATATCCAGAAGGAAGAAGGCCAGCATGCCCTTGAACAGGTCGCCCGAAAACGGTTGCATAGCTACCTTGCCAGCATCGCCACTGAGGATGCCTATCAGCATGGCCCCCAGCAGCAGCAGTTGAGCGCCATCAGTAAAGGACTCGTGCAGGATCTTGCCAAACGGCACGCCGGCACGCTGGGGTGACGAGGGCAAGGCCAGCACAGCGGCCCCGCCGCTGGTTGCGGCCATAGCGCTGGCCGGTTGCCGCCGCAAAGCGTCGGCAAACACAATAGCAAGAATGATGGCCGGCGATTCCATCAAGGCCATGGCGGCCGACATGTAGCCGCCAAATACCACCTGCTGGTTTTCCAGGGTCTGCACCGCGGTTACAAAGGTTACCGCGCTGACCGAGCCATAGGTGGCAGCCACTGCTGCCGCATCAAAGCCGGACAAGACCTGGCGCAGCAGGCAATAACCCAGCAGGGGCACGGCCACCGCCAGCAGCACGGCGCATCCCAGGCTGGTAGCCACCTGGGCGGTAAAGCCGGAGTGGGCCAACGCAAACCCGCCCTTCAGCCCCAGGGCCATCAAAAGGTACAGCGCCAGAAAGCGCGAGATTGGAGGGGGGATCTCCAGGTTCGATTTCACAGCGCCGGCGAGCGCCCCAAAGATGAAGAAGAGAATGGCCGGGTCAAGCAGGTTGTGCATGGGTGTTTTCCTTTGCACCGATGCTAGGTAATGGCGTGTCTCTTGTAAAATCAATTCCTATATGCTTTTGCATAGACAAAAACCTATGAACATTTCCTTTCGCCAACTGCGGCTGGTACTGGCGCTGGCAGAGACCGGCAGTGTGAGCGGGGCCGCACGCATGATGCACGTGACCCAGCCCACGGCTTCCATGCAATTGAAAGATGTCGCCGACGCTATCGGCCTGCCGATTTACGAAGTGGTGGGCCGCAGGGTCTACATGACGGAAGTGGGCACTGAGTTGGCCAGCACTGCGCGTGCGGTGGCGGCGGAATGGGACGGCTTTGAGCAGCGGATGGATGCCCTCAAGGGCTATACGCGCGGTAAGCTGCGCGTGGCGCTAGTCAGCACCGCCAAATACTTTGTGCCACGCCTGTTGGGGTCTTTTTGCAAGCGCTATCCGGATATCGACGTGTCGCTGGAAGTGCTCAACCGTGACGGGGTGGTGGCGCGCCTGCGCAACAATCTGGACGACCTCTATGTGATGTCCGTGCCTCCCAAGGATCTGGACCTGGTGGATGAGGTGTTCATGGCCAATCCTCTGGTTCTCATTTGCGCCAGTGCCAATCCACTGGCCAAACAGAAGTCGCTGTCGCTGGCCGAACTCTGTGGGCAGCGCTTCATTCTGCGGGAAGAGGGTTCAGGTACCCGCATGGCAGTGGACCACTGTTTCAAAAAGCTGAAGTTCCGCCCGGACGTGCGGCTGGAGCTCGGCAGCAACGAGGCGATCAAGGAGTCGGTGGCCGGCGGCCTGGGCATCTCCGTTATCTCCAGCCACGCACTACACGGCAATGCCAAAGAGCACGGGGTGTCGGTCCTGAACGTTGCAGGGTTTCCGCTGGAATCCCATTGGCATGTTGTTCACCCAAAAGGCAAAAAACTTTCGCCCATTGCTTCGATATTCAAGGCGCATTTGCTGACCCACGTCTGAGTGTGTATAGCCCAATCAGACCTGGGCCATGCACAACATGTTGGTGCTCGCCGCCTCAAAATGCATGCCGGTCAAAGTGACGATGGTCTGGTTGTAAGGAAAAGACCGGGTTGTCCGCTTTTTGCATGAACGCATGCGCGCTTTGGGCACGATGTCAAATGCCTTAATCGGCTCCAGATTGGCGCTGAATAGGGTTGCCTACTCTTGTCATTGACCTCACTGGTCACCGACTTTCAGAACTTAATGACACCGGAGCGCCGGTAATCCCTGGTCGGCAGCAGGAGCCAACTTCTAGGAGTTCAAATTGATCGCCACAAGCTGTGGCTTATTGAGTTTGGCAGGACGTCCCCGCAGCGCCACCGCACGCAAAGCATCGATTCCGCCGTCCTCGAATATTGTCTTCCATGTGTATACGGTTCGCCGCGCCGTACCCACATCAAGTGCAATTTCGGCGGGCGACTTACCCTTTTCCAGCATGCGACCAGCTCGCACTCGCTTCTTCGTTGCCTCGTCCATCGCCTTTCTGCCCATGATTCATATCTCCAAAAAACTTGTTCAGGGTATAACGCAACCTAACGAATGGTTGTCATGAATTATGAAAAGATCGATATGCGACAACTACCTTGACGCGCGCCAGATCTGAGCCCTGAGAAAAAAGCGCTCTTCGATCAAGCCGCCCGCAACCAGGGATTTAAAGAGATTGCTGATTTGGTGCGCCATGCTCAGCCTGCAGCTGAATCACAAGAAGGCATTTAAGCCAGGATCGTCACAGTGCTGTTTTCTGCGATGGCCTGGCAGGTGTGTACCCGCAACTATCATCGAAGCGGCCTATGGCTTAATCTGCAGGTGGGCCTTGCCTCAAGCGCAAGACATGCAGCATTGAGTGCTCGCCGGGGCGCCATTTATTCCAAGCTGCAATCTTGGCATCCGCCGCAGCTTTCGACTTCCATTGCAATTCAGCAACAGCCTTTTCTTGCGTAACATTGCGGATTGTGGTCACCTCTTGCGAAGTCGGAATGTGCTTAAAAAGGTGGACAGCTTGCGTCTTGATTTCGGGCGGCATATCTTCGACTTTGACGATGTAGGTCAGCAGCTTTTCCAGCGCGATCAGGTAAATTGCGGAGTCGGTTTTCATGGTGGCAATTCTAACTTTCGCCTGACTTGTCCGGGATGCATTCTTAATCATTTTGTGAAAAGCCGCGATCAGCGAATGCATCGGGGTGAAGTGATTTCGCCTTGCTGCCGATTACATTGTTTACGTTTCGCCCATTTGTGCATAAAAATGAATGAACGTCATTTGTGCTAACAAACTAAAAATCATTTGTATTTAACAAATCAATGCATTTCATTTGTGCTTACAAACTAAAGGTCATTAGTTTGTAAGCACAAATGGAAACGTAAACAATGTAATCGTCAGCCGACGCGTTTTGCTGCCAGCGATAGCGAATTATTGAAAGGTGATTTCAGAAAAATCGAGCTCGGCGTCCTGTGCGTGATCGATAACAAATCAGCGTCCAGCCCGATCTGGTTGCTGCTCGATGAAGTCGATTTTTCTAAATTGAGGCTTACGTTCTTCGGCCTGTGTGGATCACTTCACACGACGGTCAAGAACATGATCAGATCGCTCGGCATGCCTTAATTTAAGAGAGTCGCTAAGGTGATGGCTAGAAGAAATTTTTTTGGTTTGTAGGTCTTCTAGATCACTCCCGATGGCTGCAGATTTTCACAACAGTCCTAAAACTTTCCACTTTTTACCTTTTTACCTTTTGACATTTTCGACCGTGTGAGTGGTTCCCGTCCCTTGGCTTTCATCACAACGGTCCTAAGACGTTTCGTCCTCACCCCTTTCACTTCCTCACTTATGAAAAGAGGTGTGCTTGATGTACTTAGTGAAAATCCACTCCTATAACTCTACAAAAATAACAACAGACATGACGCACGATGCTCTCGCCCAGCAAAACCGACCGGAGAGCCCCAATCCATGCGGGTTTCAGCCGTTAGCGGGACTGTCGCTTTTGGCTACATGGCCACCTGGCAGAAAAGAAGCAAGTGAGCATCCATGCGGGTTTGCGGCCGTTAACAATGTTAACGGCCATTTTCAAATTCGAAAGTCTGCCCACGGCGCACACTAGTGTATGGGGATGCGTTTTCTCTGACTTAAAAAAGGAGTGGGTATGGCTAGGGTATTGTCAACTTGTTGAGCCACAGCGGCAATTGCGGACAATTTGAAGCGTGAACTCGACGACCAAGCACCAGTCAATATCCTACAGCTCCTACCGATTTCCGCCAGAGGTGATCAGCTACGCCGTGTGGCTGTACTTTCGCTTCCCTCTGAGCCTGCGCATGGTGGAGGAAATGCTGGCGGCCCGCAGCATTGACGTGACGTACGAGACAGTGCGCCGCTGGACGCAGCGCTCCGGTCAACAAGTTGCCAAAAACATTCGACACCGCTCAGTGGCCTTTGGCGACAAGTGGCATCTTGACGAGGTGGTGATCAAAATCAACGGACGTACCTGGTGGCTTTGGCGTGCGGTCGACCAGAATGGTGCCGTCTTGGATGTGCTGGTTAAAAGTCGGCGCAACACCCAAGCGGCCGCGCGCCTGATGCGAAAACTCATTCGCTGCCATGGCCTGCCCAGAGTGATGATCACAGACAAGCTCAAGAGCTACGCGGCGGCCAATAAAGACTTGGGTTTGAAGTTCGAGCATCGCCAGCATAAGGGGTTGAACAATCGCTGTGAGAATTCACACGAGCCCACTAGGGTGCGCGAGAAGGTTATGCGCCGATTCAAATCGGCCCGCCAACTTCAACGCTTTTTGTCCACCCATGACCAGGTAGACAACGTCTTTCAGCACTGCCGTTACACCCGGGATGCCAAAGCCAAACGTGCGGCTCGTGCCCAGGCCTTGCAAACCTGGGAAGAGGTCAGCTGCGCTCAGTGGATGAAGAAGGATGCCAATTGATTCGTGTTTCAATGGCATTGGCGGCGTAGCCCGCCCGATCTCCAACAAGTTGACAATACCTTTTGGCGTTCAGCAGTCTCATTTCCTTGTCCGTAGGCAGGGTGGCATCCATAGCATCTTTTCGAATATGGGCTCATTTAGCCAGCTACAAATCCGTTGCTGCCTGGCGTTATCAGATACGGCATCAGCGAGGATGATGCAAAGGCAAAGGCCAATAATTTGGCCATGAATGTTTTTGCGGATGAATTGTTGCCAGCCAGGATCAGTCTGGATTAGTTCGCAACGGTATAAGCCGTTACCACAAAACTGCCTGTTGAGGAGCGCCCCATGAACCCGAGCGCCCAATCAACTCCGAAATAATCTGCTGTAATCAAATGGCCTAACGATTGACGCAGTGATTTTCTTGGCCAATGGATGCAGTGGATTGACCAGGGTCACCCACTCCTCTGGAACGATGGCGGACGGAACAAGAAGAATCACAGAACGCAGCGAAGTAAGCCAATCAGACCCAAATTGGATACTTCCCTGTCCAGCAGGGATGGCGGCCCAGGTAATTGGCAGGGCAGCAGCCAGAACCACTTCCCGCTTTTTCCATACAGATTCTGGAACCTCGATCCGTACAAGATAGCCTCGTTATGGACGATAGTCAACGACCCGTGTCTAAGGATGTGAGTCCACAAACATGGCAATATCTGCGCTGAATTTTTCAGCCTACTGCTACATACAGCACATACCGGCCACCCAGAAACGTCACATCGTGACTGGGCCGGATTGCCAAGCTAGTGAAAGTAGCTGCAGCAAAAGCCAAATGAGTGTCCGACTTTATGCTAAATTAGCTTAATAAGAAACCACATGCGGGATCTGTTAGCGGTTGTCTAAATCCGTAGAAATCTGGCACGGGGGGAATTGGCGGCGTGACTTGGTGGCTGAATCTGGTGGTCATTTATGGTGTCGGATTTTGGCGCTGGATTCCGGTGTCGACGGCGGCGCCAATAGCTAGGGCCACGTGAGGGGCCCTGCTTGTCTATGGGGTTGGAGGTTCGGTTTTATTCAGAATGGCACGTCGTTGCCATACTCATCAACTGCGCCATCCATAGCGTGCTGCTCACGTAAGAGATTTTGAACAGCCCCTCCGTAATGGGTCCAGATTCGGTCGCTAAGGTCATCAATTAGTTGCAACACTGCCAATGCTTGGTCTGGTGTCCAGGTGGCGTCCACTTTGAAGGGCAGTCCGCTTGAGAGCCCTGAGAGTTGAGTCCATTTCTTCATGTCGTCCCCTTTGTGGTTTTGCGTTTGCCCGCGCGTTCCTTGGCATGTTCTTGTGCCTCCTTTTGCCTGTACGACTCGCCCTTGACCCCGATGCCAACGATCTCGGCGTGGTGAACCAGCCGCTCCGCCAGTGCAACCACGCAGGCTGCGTTGGGGAATACTTCGTTCCAGTCGGTAAACGATTTTTTGGTCGTCAGCAGCGTGCTTTTTTGCTCGTGGTGGCGGCTGACCAGCTCGAACAACAGGTCGGCATAGCGGCTGGAATACGAGAGATACCCGACCTCGTCCACTTATGTTGAGCTCAACATAATGCAGAGTGTCTTTAGACTGGCGGGCGCGGCGAATTTGGCCGAGCAACGCCATTGGTCGCGTTCCGCGATCGGTAGTCTAAAGATCCCGTTGAACTGAACCGCCGCCCAGGTGCAGGCGCGCTATGGGTATTGAATTGCGATGCTGCCTGTTACAGCAATGGCGATGGCATACAAGTCCCGGTCGTTCGTACTTCGGCACCCTGCGCCGTTGACCGTGCGTGTTGAACTCTCACCTCCATCCGCTCTGGTATGTTACTCGCTTGCCACTTTTGGGTGTTGATCTTGATCGGATCATTTGCGTAAGCAATGCAATTCCACCCGAGTGGCACCCAGGTTCGGGAAGTCTGTGGACTTTTCTTACATGCCGTCATGAGGTGTCCAGTGGCGGTGGGCCACGAGGCCGCTTTCCTGGTGCAAACGCCTCTATTTGAAACATCTGGCCGTGATGGCAATGCGGGCACTCACGCAGAGAAACGCCGGTCAAGCGCTCGTAGCGGTCACGATAATCCAGCGGTACCTCCGAGGGCGTGGCCACTGGGGCGGGCATCGCCAGCAACTCCCGACAGTGTTCAAGGTTGGCTTCACGATACCGGTTGGCGAGAAGCCCATAGTGGCGGATGCGCTGGAAGCCTGAAGGCAAGACGTGCAGGAGGAATCGGCGTATGAACTCATCGCCATCGAGCTGCATGGTCTTCGAGCGTGACTCATGGCGGTAGTCCTTCCAGACGAACGTCACATCTCCATCGCTGAAGCAGCCGGTTGTTGGAGACTGCCACCCGATGTGTGTACCTGCCCAGGTACTCCAGGACCTGTTGGGGTCCACCAAATGGTGGTTTGGCGTACCTTGTGCGTCACTATTCGTTTGCGCGCCCTCCATTGACCCTGGCGCCGGGCATGCGCATGACGGCCTTTGCGGCTGTCCTGGTAGCGCTGACCAGCAGCCCGTTGGGCGCAAGTTCTGGCCTGGCGCGAACAGCGGGCGCAGCAAACCGGCCACGACACCGTCCACTGCATCCTGGTTGTCCATCAGCGCATCCAGAATGGCCAGGGCCGCACCGGCAAATCCCATCAGCGCCGCCAGCACGTGGAACAGCCGCAGTCGCATGCCGGGCAGGAATACCGGGGCCAGCAGCACAATGTCCAGCGGCCACAGATAGTTCACCAGATTGGCCTGGATCGGTGGCGCATGGCGCAGTGCGATAAATAGCAGGAAGTGAAAACCGAACAGGCCATAGACGCCCAGCGCCAGTGTGCGTGCCGGGACCCGCCAGGCCGATAGGCGCCAGCCGGACAGTGCCAATCCGATCAGGCTGCCGATCAGCAAGGCCAGTCCAGTCAGAAGAAAGGGCGGCACCGCCTGCAGCGCCAGTCCCAGTGGTGCCAGTGTTGCCCACAACAGAATGGCCGCCAGGGCTAGGGCGCTGGCGTGGCGCGGATTTTTGACGGGAGCAATGGCGCGGTTCATGGGTGGTAGCAGTGCGGGACCGGCGCCCGCTGGGAAGTTGTCACAGGCTTGGCGTGTTTGGTTGGTACCAGATTATCGGGGGCTGCACCAGCCCGTGCCTGCAGGTGTCGCCACCCAGCCGGCCATGCTGCCGGCAATAGCTGCGCTTACAATAGCAGCGAAAAATAGCCACGGGGCAAGTCTGTACCCGTCACCCAGGGGCCGGCACTGTGCCCAGGCTTCTTGCTGCGGTCTGGCCGTTGCCGCCGAATAGTGGTGTTCAAAAAAAGAACAACTGCGGCGGTGGGCGTGCGCTACCCTTCGTCTGTTGTTGCGGACTGCATATTGATACCTGTTGCAGTGGTCGCCGAATAGGAATGAGGGTGTATTTCATGGCTTTTCGAAAATAATGGGTGTCAAATTGCACGAAAAAAGACGGTCGGGGAGTCGCCAGCTAACGGCCATGGCGCTTTCGCTGATGGGCGCATTTCTGTCGCCTGCAGTGCTGGCCGCCAGCGGCGCGGAGGCAGCCGTTGCCGATGCTGCGGTGCTGCGCTTGTCGCCGATGTCGTTTGCACAGATGCTGGCGCACCAGAACGCCGATGTGCAAAGCAGCCGGCTGAACGTTCAGATCAATGACCACCTGCGCGAGGCGGAGCAGTCGGTGTATGAGCCGATTGCGTCGGGCATGCTGCGCCAGGAAGGCCGCTATCGGGAGAACACGGTGGAGGAACAAATTGTGTCTTCCAATCTGCCGTACCTGGATGAGAAGGTGAATACCCGGTCGATCGGTTTGCGCGCCAAATTGCCTTCCGGTGCAGATATCAGTGCCAGCTACCAGGTGGTGGACCGCAAGAACAACGTGATCGCCAACCAGACCTACGGCATTCTGAACCAGGAATACAACAGCATGGTCACGGTGACGTTTCAGCAGCCCTTGCTGCGCGGCAGCGGGCGCAATGTCACCGAAACCGATTTGCGCGTGGCTGAGCTGGAATTCGAAATCGCCAAGCAGCAGTTCAAGCAACAATTGCTGAAGTCCATCACCGATGGCATGACGGCCTATTGGCTGGTCTATAAAAGCCAGAACATCATGCAGCTGAAACAGCATGCGTGGGAGGAAGCGACCAAGCTGGAGCGCGAAGTGGCGAATCGGATTGTTGCCGGCAAGCTGGCGCAGTCGTCAGCGCTGGAGATTCGCAGCCTGGTGCTGAACCGCGAAATCGAGATGTCGCGCGCCCAGCAGGCCTATCTGGAAAGTAAAAACAAGGCGCTGGCGCTGCTGAACCTGCCGTCCGACAGTGCCGCGCCCGCCGACCTGATGCTGGAGGGTTATGGACCGCTGGATACCGAGTTCAGTGTGCCGCACGACAGCCAGGTCAGCGAGGAAACCATGCTGCAATGGCCGGCTTACCGGATGACCATGCTGCGCAAGGACCAGACCCAGGTCAAGATGGAGTTGGCCCGGGACCAGATGCGGCCAACCCTGAATTTTGTTATCAGTGCCAGTGGCACCGGATTTGCCTATAGCCGCGCTACCGCGATTGATCAGTCTTTCGATTCGCAGTATCCGGACTGGTATGTCGGCTTCAATTATGAGCAGCCGGTGTATGGCAACCAGAAGGCCAAGGGCCAGTATCTGGCGCAGGCCGACCGCGCCACGGAACTGGAAATCCAGCTCGACGCCATCAAAAATTCTTTCGAGCACGAGTTGAATACCTTTGAAGAGGACTTCCGGACCTCCGCCAAGGCGGTGCAGCAAAACCTTGCGGAAGTGGCCTTGCGCCAGCAGCTCTATGCCAATGAGCGGCAGCGCTATGAGCTAGGCAACACCACGCTGAACAACCTGGAGCAAAAGGATACCGAGTTGCTGGATTCCACCGTGCGCATGCATGAACACAAGTCGCGCTACGAAATCTCCCGCGTGATGCATCTTTTGTACACCGGTAATCTGCTCACGCGTTACGGAATTTCTGTCAATAACTAGGTCGCTTGCTGCCCCGCGTACTGATTACCATGGCCATTCAATGAAAAAAACTGCCTTCAAATCGTTACTGTTGCTGTCGTTCTTGCCGTTTGGCAGCAGCTGGGCCGCTGAGCTGACGGGCCTGGTCTATCCGCTGCACGACATTATTCTGAGTGCCGGCGTGAGTGGCATTGTGCTGGAGCGCAATGTGGTGCCGGGCCAGGCGGTGGCGGCGAATCAGTTGCTGGTGTCGCTGGACGACCGGCTGCAGGCCATTGAGGTAGAGCGCCGCAAGGCGATTCTGGACGACGCCAGCGAGTTGAATGCCGAGAAAGAAAAGCTGGCGCTGGCGAGCAAGAATTTGGAAATATCGCAAAAAGTATTTGACGACTCGGGCTCGATCAGTATCGATGAGTTGAATCGCGTCAAGACCGACTATTTCAGCAGCAAGGGCCGTTATGAATTGCTGCTGGCGCAAAAGCGGCGCGAGGAAATTGAATACCGTGCGACGCAAAAGGAACGCGACATCCGGCACATCTATGCACCGGTGTCCGGGGTCGTCATCAAGATCAGTCTGGAGCCCGGCGAATGGGCCAAGCAGGGCGACCCGCTGGTGCATCTGGTGGACGCTTCCTGGTGTGTCATCAAATTTGCGATCCCGGTGCAGGATGCCGGCAATGTGCATGTGGGCAGTGTACTTCCGGTGAGCTTTCTGGACGGAAAAGTAGTGAAAAAAATGGATGGCAAGGTCAGCTTTGTGTCGCCGATTGCCGATCCGGCCAGCGGCCTGGTCGAGGCCAAGATCACTTTTTCTAACGCGTCTTTGATGATCAAGCCTGGCGTCAAGGCCAGCGTTTCATTGAAGTGACGGCCATGAAATACCTCGCTGAAAGCCCCGCCTCGGATCCGAAAAGCCGGGAAGTGATCGACCTGATCGAGTCGATTCATCAAATCCGCGATGCCGATCCGGAAAAGCGCGACCTGCAGCAATATGCCGAACTGATTCGCCGCCTGTGCCGGGCCGATTCGGTGTTGCTGCTGGCCGTCGGGGCCGAAATTGCCGTGCTGGCCGAAACCAGAGGCGCGGTGAACCGCGATGCGGTGCTGGCGGCGCTGGGCAGTGAAAACATATTTCAGCGTGCGTTGCAGAATGGTTTTGCCTATACCTTGGCCAAAGAGCTGCTGATTCTGGTGGTGCGCATACGCGGTATGGCCAACGCGTTTCAGGTGATCAGTCTGCCCAGCATGGAGCGGGCGCGCCTCAACGAGGTGGTGTTGCGGGCCTTGCTGGCCGCCGATTTTGGCGCCAGAGGGGCGACCGAAGGTGGCGGCGGTGCGCACATGTTGAGCATGGTCGATCTGGTGGCCGCCGTGATGGTGCAGGAAAAATTCGGCACGGCGGCGCTGGCACTGGTGAATGGTGTGGTGTCCCAGTTTGCGCTGGACTTCTCGGCTTTGTGCTGGGTCGTCAACGATGCGCCGGAGGTGGTTGCGATCAGTCACCTGGACAAGTTTGATGCCAAAAGCGAATTGGTGTTGCTGCTGGTGGATGCCGCCCAGGAGGCGCTCGATAGCGGTCTGGATATCCGCTGGCCCAGCAGCAGCGGCCAGTCCGGGGCGCAGCTGCCGGGGCTGCTGCAACTGTTTGAGAAACAGGGCTTAGCACACCTGTGTGCGTTACCGGTGCACCAGCCCAATGGGGCGATTTCGGCGGTGCTCTTTGTGGCGAGCCATGGCGCGGAACAAACGCTGGATTCGGTCGAGCACCTGAAAATCGGCATGGAGTTGCTGGAGCCGCGCCTGCTGGATTTGTACCGGGCCGACCTGGCGCCCCCGGTGCGCATGGTGCGCGCCCTGCGCAGCAAGCTGGTCGGTTTGCTCGGCGCGGAGCAGTTGTGGCTGAAATTTTCGGTGCTGGTGTTCCTGCTGCTCTTGGCGGCGTCGCTGTTGATACGCTATCCCTACCGGGTGGAGGCACCGGCGGAACTTTCCACCGATGCGATGCGGGTCATCAGCGCCCAGTTTGACGGGCGTATTGACCAGGTGCTGGTCAGTGCCGGCGAGCTGGTGGAAGCTGGCGCTGAACTGGCGACTCTGGATACGCGCGACTTGCTACAGCAGCAGCGCGAAATTCAGGACGAAGTTACGCGCTACGAAACCGAGCTGGGGAAGGCGCGAGCCAGCAATGACCTGGCCGAGGCGCAAATCAGCCAGGCGAAACTGGACGAGGCGCACTCGAAACTGCAGCGTGTCAGCGACCTGATTTTGCAGGCCGACAGCCGGGCGCCGTTTCGCGGCATCATTGTCGAGGGCGAGCGCAAGGATCTGATCGGTGCGCCGGTGAAAAAAGGCGAGCGCATATTCAAGATTGCGCAGACCGAGAGTCTGTATATCAATCTGATGATCCCGGAAAAAGAGATCCGTTCCGTGACCGCTGCCGCCGAGGGTGAAATGCAGTTGCTGGGTCGCCCGGACCAGCGTATTCGCTTCCGGATTCTGTCGATCATTCCGGTCTCGGTGGTGAAAGGCCAGGAGGGCAGCCACTTCCAGGCGCGCGCCCTGATCGAGCAGGCACCGGAAGACTGGTGGCGTCCCGGCATGACCGGGCTGGCCAAGATTGACGCCGGAGAGCGCCAGATATTCTGGATTCTGACGCACCGGATGCTGGATTTCCTGCGCATGAGGTTCTGGTTCTAGCACGCTGATACCGACCGAAGCCGCCGCATGTCCTCGTCCATATTCAGCGATTCCTGGTACCGCATAGCAGATGCGCGGGTGTCGCTGCTGCCCAGCGTCAGCGCCCAGGCACAACTGTTCCGGGGCAAGACCTGGTATGTGCTGAAAGATGGTTACAACCAGAATTTTTTCCGCGTGACACTGGAAACCTGGCAGTTCATTCAGGCCCTGACGCCTGCGCAAACGGTGCAGGATATCTGGGAACAATTCGTCAAGGACCACCCCCTGCGCTCGCCCAGCCGGGAAGAAGTGATCCTGATTATTTCGCAGCTGCACACCTCGAATCTGCTGTTCTTCCAGGACGACGCCAACAACCTGGAAATCTTCAAGCGCATCCAGCGCACCCGGCGCAAGGAATTTCTGAACCGCCTGTCTTCCGTGCTGTCGTTCAAGATTCCGATCTGGAATCCGGCCCGCTTTCTGGCCGTACTGACGCGCTGGACCGGCTATATCCCGGTGCCGTGGGCGCTGCTGGTGTATTTGCTGGTGCTGGGTTCGGGCGGCATCACGGCACTGCACCAGTGGGACACGATCTCGGACAAGACGCAGGGCATTATTTCGGTAGACAACCTGCCCTGGCTGTATGTGTGCCTGACCTTCATGAAGCTGATCCATGAATTCGCGCACGGCATTATGTGTACCCGCTATGGTGGGCAGGTGCGCACGCTCGGGCTGATGTTCCTGATGTTCACACCGCTGCCTTATGTTGATGTGACCTCGAGCTGGAGCTTTGCCAATCGCTGGCATCGCATGCTGGTCGGCGTTGCCGGCATGGCGGTGGAACTTTTTATTGCCAGCATCAGTGCGCTGTTGTGGGCCAACACCGGCCCGGGGCTGCTGAACAGCCTGTTCTTCAATCTGATGATCATCGGTTCGGTGTCCAGCCTGGTCTTCAACGGCAATCCGCTGCTGCGCTTTGACGCCTATTACATATTGAGCGACCACCTGGAGATTCCGAACCTCTATCTGAAAGCGCAGAAGCAGTGCCTGTATCTGGCCGACAAATATATTCTGGGAACCAGCAGTGCGCAGCCGCAGAGCCAGGAGCCGCGCGAGGCACGGATTCTGGGTATTTACGGGGTCAGCAGTTTTCTCTATCTGATGTTCGTATCCCTGGGCATCACTTTCTTTCTGCTGGACAAGTGGTTTCCGCTCGGCCTGCTGGCCTTGGCGGTGATCCTGGTGACCAAGGTCGTGCTGCCGCTGTACCGCCTGGGCAAGCATCTGAACAGCCAGAAGATACTGCCGAACCGCACGCGTGCCTGGTCGGTGGTGGCCGGCACCATTGCGCTGGCCCTGCTCTTGCTATTTGTGGTGCCCTTTCCCTATGCGATCAAGGCGCCCGGCATTCTGGAAGCCGCGCAGTTCGAAAACTATTTTGTTGAAAGCGAAGGCGTGCTGCAGAGCACCCCGGTCAGGAGCGGCGACTTTGTCAAATCCGGCCAGGTGATTGCGCAGCTGCAAAATGCCGATTTGTGGCGCGATCTGGAATTGGTGCAGGACGAGCTGAGCGATGCTGACGTGCAATACCGCAAGGCCTTGTCCGGGGCCTATATGAACATCGAGCAGGCGCACCAGCGCATTACCAGCCTACAGAAGCTGGAAGCGGAACTGCAGCGGCGCCAGTCCCTGCTGACGGTGCGGGCGCATTTTGACGGGCAGTGGATTTCACCCAGTCTGGAGCAATACCAGGCGGCTTTTGTGCAGCGTGGTCAGCTGATTGGTCAGTTGGTGAATAGCCAGCATTTTCGTTTTTCTGCCGTGATTCCGCAGGAGCAGGCCCGAGACCTGTTCAACGCCCCCTTGCAAGCCGCCGAGGTACGCATTTCCGGTCAGGCCGATCAGCTGATCCGCATCGACCAGCTCACAGTGATTCCTTACCAGTCCGATAAACTGGTCTCGCCAGCCTTGGGCTGGATGGGCGGTGGTGACATCGCTGTGCAGGTCGATGACAAGGCCGGCAATCGCACCAAGGAGCCGTATTTCCTGCTCTACGGTGCCCTGCCCAGCCTGCCGGCGCAAGAGCTCACGCCGATGCACGGACTGACCTGCATGGTGCGGGTGGAACGGCCGGCGCGGCCTCTGGCTTACCAGTTCCGGCAGTTCCTGTTGCAGCTGGTGCAGAAGCGGTACAGCCTCTGATGGCCAGCGCGCCGTCGTTCGGGGCCTGGTTCCGGCCCCAGGATCCGCAGGCATTTGGCTGGACCAGCGTGCCCGGCTTGT